>Ga0256405_10003813_pt1 | contig 30199 bp, 34 predicted proteins | sample RumenRJG_02DNA_FD_189096 | JGI IMG/M metagenome (GOLD analysis project Ga0256405, IMG submission 189096) | Bovine rumen microbial communities from Lethbridge, Alberta, Canada - RJG_02 | ecosystem: Host-associated > Mammals > Digestive system > Stomach > Rumen | place: Canada: Alberta...
CCTCTTTTTTAGCGGCCGCGAAATTGAACGGCCCGGGGTATGCCCAAAACACAAAGTTGCTAAATGTCTAAAACTTTCGTGCTCGTTTTTAGAAAGGCGTAGCACGGTTTTTTATTTGTGAAAGTGAGGCTCCAATATGCCAGCGGGAAGGAAAAACAAGCCCAACGAACTGAAAAAACTGGAAGGCAATCCTGGCCACCGCGCCATTCCCGAGGGCGTGGAGCCGCAAGCCGAGCCCAACTGTCCGCCGGCTCCGTCGTGGCTGTCCCGCGTCGCCAAGCTGGAGTGGAACCGCGTCGCTCCGGAGCTGCACCGCCTCGGCCTGCTCAAAGGGCTGGACCTTCAGCCGCTGGCGATCTACTGTCAGAGCTATGCCGACATGCGCAAGGCGCAGGAAGAGCTGAATAAGCACGGACTCACCACAGTCCACGTCAATAAAGCCGGCGAGGAAAACCTTGTCGTCCGGCCAGAACACTATGTCGTCCAGGCCTGCGTGAAGCAGATCAAGGCGTTCTGCACCGAGTTCGGCATGACGCCCAGCTCTCGCGCCCGCCTCATGCTCCCCAGCGAAAAGACCGCTGACGACCCGCTTGAGAACCTCATTCAATGATCGACAGACACCTTGCCGAGCGCGCCGTCATGTTCGTGCGCGCCCTCAAACATACAAAAGGCGAGTGGGCCGGCACACCCTTCCAGCTCCGCCCCTGGCAGGAGACCATCCTTCGCGACCTCTTCGGCACCGTCAATCGCGACGGCCTGCGCCAGTACCGCACCGGCTACATCGAGATACCCCGCAAGAACGGCAAGAGCGAACTGGCCGCTGCCATTGCACTCTACATGCTCTTCGGCGACGGCGAACCCGGCGCCGAGATCTATTCTGCTGCCAGCGAGCGCAATCAGGCCGCCCTCGTCTTCAACGCCGCCGCTGCCATGGTGCGCAGCTCACCGACCCTGAGCAAATACAGCCGCATCATCGACAGCCAGAAACGCATCGTCTACTACAAAAACAACAGCTATTACCAGGCCATCAGCGCCGACGCCGCCACCAAACACGGCTTCAACGCCCACGCCGTCATCTACGACGAACTCCACACCGCCCCCAACCGCGAACTGTGGGACACCCTGGCCACCTCCATGGGCGCGCGCCGCCAGCCCCTCATGCTGGCTATCACGACAGCCGGCTGGGACCGAACGAGCATCTGCTGGGAACAGCATCAGATCGCCAGCCGCATCCTCAGCGGCGACTACAAGGACCCCACCTATTACCCCGTCATCTACGGCGCTGCCGAAGACGACGACTGGACCGACGAACGCGTCTGGAAAAAAGCCAATCCCAACCTCGGCGTCAGCGTCAAGCCCGACTTTCTGCGCAGCGAGTACAAACGCGCCCAGGAAGTCCCAGCCTACGAAAACACCTTCCGCCGCCTCTACCTCAACCAGTGGACCAGCCAGGAAACACGCTGGATCCCCATGGAAGCCTGGGATCAGTGCCCAGCGTCCGACCCTGGCGACCTCGACGGCGAACCGTGCTACATCGGCCTCGACCTGTCCAGCACCACCGACTTGACCAGCCTCACCGTGTGGTACCCCCTGCAGGGCGTCGCCGTCAATCACAACTGGATGCCCGAAGAGCTCGTCGAATACAAAAGCCGCCTCGATCAGATCCCGTACTGGGATTGGATCCGCGAGGGCATCGTCGAGATCACTCCCGGCAACGTCGTCGATTACGGCTTCATCCGCGAGCGCATCCTCGACATCGCTTCACGCAACAGCGGCCTGCGCGCCATAGGCTACGACCCGTGGAACGCCACCCAGCTGATGATCCAGATCGAACAGGACGACGGCCTGCCCGTTGCCCCCATCCGCCAAGGCTTCCGCACCCTTTCGCCGGCGTCGAAGGAACTGGAACGACTCGTTACCGCCCGCTCGCTGAACCACCTCGGCAATCCGGCCCTGCGCCGCGCTGCCGAGAACGTCCGCGTCAAAGCTGACGAAAACGGCAACCTGCGCCCGGTCAAAAACAGCGCCACCGGCCGCATCGACCCGCTCATGAGCCTCATCATCGCCATCGCAGCCCAGCAGCAGACCGAAGGCATGCAGACCGGCCCCAGCGTCTATGAAGAGCGCGGCCTGCTCAGCCTCTAAAGGAGATGAAATCATGACCATCAAAAACGCCCTGCGCACGCTGGCGCGCAAAAGCGGCCTGCTCGACCTCATCGACGTGTCTCAGGGGCCCATCGTTCCCGCGCAGACCGCCGCCGGCATCTCCGTCACGCCGGCAAGCGCCCTGCGCGTCGCTGCTGTGTACGCCTGCGTAGGATTGCTCAGCGAGACCATCGCCCAGCTGCCCATCCGCGTCATCCGCAAAAGTAATGGCAGCAGCGTCGATCTGCCGGATCATCCGCTCGCGCAGCTGCTTTATCAGCGCCCCAACAGCTGGCAGACCAGCTTTGAGTTCCGCGAACAGGCCATGCAGCACCTCACACTCTACGGCGATTATTACGCCTGGAAAGTCCGCGACGGTTCCGGCCGCGTGCGCGAGCTTTTGCCCCTGCCTCCCGGCAGCGTCTCCGTCGTGCAGAACCCCGACTGGAGCCTGACCTATCATGTCAGCGGCGAACATCTCAACCGCAGCGCCACGCCGTACGAGATCATGCACATCCGCTACCGCACCCTCGACGGCATCCACGGACTTTCGCCCATCAGCTACGCGCGAGAGACCGTCGGTCTGGCCCTTGCCACCGCACGTCACGGCAGCGCCCTTTTCAAAAACGGCGCCCAGCCCGGCGGCGTGCTCGAACATCCCGGCCGCCTCAAGGATGAGGCCGTGCAGAGATTGCGCGAAAACTGGACCGCCCTGCATGGCGGAGACAACAGCGGCAGCGTCGCCATCCTCGAAGAAGGCATGAAGTACACGCCGCTGACGATGAGCCAGGAGGACGCGCAGTACATCCAGACACGCGAGTTTACCGTTGAAGAGATCGCTCGCATCTTCCGCGTGCCCCTGCACGAGATCCAGAGCACCGAAAAGAGCACCAGCTGGGGCAGCGGCATCGAGGCCATGAACATCGGCTTCGTCAGCCGCACGATCCTGCCCTGGATCAAACGCTGGGAGACCGCTATCGCCTGGCACCTTATCCCCGAGGACGAGCCCGACATCACCGTCAAATTCAACCTCGAAGGCCTTCTCCGCGGCGACATCAAGAGCCGCTACGAAGCCTATCAGATCGGCATCAACAACGGCTTTTTGAGCCCCAACGAAGCCCGTGCCAAAGAAGACCTCAACCCCCGCGAAGGCGGCGACGAATTCATGACCCCGCTCAACATGCGCGTTACCGGCGACGATGAAGACGCCGGCAGCGGAGACGATACCACGGAAGGAGACCCGTTCAATGAGCCCGAAGATGATGACTAAACTTGACTATCCCTTAGAGATCCGCGAAGTCCGCGACGACGGCACCTTCACCGGCTACGGCAGCGTCTTCGGCAACGTCGACGCCTACGGCGATTCCGTGCAGCCCGGCGCCTTCGCCAAAAGCCTGAAAAACAAAACCCCCGCCCTGCTGTGGCAGCACGACAGTTCACAGCCCATCGGCGTGTGGGAAGACATCAAGGAAGACGAACACGGCCTGCTCATGCGCGGCCGCCTGCTCGTCGGCAAAGTTGCCCGTGCCACCGAAGCGCGCGAACTGCTCAAAGCCGGCGCTATCAGCGGCCTGTCGATCGGCTACGTGCCCGTCGAGTGGGATTACGTCAAAACCCCCAAGGACGGCGACGAAAAGGCCCAAAGCCGCGTCCGCCGTCTGAAAGAAATCGACCTCTGGGAAGTGTCGCTTGTGACCTTCCCGGCCAACGACGCCGCGCGAGTGACCGGCGTCAAAAATCTGGCGACGATCCAGGACGTGGAGGAGAGCCTGCGCGATGCCGGCTATTCCCGCACCGAGGCCAAGAGCCTCATTTCCCGGATCAAAGACCTTCAGCGCGACGCTGAATTTAGATCGCACGCAGTGCAGAACGTCAAAGACCTCATCGAATATCTGAAAGGAAAGTGATCCCCATGGCAGACATGAACATCACGAACACTGAAGAGCTCAAAAACGCGCTCGACGCCCTCGGTACTGCCGTCAAGCAGTACAAGGACGAGAACGACAAGCGCCTCGAAGCCCTCGAAAAGGGCAAGTCCACCGCCGAGTACGACGAAAAACTCGCCAAGATCGAGAAGGAAATCCAGCGCCTTGACGACGCCAAGAGCGCCTTCGAGGCCCGACTCAACCGCCCCGGCTCGGCCGGCACCTCCGGTTACAGCGAAGGCGACGAATACCGCAAGGCATTCAACCGCTGGCTGCGCAAGGAAGACCCCATCCTCGCCGGCACCACGCCCAGCACCGTCAACGTCGGCACCGAAGGCGAAGGCGGCTACGCCGTGCCCGACAATCTGAACACCGCCGTCTACAACCTGCTGCGCGAGGCCGTCCCCATGCGCAGCGTCTGTTCGGCCATCACCATCGGCGGCAACAACTACAGCCAGCTTGTCGGCCTGCACGGTGCCACCGGCGGCTGGGTGGGCGAGACCAACGCCCGCGGCGCCACCGAGACGCCCAAGCTGACCAAAGTCAGCGCCATCATGGGCGAAGTTTACGCCAACCCCCAGGCCACGCAGACCGCCCTTGACGACATCTGCTTCGATGTCGAAGGCTGGCTGGCGCAGGAAATCGCCGCCGAGTTTGCCGTCATGGAAAACCGGGCCTTCACCTCCGGCGACGGCCAGAACAAGCCCAAGGGGCTGCTTGCCTACGACACTGCTGCCACCAAGGACGACACGCGCGCTTTCGGGACGCTCCAGTTCATCAAAAGCGGCGCGGCTGCCACGCTCGGCGAAGCTCCCGGCGACGTGCTCATCGACCTCATCACCGCGCTCAAGACCGGCCATCTGACCGGCGCAAGATTCATGATGAACCGCACCACGCTGGCGGCCATCCGCAAGCTCAAGGACAACGACGAGAACTACCTGTGGCAGCCCGGCCTCCAGCAGGGCACGCCCAGCCTGCTGCTCGGCTATCCCGTCACCGTCAATGACGATTTCCCGGACATCGGCGCGAACGCGTTCCCGATCGCTTTCGGCAACTTCGCCAACGCCTATGCCGTCGTCGACCGCATCGGCATCCGTATGCTGCGCGACCCGTACACCAATAAGCCCATGGTCGGCTTCTACAGCACCAAGCGCGTCGGCGGCATGCTCAAGGATTCCGAGGCCGTCAAGCTCATCAAGTGCTCCGCGTAAGCTGAGCGCAAAAAAGCGCTGCGGAAGACTTCTTGCCTCCGCAGCGCTTCACACATGAAAGGGGAATCTCCCCATGACCATCATCGAACCCGTCACGCTCGAACAGGCTAAAGCACACCTGCGCGTCGAGCATGACGATGAAGACGACTACATCCTCAGCCTGATTTCCGCCGCGCGCGAATACGCCGAGAACTTCACCGGCCGACTGCTGGCCGAACGCGTTTACGACGACGGCGAAGAAGCGCCAGAGGGCGAGACGGTCGAGCCCGCCACACCAGGCGAAAAACAGGCCATGCTGCTGCTCGTCGGCCACTGGTACGCCCATCGCGAATCCGTGTCATCCGGCGCCATGACCGACGTGCCGCAGAGCGCGCTCGATCTGCTCTGGTTCAACAGGAGCGTGCCCGTATGATCGCCGCCGGCAAGTTCAACGCTCGTGTCCGCTTCGTTCGGCTCACGCCCGTGCGCGACGCCCTCGGCGGCAGCACTGTCACCGAGACGGACCTCGGCTTTCGCTGGTGCCGCATCGAAGTGCCCAGGGCGAATGACGCTACACTGGCACAGCAGAGCGCGGAAATCCGTACGCACGTCCTTGTCACACGCGACCGCCCCGCGCCCTGCAATCCCGGCGACATCGCCGAGTTTCACGGCACGCGCTACGTCGTGCTGACCCGCCGGCCGGATCCGGAAAACGGCGTCGTTTATCTCGACTGCAGGAGCGACAAGCCATGAGCGTGCAGTTTGTAAACAGCACCAGGATCCTTCGCGCGCTGAAGGAATGTCCGCAGGTGATGGAAAAAGTCATCGCCGAAGAGCTCGACAAAACAGCTGAGCTGATTGTCGCCGAAGCCAAGCGCCTTGCCCCCGTCGATACCGGCGCGCTTCGCGACAGCATCAAAAAGACGAAGACCAGCGTCAGAAACGGCCGTATCCGTACCAAAGTCTTTGCCGATTATCCCAAAGGGAAAGGCGTCCACAAGACCAAGACCAAAAAGCAGGTCAAAGGCGCCCGCGCTTATTACGCCTTTGCCGTCGAGTACGGCACCAAGCATATGAAAGCCCGGCCGTTCCTCAAGCCGGCCGCCCGCAAGTACGGCGGTGACGAGCTGGCAAAGCGCATCTCAAGCAACATGGATGTGGCACTGGAAAAGGAGTTCAAAAAATGACCGACCGCGCCTCCATCCTCCAGCAAATCGCCGACGCTCTGCGCAGCGTCGCAGACCTCACCGGCGTGTTCGACGAGCAGGCGCCGGCCGATCAGCCGTCACCCTATGCCGTCCTCGGCGCCGTGCAGGAGCTGCCCGGCCGTCTGCTGGCCGACACGGAGCGCAAGCTGTTTGTCACGCTGCATCTGTGGAGCGAGTATCAGGGCAAGGTCGAACTGCTGCGCCTTGCCGATGCCGTCGAGCAGGCTCTGCCGTTCAACTTCTGCTTTGACGACTTCCAGCTGCTCAAGGACGAAGCGTCCGGCTGGGAACACTTAGCTATGACGCTTCGAGTTTATTTCACGAAAGGATAATGCCCAATGGATATCACCAAACTCCCCGCCAAGAATTCCGAAGTCCTTGTCGAAGTGTCCAGCACGCCAACCAAACTCGTGTCGTGCACTGACTGGGCGCTCAACTGCTCGCGCGGTACCATCGACGTGAGCACGATCGGAACTGAATGGAAGGAATACCTTCCCGGCCAGATCAGCGCCGACGGCAGCGTCAACCTGATCTTCGATCCCACCAACGACACCGTCGCCAAGGCCATCGAAGACGGCATGTGGAACGGCACCAAGCTGACCTTCCACATCCGCCCCGAAGGCACCGGCGCCGGCAAGGTCGATTATGCTCTCGACGCTTACGTCACCGGCTGGAACACCACCGGCGCCACCGAAGACGCCATCAAGGTGGCCGTCACCTTCCAGGGCGCCGGCGCGATCACCCGTACCACCCAGTCGGCATAGCGAGGTGCAGGGATGACCACCATCACCCTGGGCGGCAAGGAATTCACCGTCCGTTACCCGCTCAACAGCATCCGCGCGCTGGAGCGCGAAACCGGCAAAAGCGTCTTTCAGATCGTCGATCTCACCTCGTTCAGCATCGACCTGATGATCTGCGTCATCTGGGCCGGCGTGCTGCACGCCAACCGGCTGCTCACCGTCGCCGCCGTCTCGCAGTGGCTGGAAGACGAAAAAGACCTGCCCGCCCTGTTCGCCAAATGCTACGAAGTCTTCGGTCAGTCGCTCAGCGGACACATCCCTGTCACCGGCGACGAGCCGGAGAAAAGCACCTCCGAAGAAGAAAAAAACTAGCCAGTCCCGAGGCGAGGGCGAGATACTGGCGCGATCTGCTGTATCTCGCCTTCGGCCCCCTCGGGCTGACGCATGAACACCTGTGGAGCGTCACCCTCGGCGATCTGACCGACATGATCGAGGGCTGGCGCTACCGCGAATTCCTCCGCAGCCGCCGCGATGCGCGCCTGGCTTTGTGGATCCGCGCCGCCGTCTGGGCCAAGAAATGCCCCGATATCGAAGAACTCACTGGCGTGTGGTCAAGCGGCCGCATCATGACCAAACTCGAACATTACCGCGCCACGGTCAGCAGGATCAAGGTACGAAAGAAGCGCGGACAGATGTAAAGGCTGTTCGCGCTGTTCTTGACATCAGATGATTTCGGTTTATAATCACCTCAAAATTTCAGTGGAGGTGATCTGCTTGCCTATGCTGACACCGGTGCCTGGTGAAGTTTCTGGCATTTTTGTGATTTCAGTGCCAGTTATCTGGATTGCGACACAATTAGCACTTTGGATATTCATGACCGTAAAACGCGGTTGGGATGGCTTTATTCTTGGTTTACTGGTAACACTCACCTTTAATGTTCCTTTATGGTATTTGACACACTAAGCACATAAATTACGGCCGAGTTGATCTTCATTGTGCTACAATAGGCGCAGTGGAGGTGATTATTATGACTTTAGCTATGGTTCTTTTTGCTATCGTCTTATCTTTGCTGGCTGTAATGATGGCTTTTGGGGATGAGCTTGTTTATATCGGTGCGGCAGTTGGCACATTTGTAATATTTATTCGGTCTCTAAAATTTGAATGGAAAAAAGATTCCACTGATGATAAAAGCACAAAATAATAACTCAGATTATTAAAGATCGTCTCATTTTTTTGAGATGGTCTTTTTTTATGGGGGTAGCTGCATGGCAAATGCAAAACTTGTGTTTGGTTTGTCTGTTGATTTACAGCAGTTTAATAAGGGTATGTTAAATGCCCAGAAGAAAATTCGTGATCTTGCTAAAAGTTTTCAAATCACGGCGCCAAGCAATGCATATAGCGGCTTGTGGGGATTTTCCAGGGTAGGCGTCGCAGTAGCGGCAGCCAAGAAAATCCAGGATGCTTATAAAGCTATCCAAGTTGGTACAGGCGCTACTGGCACAGCGCTTCGCAAGTTGCAGGAGGAATTTAGAAAAGTTGCCGTTTCCGGCCCGCAGAGTTTTCAGGAAAGCGCTACGGCTATTGCCGATCTGAACACACGCCTTGGCCTTTCAGGTGAGCCGCTGCGCAAGATGAGTCAGACCATGCTTGACCTGACTCGCTTAACTGGCGGGGAGTTAAGCGGCAACATTGCTTCGGTAACAAAGGCTATGAACGCGTGGGGCGTCAGTGCGCAGAGCGGTGGTAAATTCGTTAATGATCTTTATGTTATCGCGCAGAATACTGGTGATAGTGTGAGTCACTTGTCTGATGTGCTGGCTGCTAATTCCGGCACACTGATGGCTTTGGGCATGACGTATGAGGAAAGCACTGCGGCTATTGGGCTGTTGGAAAAGTCAGGCCTGCGATCTGAAAAGGCAATGAAGACTCTGAAATCTGTATTAAATTCCTTGCTCAAAGCGGGTGTCAAAGATACATCAGCGGGATTTCAGACTTTTATTGAAAGCATCAGGAACGCATCGAACGAGACTGAAGCGACGAGGTTAGCTATCACTTATTGCGGGAATGAAGGAGCAACGTTTGCTCGCGCGATACGTGCCGGGGCATTCAACGTAGATGAGCTCACCGGCAAGCTTGCTCAACTGACTGGGCAGATGAACAAAGACGCAAATGAAACAAAGACTTTTGGTGAAAAGTGGAGCCAGATGATGAATCAGGCAGGAATAGCCGTGCAGCCGCTTGGTGAAAAGGTTTTAAGACTGACGGAATATTTTATTCCACTTATCAGGTGGACCTTTTCACTTGAAAGCAGTTTTAGTAAATTCATCGCCACGCTAGGAGCTGGTTCAATGGCCTTGAGCGCGTTTAAACTTGTTTCTTCATATTTTTTAGGAAAATGGGCTAATGTTGTTTCAGTTTTTCATAATGCGTCGCTTAAAGTGCTTGCATTCTCGCAATCATTGCAAGTTGCCGGCAAAATGAAAATGCTTGGTGATGCGTCGGCAGAAACGGCTTCCGCTATGCTAAAAACTGCTGGCGCTGCAGCAAAATTGAAAGCGGCTTTCGTTGGGCTAGGAACCTTTTTACTTTCGCCAGCTGGTTTGATAGCCGCAGTGGCCGCACTTGCAATAGGGCTTGGCGTTTATGGTTATGTCAAATCGGCGCAGCAAGCACAGGAAGAGACAGATAAACTCCAGAAGACAATGGACGATTATGCAGCCAGTCTAAATGGGCTTACTTTGGCAGAACTGAATCGCGAGCTTGAAACGCAGAAAAAAAGAGTCGTAGATCTGACTGGTGAATACGAATCATTGAACGCTGAAATTAATGAACTGATGAGCAAACAGCGTGGTTATGATCCATCATTACAAGCCATGGGGCTGGCTGTTTCATCTGTACCTGATGAAGTGATCAATAAAAATCTCCAAATCGGTCAAAACGCAAAAGCTCGAGAAGACGCTAACGCCCGAATTAAATACCTGGAGGACAGAATCAAATCACAGGCTGAATTTGAAAAAAGGCAAAGGGCTGCAAGGGCTTCTGCTCGAAACAGCGGAACTGGAGTTAAAAGCAGCACATCAAAGGGCTCCGGAAAATCCGCCGTTGAGCGCCGCATCGAGCAAATGCAGGACGCGATCAAGTACCTTGGCGCGGATCCGGCGTCGTTCCTTGGTGAGCTTGGTTCGATGTATGCAAAAATGCCTTCGGCCTTGACCGACGACAAGAAAAAGGTCATCGACATGCAGCGAGAAATCGCGAACAAACAAAAGGAAAACGCGCAGAAGCACTGGGACGCTATGAAATGGCAAAACAGCGCCGGCTTCCTGGGCGACGATCAGTATGCCGCCAGCCTCGAACAGCGCCTTGCCAGCTTGACCGGCGGCGCTGATTTTTCCAAGTGGAGCGAAGAAGCCCGCGGCGTGTTCGACGAACTTCAGCGCGTCATGTCTGAGCAGCTGGCCCCGTCTCTGGATTCGCTCAAAGAACGTTTTGCCAATGGTCAGATCACGCTGGGCGAGTACGAGACGCAGCTGGAAAGCCTGAAAGCGAAATATCAGGAATACCCCGCGATCACCAAAGACCTCCAAAAGGAGATGGACGCTGCAAAAAAGTCGTCGCAGACGTTCCTTTCCGGCATGACGGCGGCGATAAAGGACGCGAAAGCGTCGTTCGATAACATGTCCGTCACCCTGGGCACAGGTCTGGCCGACGGTTTTGCTCGTGCCATCGCTTACGGCGAAGACCTCGGCTCGACGCTGCAAAAGCTAGGCCAGGACATTATCTACACCGTCACAAAGATGCTGCTGCTCCAAAGCATCACGCGCATGTTCAGCGGGCTGTTTGGCGGCGGTTCATCCAACCCGCTTGCTGTCACAATGGATGGACTTGATGCCGTAAGTGGACACGCCAGTGGCGATGCCTTCGGCCCCGCGGGGCTGGTCCCCTTCGCCAACGGCGGTATAGTCGGCCGTCCCACGCTGTTTAAGTTTGCCGGCGGCACCGGGCTCATGGGCGAAGCAGGCCCGGAGGCAATCATGCCGTTGCAGCGCGACTCTCAAGGGCGGCTTGGCGTTTCGGTTGCGAATAACGCACAGGCAGCGGGCAATGTCACTTATGCGCCTGTCATCAACGTCAATGTGGAGAATAACGGCAGCGGAGAGATGAGCGCGCAGCAGGCGAATCAAATGAGCCGCCAGGTAAGGGACGTCGTTGACGCTCGTATCGCGGACCAGCTTTCTGAATATAAGCGCCGTGGATTTTTTCACGCGGGGGCCTATGCATAAGGGAGTGTGTAAATGGCTTATAACACTTTTAATCCGCCTCGTCTGCCTACGACGCAGAACGTACAGCGTCAGATGAGAACGAAAGAAAACAGCTTTGGCGACGGCTACGAGCAAACAGTTCTTGACGGTATCAATGCCGAGGTGCGAACGTTGTCGTTGAGATGGGACAATCTTCTTCCTTCGCAGGCAGCACAGATAACGCAGTTTCTTTCAGCGCAGAAGACGAAACCGTTTTATTGGCAGTCGCCGTATGACAGCACTGTCGGGAAATGGCGCTGCGTGCAGTGGACAGAAGATCAGCAGACAACTGTCGTGAATCTGTCAGCTGAGTTCAAGGAGGTGTTCGCCTGATGCCTGTTAAACTTCTTTCCGAGTCCTCTCAGAGTCTTAACCCCGGTGCGTTCATCTTCTTGTATACGCTCGACTGTTCCTCCCTTGGCGGCCCGATCCTGCGCTGGGCGAACTGCTGCGAGGAAGACGGCACCCCTGTAAGATTCGGGGGACTGGAATACCCCCCCATGAACTTCGCCGCCGAGGGCTTCACCTGGGAGGGCGACGTGCTGCCGCGGCCGAAGATCACCACGTCAGTCGCGGATGACGCCGGCGAGATCCCGCAGCGGATGCTTGACCTTATTTTCGGGTATAAGGGCGGCCAGGGCGCGACCCTGTACCGCATCCGTACCCTCGACCGGTATCTCGACGGACACGAAGATGGCGGCGAAAGCATTGCCTATCCGTCCGACGTCTTCCTCGTGGATCGCGTCAGTGTGAATAAGATGAACGCTGTTTGGGAACTGCTTGCACCGCTCGACCTCCCCAACCTCAAATTGCCCAGCCGTCAAATCCTCCGTGATGCCTGTCCCTGGATCTATCGTCATTGGGACAGCGGCGCCGGCCGGTTCGTGTATGACACGTCGGATATGGCCTGTCCTTATGCTGGCGAACGGTGTTATACCAAAACCGGCGCTGTGGCCGACGAAAGCGGCGACGTATGCGGGCACAGGCTGAGCGACTGCGTATTGAGATTCGGCGAGGGCAATCCCCTGTATTATGGAGGTTTTCCCGGCGTCGCCAGAACGAGGGCATAAACATGATCGACTTCAACAACGAAATACTGATAGAAAAAATCAGGCTGCACGCCGTCGCGGAATACCCGCGCGAATCGTGCGGCCTGATTTTGTCCACTGGTGAATATCTTCCCTGCGAAAACATGGCGCCTGATCCTGAACACGACTTCCGGATAGCAGTCAAAGAGATGGCCAGAAATATTGCCACTGTTGTACACAGCCACCCGGACGGCCCCGGCGAGCCGACCGCAAGCGACATGCAGTCGCAGATAGCCTGCGGCGTGCCGTTTGGGCTCTGCGTGTCGTATTTGGATTATGCCGAGCGCCCGTTCTTCTGGGGCGACAGCCTTCCAGTGTCGCCCTTGCTGGGCCGCCAGTTCCGGCACGGACCATCGGGAACCGACGGCCGAGGTGACTGCTACGCTCTTGTGCGCGACTGGTATCAGCTGGCGCGCGGCATCACGCTGCCCGATTTTCCACGCGATAATGACTGGTGGCGCAGCGGCGGAGACCTGTACACGGACCACTTTGCCGAAGCCGGCTTTCGTCCGCTGAGGGCAGACGAACTGCCTGATACAGGCGACGTGGCCATGATCATCGTGCCCAGGTCAGCCGTCGTCAATCACGCGGCCGTGTACCTTGGCGGCGGTCTAATCCTGCATCATCTCTACAACCGTCTTTCCGTCCGCGAGCCAGTGGGACGCTGGCAGCGGCACATTGTGAGGTGGGTACGCTATGAGACGTAGGATCATTCTGCATGGCGCGCTGCGCCGTCGCTTCGGCAAAGTGTATTTTCTCGACGTGGACACGCCGGGAGAAGTGATCCGCGCTCTTGGCGTCCAGCTGCATGGCTTTTTGTCGTTTATCCGTCACGGTGAGTTTCGCGTCATGCGAGGATCATACAACCTTGACGATACCGAACTGATGATGCACCTGGGCGCGGAGACCGATTTTCACCTCGTGCCCGTCGCCTGCGGAAGCAAGCGCAACGGCTTGCTGAAAGTCATCCTCGGCGTCGCGCTTATCGGTGTCGGGTTTGCCGTTGCCGGCGGTGCGGCAGCAGCAGGTTCGGCGGCGATAGCGGCCTTCGGTAAAAACATGATCATGTTCGGCGCGGGAATGCTGCTCAATGGCCTCGGCCAAATGCTCAGTCCAACGCCCAGCATCGACAGCAGCCATGAAGGAGCGGCCACGCGGCAGAGCTATACATTCGGCGGCGCCGTCAACTTGACGGAAGAGGGCAATATCGTACCCGTCATTTACGGCATAATGTGGAGCGGAAGCGTTGTTATCAGCGCCGGCATGTATCCCGAGGAGGTGATCTGAGATGAGCAAAAAATCCAGCGGCGGCTCCTACCGTTCGCCGGTCGAGCAGCCTGATACCCTGCAATCCACTCAGATCGTCACCATCGTCGACGCCATTTCCGAGGGACCGATCGAGGGCCTTGTCGACGGCGACAAGGGCATCGCCCTTAACTACACGCCCTTGCGCACGCCGGAAGGGACGCTGACCTACCAGAATGTGAGCTGGGACAGCCGCCTCGGCACGCCGGATCAAGACGCGTACACCGATATTCCCGGTGCTGAGGCTGAGCAATCCGTCGGTGTGGAAGTGACAAACCTGTTCCCGAAGAAAGTCGGCCCCGGAAGCGGCAGCGTCACGCGCCAAATGTCGAACACAAACGCCACCGACGTGCGTATCACGCTCATGGTCCAGGGGCTGTATGAGCAGAAGCTGAGCGGCGACAACGTTGGCGATACCGTCGCTGCGTCGGTCAGCTACCGTATCCAGATCAAGAATAAAAACGGTGCAATCATTGCCGACAAGGCGGAGACGAAGACCGACAAGACCACCTCGTCTGCGCAGTGGTGCCTCAAATTCGCCCTTGACCGCAACGGACCGTGGACGATCACCGTATACAAGACCAGCGAAGACAGCGATAAGAGCAACATCAAGACCGACCTGTACTGGAGCAGTTACACCGAGATCGTCGGGTATCCGATGGTCTATCCGCACACGGCCACCGTGATGCTGCGCGGCAGTGCCGAGACATTCGGCGGCTCTGTACCGTCACGCGCATATCACGTCAAGGGACTGCGCATCGAGGTGCCGAGCAACTACGATCCCGAAACGCGCACCTATACCGGCATCTGGGACGGCAGTTTTAAACTGGCGTGGACCGACAACCCCGCGTGGATCCTGCGCGACCTCATCCAGAGCAACCGGTATGGCCTGCGCAAGTTCTTCCCGCCGGCACAGCAGGGCCGCGAGCTCGTCGATAAATGGACCTTGTATCAGCTGGCGCAGTATTGCGATCAGCTCGTCCCGGACGGTGAAGGCGGAAGTGAACCGCGTTACACGTTCAACGGCCAGATCATGGGCAGCGGTGAAGCGCGTGAGGTGCTACAGTCGATCGCCTCAGTTTTCCACGGCATGACCTACTGGTCCTCCGGAATGATCTTTGCCCGTGCCGATATGCCTGCCGATCCCGTCAAGCTCATCTCACAGGCCAACGTCATTGACGGACTGCTGACGTACAGCACCGGCAGCGCCCAGGAACGTCACAGCGTCGTCCTCGTCACGTGGTACGACCCTGACGATTACGGCCGTGCGCGTGTTGAACCTGTCTATGACTGGGACGCGTATCACCGCTACGGCTACCGCCCCGTGCAGGTCACGGCCTACGGCTGCACAAGCCGCGGCCAGGCATACCGCCAGGGACTTTGGACGCTGCTGACGGAAGATGAACAGTGGCAGTGTACGGTTGAAGTCGGCCTTGACTGCTACGACCTGCTGCCGGGCGATTTTGTCAAAGTCGCTGATCCGACGGCCATGGGCGTGAGATTTACCGGCCGCATCAAGAGCATATCCGGCAAAACGGTGGTGCTTGACGCGCCGGTGCCGCTGTCCGATGGCGAGACCTACGAGCTGGGCATCATCATGCCGGACGGCAACGAAGAAAAACGCACTGTCGTCACGCGCGGTGAGACGGATACTCTGACAGTCGACCGCGCCTACAGCGGGACTCCTGTAGAATCCGCTCTGTGGGTGCTGACCGGCACCGACGCAGCACCGCGCTTGTTTGCCGTGCGTAGCATCTCGGAAAAAGGCGGCGACAGCGCAGCGCTAGAGCTCTCACTGCGTGAAGTCCATCTGTCTAAATATGCGCAGCTCGAAGGCAGTCTTGTGCTTCCGGAGACACCCGGGCGAATCAGCAAAAGCAGCCTGAGCCTGCCGAGCGGCCTGAACGTGACGGAAACGACGTACACCAGCAACGGTCTGCCGATCCAGCGCCTCACGTTTGCCTGGGCGGCGACAGGCGACCCGGAAGTGTCGATGTACGAGCCTCAATATAAAGCGCCCAACGGTTCGTGGACGAACTATCAGGCGCAAAAGAGCTTTTCTATTGACGTTCCGGTGGCTGCTCCCGGCGATTATCTTTTCCGCGTTCGCAGTGTGGCGACTGACGGCCGCGTTTCCGGTTGGGCGGAGATCAGTTACCGTTCCACGGGAACGACCACCGGGCCGAAGCCTGTCACGAACCTAAAAGCCAAGGGCGGACAGAATAGCGTTCTGGTGTCGTGGACCATCCCGCAGGACGCGTTGGCAGGCTATTACGAAGTGTGGATGAGCGACGAAGGCGAGGACGAAACGACCGCGCGACTGATGGCGAAAATCTACGCTGACAACTTCACCGTTTCTGGTCTGGACGCCTCAACGCCGTATTGGTTCTGGGTGCGGTCGGTCTCTATTGTCGGCCAGGCGGGCGAGATGGTCGGACCGGTTGGCGCTGTTACCGAAGCAATCAAACCGCCTGACATCCCCGATGGGACGCTCGACGAAAGCAAGCTGAGCAACCTGCTCCAGCAGAAGATCCGGCAAAGCAGTCGGGCGATCGAATCGTTGAGCGATGCTGTCATACATAATGCCGTCAACGTCGCGGAAAGCCGCGAGGAGACAGACGGTGCCCTTGCCGAGGCGAAGCTGACGCTGGGAGCGGCCATCACCGAAAACAAAGAAGCCATTGCTGAGGCACGGCTTGAGCTGAACACGAAGATCGACGCCGCAGAATCGCACATCACGAGCGTGCAGCAGAGCGTGACGACACTGTCCGGAACTTTCACCAACGTCACGACACAGTTGCAGTCGCAGATCAACGAGCACTATGCCGAGCTGGAGCAGACGGCCTCGACCGTTGTCACACTTGACGGAACGGTCGAATCACTGTGGACGCTCCGCACCGACGTGAACGGGCATATCAGCGGATTCGGCCTCAGCAACGATGGAGCGAGGTCTGACTTTGCCGTCGTCGCCGACCGCTTTTTGATCGTGGGCCCTAATGACACCGGCCGGGGAACTCAGGTATTCACTGTCGACGCCTCGACCGGTGCAGTGGTGATCCAGGGCAATCTCTTCGTCGACAGTGCGGGCAAGGCGGGCAGCGGTTGGATACGCGGCTCGATGATTTACGCCAAAACAAAGATCGAACTGGCCGACGGCGCCATTGTGCTGGATGGCACGAAGGGCGTCGTTACGGTATTCGACCCGGCGAACCTGACGAATGGGAACTACATGACCATTACGAGCGGTTATCTGCGCCAGTATAAGAATCATTCGCTGGCGCGAGCTCTGGCAAATGTCGAGACGGGGACCTGTCAAAACGGGACCTGGTACACGCTTGTCAATACCTATAGCAGCAAGCCGGAAGTGAGCATATCGCCGAGATCGATGCAGACGTACAATGCCGCTTACAGCTCTCAGGCGCAGACGCTCACCGTGGGCGTCACCTCTGTTGAAGCTCTTGGCAGCGGCAAATACCGTTTTAAGCCGGAGATCAAACTGACAACCGAATCAGCAACGGCTTCGGTGACGCCGCTGCCTGATAAAGCGAGTGAAACAAATTATGGGCCTTTGCCAGTGTCATGGTATTGGTCGATCGATGGATATACACATTACAGCGTTAACACAAATTCTGTCAGCGGGCCATCTAACGTTGTGTCTGCGAAAGTGACAGTAAGAATATATTCCGGACTAATACTTAGCCATAATGGATATTTTGGAAAGCACAAGCTGCGTTGGCGTATTGCGTATCGAAGTTCAGGTACGACTACATGGAACTATGGCGGCTGGAGCTCTTATACGACAGTCAATTCTCTTAGCGATCTTATCTATGTTACTTCATCTTTATCAGTGACATTGACGCAAGGACAATATGATTATGCCGTACAGCTTGAATTTGACATCACTGGATCCGGCGATAGAACACCGAGCGCATCTTCAGATGGTGAACCCTGGATCGAGATCACCGAGATTGCCGTCACAAAAGCCGGCGGCACGCAGTTGGCGACCGGCAGCGTGAACTTCATCGCGATCGGAGAATAGACCATGGCGACGACACATCAGATATTTGCGGTCGATACCAATACCGGCCAGGTTTATATCGCGGGCAACCTGTTCGTGCAGAGTGCCGATAAAGCTGGGGACAGCTGGATCGTCGGAAATATGATAAGCGCCTCATCCGTGATCGAGCTTGCGGACGGGGCGATTGTTTTAGACGGTGTGAACGGGCGTATCACGGTATTCGACCCGGCTGATCTGAACAATGGGAACTTTATTCAGATCGAGGATGGTTTTGTACGTCAGTACAAGGCGTATAAGCTCGTCAAAACACTGAACACGATCGAGACGGGAATCTGTCAGACAGGCGCCTGGAAAACGCTGGCCGGATATTATCTGCACAAGCCTTCGGTGTACGTTTCGCCGCGGCTGATCACCACGTTTGCCGCCTCGGGAGCGTCGCAAGATCAAAGTCTCGACACCTATGTGCAAAAAATCGCTCAGGTAAGCGCGGGCAAGTGGCGTTTTCTGCCCAGCGCAAGGCTGCTGCTGGCTTCGGGAGATTTCTTCGTGACGCCGCCGACGATCAAGAATTACACCAGCGCAGGCGACGGCGCGTCTGATTACACAACGACGAAAACGACGCTGACCGACCAGATCACGATCACAGGCGCGAACGCGTTGACGGCTGTCGTTGAGTTCAAAGCGTGCGCCTATTACGATACCAGTGATGGTGGTTATATGGGCGCGTCCACGTCAAAGTGGCGCATCCGTTACAAAAAGACCTCAGCCACTTCCTGGAGCTATTCCTCCTGGAGCGACACTGAACGGACTGAATGGAACGACCGCGAACAGCACAGCGACACGATGGCGATTTCATTCGCGCAGGGCAGCTATGACGTGATCTTTGAATACGTCAACACAGTCATTACGTCGGGAGGCTGCCGAATCCGCTTTTCGCCAGGTGATCCCCGGCTTGACCTTCTCCAGTACGGCACGTTTGCAGTGAAGTCGGTCACGCTGACATCATCGGCGAACACGCTGCTGGCAAGCGGATCACTGAATTATCTTGCAGTAGGAGAGTGATACCATGTCCACAATTTTGCCGTTTGAAATTTACGGCTGCTACACCGGCGGCACGGTCAACGTGACAAACGGCAGCGCCGTCGTTACGGGCAACGACACGATATGGAATGGAGAAAACAGCGGTAATTCGGTCGTCAATCCCGGCGACATCTTCACTGTCGACGACAGTCGGCTTTATTTCATTGTCTCCGTTGACAGCGCTACGCAGATCACGCTCGACAAACCCTTCGCAGGAACGTCGGCACTGAACGCAGAATACCGCATCGTGTTTCAGGCATCGGCGCACTTTCCGGCCGACACGGCTACAAAGGTGGCGCGAATCATCGAACGCTACGAGCGCGGGCTCATCACCTGGACACAGGTCAGCGAAGCGCTGGCCGAACTGGAACACGTCAAGTCGGTCTATTCCGGCGCCGCTATCGGTGAGCCATCGCTATTCCGCACAGGCGAGCAGCCGGCCGGTTATCTGCTGATGAACGGCGGCACGTTCAGCCCGACGGAATATCCGACGCTGTACGAAAAGCTGGGCAACACATCGACACTGCCAGACTGGACGAGCAAAGAACCCGCATCCGGCTGGAGCTATTACATCCGCGCCGCTCTGCTGGGCGACGTGATGGGCGAGATCGAGCAGGCCAAGTTCATTGTGCATACGCTGGAAACAGAAGAAAAGGCGTTCGCTGCGTATGACCTGGCGACGAACACGCTGGATATTTACATTCCGCGAGGTCTGACCGGCGCGCAGGGACCGAAAGGCGACAAGGGCGATGCATTTACGTTTGCCGATTTTACGCCTGCTCAGCTGGAGCTGCTGCGCGGACCGCAGGGCGCTTCGGGCGTCGGTTTGCCGGGACCGCAGGGCGACAAAGGGCCGGATGGTGATCCGCCCGTTGGCCTATCATGGGGCGGTTTTGAGATCACCGAACAAGGGGATTTGTGCCTGAATATGTATGGCCTTGCGACCGGCGAAACGATGACAGGCGCGATCAACGACGACGGCGAATGCATTTTGACACTGACGACCGAGGAGGAATAACATGGCGATTCAAACGCAGATGAACCTGGGACGGGTGCGCCCCGTCTATAAAGGCGCATATAACGCACTGGCGGCGTACGGCACGCTCGACATGGTGCTGTATGAAAAAGAAATCTGGATGATGGTAGCTCGGTCCTACACGCCCGGCGATCTGCCCGTGGATGCCGGTAACGGCCTCAGCGCTTCCGGTGCCTGGGCGAAAATCGGATACCAGGGCGAGCGAGGGTTACAGGGCGAAACGGGGTCAATCGGTCCGTATTACAGGCCCAGCGTTGCCGTTGATGGGACGTTTTCATGGACGAACGATGGCGGCTTGGTCAATCCCGATCCGGTCAAGATTGATCTATACTGGCACACAATCAGCGGCACAACAGCGAGAGTCAGCACGACGCAGTTCACCGTAGCAGGAACAGAATCGGTGATCGCCGAAGGCCGCGGCGTGAGGATCAATGACGCCTATCTGGCGCACATCACGGCCGTTTCGGTCGCCAACGACGTGACGACTGTGACGATCGACAGCACGGTCGTTCCGGCGACGATCACCAAGGTCGAAGTCGCCGTGCTCAATACGGATATGCTGCCCGTCACCTCGGATGCCTCAAAAAACAGTCCGCTTTGGGTACCGAATTCACAGGCCCTCGCCGCGGTGAAATCGATTGCGGATGCAGCTGTGCCAATGTCTATGACAAGTTCTACCGGCGGCGCGGGGAAGATTCCCATTACCACAGATAGCGGGAATGTCGTTACCGCAGTATCGTCAGGCAATAACTATGTCCGATACTCAGATGGAACACAATTCTGTTGGGGGCGTCTTGTTATTTCAGGTGCCATTACGAATCAGAATCAGAATGTTGTATTCCCGTCCGCATTTACGCAGGTACCGGTAGTGTTCGCCAATAACGACTATAACACTATTGGGGAATCGTCAAAGAGAATTCTTGTTGGCTGGCAGAATTCACAATCATTTAATATTGGAATTCAAGGGGCATCATCTCCCGCGGATTTGCAGGGCGGATATGTAAATTGGGTTGCAATAGGTAAGTGGAAATAATTACCTTACCACTTCCATTTGCCTATTGCGACATAAGTACAGTATGTAGAGTTCTGTACATCGCCATCATCTTTGTCGTGAAGCCAAAACATTATATATGTTGATGAAATATGTACTAAACGCACCCACCCCGTGGCGATAACACTTCCCCCAGGAGTATTGATGAATGCTTCGGGGAAAGTTATTTTAAATATGTGTTTGCCATTTTCATCTACTGAATGTTTTTGCATATCCCAGAGCTCACCAGAAATAGCCATTGTTCCGTCTGCAAACTTTGATATTGTTTGGATATTTGTACTTGTCCCGTACCCTGCTACATTTTGAGGAATTAAACCGTCCCCTGTGGTAAGACTTTAAGACCAAGATCCAATCGCTGTCCAAAAATATTCACGACTAAATTTCTCTATTGCGCCCGATAGCATTATTTTTCGAGCTTGGATTAAAGCAGATGTCAAAGATATATTACCAATCCAAAATGATACAACTTCATCATTCGTCCAATAGTAAGGTAGTATAGTCATAATAGGGCGACTATTTGTAAAACTTTCAGGGAAAATTAATGTATTTTCACCAGTACTCTCAGTCCCGGAGTTCCCGAATTGTTTCATTGTGCCGTCGCAGTATTTAATAACTGTTGTTGTAAAGACGCCAGTGGTATGGGTACTAATATTACTAATTAAAGTTCCGTTTAGTTTACCATCATTCGTGGTAACGACAATCGAAGAAAGGAAGTCTTATTATGACTGAAAAAACACCCAGCAGGTCGCCTAACGGCGGCTGGATCATCAGTTATGAGGCGACTGTGCCGCGCTTTGTTAATGGTTTTTATCCGCCTGAATATCATGCGGATTACCCGGCAGAGAACTGCGTCGAAGTCACACAGGAACGCCGCGATCGGCTGTGGGAAGAAATGCAGGAGCATCGCATGTGCTACGATCCCGTAACGGGTGATTTCGTGCCTTACGTTCCGCCTGCGCCGACGTTGGAACAGCTCAAAGAGCGAAAGCGCGCCGAGATCGCGGCTACGCGTTATGAGGCTGAAACGAGGGGGATCACTGTCAACAGCGTTTCCGTCGCGACAGACCGCGACAGCCAGTCGCTTCTGACGGCCGCCGCCCTTTCGGCCTTCATGGACAGCACGTATACCGTCGAATGGAAAATGACTGACGGAACGTTTGCGACGCTGACCGCCGAGCAGATCATAGCGATCGGCAGGGCAGTCAGCGCGCATGTGGAAACGTGTTTCAGCCGTGAAAAGACGCTTTATGCGCAAGTTGACGCTGCGCAGTCGGCAGAAGACGTGGCCGCGATCACGTGGCCTGATTAAAGCAGCCCGTCCAGATACTCCGCCCAGAATCTCATCATCTTCCGACGCTGCGGAAGCATTTCCGTCCGGCAGTAGGCAGTCCAGACGACATCGGGGTCTTTATGTGCCAGCTGGCGATTGACGACCGCTTTCGGCCATCCCTTTTGGACGAGCAGCGACGCTGCCATTGCGCGAAAGCCGTGAAGAGAGAAAACTTCAGGCGGGTAGAGCTTACGTATGGCGTCAATGGCTACAGACTGTGATATGTGCCCTTCGCGTCGCGCTGCCGGAAACAGCCAGCGTGAACTGCCGGTCATATCGCGCAGTCCTTCGAGTATGCGGACCACTGACGGCGCCAGCGGCACGACATGATCACGTCGCATCTTCATTTTGAAGGCGGGGATATTCCAGAGATTTTTCTTCCAGTCGATCTCGCGCCACTCGGCGCTGTCGATCTCTTGCGAACGCACGAACGTATATGCCTGCATGACGATCCTGAGCCGTGTGCGAGGATTGCGAATCGCCCAGCACTTGCGCATGAGCACGGCAATATCCCGGCGGCGAAGGAACGTCGGCATATGGTTGACGATGAGCGGTTCCAGCACCTTGTGGAGCCCTGACGTGACATCTACTGCCCGTCCGGTCTGAGCTCCGTATCTGAGCACCTGACCGATGATCTGGATCAGCGCGTGAGCAGTGGACACATACCCTAGCGCCTGTACCGATTTGCAGCAGGCGACGATCTCAGGCGATGAGATTGACTTGGCCATCCGGCCGCCGATCACAGGATAAACATACCGACGCAGCACTGACGCGATCCAGTCAGCGCGTTGCAATGAGACCTGCGACCGGTGAAATGCCTGCCATTCATCAGCCAGTTCTGAAAACAGCACATCTTCAACATGGACAATGCGGGCGGCTATTTTCAGCCTGGCAAGTTCCTGTTCTGCCTCTTCTTTGCAGATCGCTCCGAGAGTGCGGTGGAATGTGATCCCATCCACGACAAACACAGCACGCCAGATACCGGATTCATAAAACAATTCCATAAGAAAAACCTCCCTGTACAAGATACAGAGAGGATAGCAGAGCCCGCGAGGGCTCTATTTTTATAAGGAGTGATGCGAATGGCAACGATGTTGAGTGAGCACTTCAGCCTTGAAGAACTGAGATGCAAGCACTGCGGTGAGTGTCATATCGAGCCGGAACTGCTTACGCTGGCCGAGAAGGTGAGGCATATTATCGGGGATTTGCCGATGATCGTGCATTGCGGGTATCGGTGTGATGAGCACAATGCAGCAGTGGGCGGCGTGGTAAAAAGTCAGCACACATTAGGCAGAGCGCTCGATTTCCATGTTAAGGGGCGCACACCGTGGGGATTGTTCGTACATTTGCTCAATGCGCAAAAACGCGGTGAGTTACCGGAACTTCGCGGTCTGTTTGTCTATGATTGGGGCATCCATATCGATTGCCGTGAGGCTCCCTTTAGACATGCTGATTATCGGAAGGCGGCATGAACATGGAAGACATGGTGCGGATCATCGCGATCGTTGTTTCATGGGCGGGAGTTGGCGCGTGGCTGGAACAGATATTCAGACGGTGAGGTGGTGATCGTGTAATGCCCTTTTCAGACTGGAAAGACGAAATTGAGACCGCCGTAGTCGCGATCCTTTGCGTCTTCGGCGGAATGATCGGGTCAAGAATGAAATACCGCGCACAGGAAGACGAAACCCAATTTGACCGTCGCCGTCTCATGAATGGGCTATACCTTGCGGCTGGTGCGGGGCTGACGACTGCAATGCTCGGACAGGGCTTGCACGTCAACCGGGCGTTTCTGATCGGGTCTTCGATCGTGGCGGGGTATGCCGGCGGGCGGCGATTTTTCGAGTGGATCGAAAAACTGCTCTCGCTGCTGACGGCCAAGCGCCTGCTGGAGAACGTCAAAGATGGCGGCGAAACGCTTGAAAAACTGCTCGGCGACGACGATGACGACAAGAAAAAGGAGGACGATCCGCCTTGAAACTGGAAGAGTTGATACTGCTGCTGAACGCGAAAAATCGCCGCTGCCCTTTGTGGCTGGCGGCGATCGTGTTTGCGGTGCTGATCTGGTGGCTCTGCAAAGGATACAGCGGCCGCCATCAGGTGAACGAAAAACTGTCGGAAATCCAGACGACGGCAAAGGCAACCGAGCGCCGGGTCGATATGATTCTCGACGCCGCGAAGACAAAAGAGGAGGTGTCTGCCCGTGAAATGGCTGAAAAAGTGCGTTCTGTGTCTGACGATGATCTGCCTGATCTGCTCGCCGGTCTTCTCAGCGAGTGGAGAGCAGAACGCGCAAAACGAAATCGTTGACGCACTGCGCGTTTATCCCGGCTGGACCGCTCGCTCTAAAGGTTTTTTCCTTACCGACGAGGCAATGAACGACACGATCGAGGGCTGGGGAACCGCGCGAAAAGAAGCAGACATTCGGCAGCAAGCTCTTGAAGCTCTGCGCGACGAGATCACGGCGCAGCAGGCCGACCTCAAGAGACAGCTGGCGGAACTCCAGCACGAGATTGCTGTTGAGCGCCGGCTATGGCGTGGACGTGTGAGCCGGGGCAAGACGCAGGGCCTTGTCTACGGTTTGTTGCTGGGCTTCGGCAGCGGGTATTTGGTCAAGCGGAATAATCCATAGCATAATAATTACTCGTCCACTAGCATGGAGGTAGTTTCTAAATTGACACAACGGGTCGTTTAACCTATAATCTACACCATGTGAAACGGCGAAAAAATGACCTGAAAAGGGTACTTTGTACCTTGGCTAGTACCTCGACTTGGCACGGAGCAAGCGATGACAGCTTTTGTAATGTCTGTTGTGTTCCCGCCGAGCGCGCCAATTATTTTGAAACAGAAAAAAAGAAAAGGAAACAGAACGAAAAGCCCTGCATTTGCAGGGCTTTTTATGTTATACTCGGGGGGTAAAACGAAAGAGAAAGAAAGAGAAAAACGTAATCTTGTACCCCAGGGTACAAAACCGACTCTTTTTCGTCTCTGTAAAACAGTACCCCGAGGAGGAAAGCGTAATGCTCACGGAGAAGCTGATCCGCGCGGCGCAGCCAAAAGAGAAAAAGTACCTTGTCTGCGATACCGATCATTTGTACCTCGTAATTTATCCGTCAGGCTTGAAAACGTGGGTGTTTCGTCAGCAGACCGGCGGCAAGCCTTTCAAGAAGACGCTTGGAGCGTGGCCTGAGATGTCCCTGTATGACGCTCGCACGGCGCGAAATATGATTATGCAGACCATGCCGGCACGAGGGCAGCGCGTTCCGACATTTGCAGCGTTGGCGGAAGAATGGCTGAATGACGTGTACACGGCCAAAGTCACACCGAAAAGCGTTCTTCGGCAGCGTTCGCGCCTTGCAAGGTACATCAATCCGGTGCTGGGGAATTTGTACCCTCGCGATATTACCGCTGACAAGGTACTTGATCTCCTTCGCAGCGTCGAGCGTCAAGGGTTTCTTGACCTGTCCCACGATCTGCTTCAACTGATCTCTGTGGTCCTGCGCTATGGGCGCAGTCGGGGATTTTCAAGCGCGAACATTTCTGATGATCTGCGCGGAGCTTTGCGTTCGCCGCGCAACCAACATCATGCCGCACTGACGCGCCGCGAGGACGTAGCTGGTTTTCTGCGGGCTGTTGCGACACTGCCGGAGAGTTCTGTAAAACGCTGTTTGATGTTCACGATGTACACGCTGGCAAGGTCCGGCGAGGCGCGAAAAGCTGTATGGAGCGAGATCGACATCACCCGTTCTGTGTGGGAACTGCCTGCTGAACGAATGAAAATGAGACGTCCGCACATTGTTCCACTATCGCGCCAGGCATTGGATGTGCTCATGCAGGCGAGGCTGTATGATGGCGGAGGGGAGTATGTCTTCCCAACACCGCGTTCAAAGAAGCGCCCTTTGTCTGATATGGCCATGCTGGCCGCGCTTCGCCGGCTGGGGTACACGTCTGAGGAAGCGAGCGTTCACGGCCTTCGCACGACGGCCTCAACATTGCTTAACGAGGCAGGCTGGCGCGCGGACGCGATCGAGCGAGCTCTCGCTCATGTTGAGGGGAACGAAGTCCGCGCTGCATATAACCGCGCTGAACACATTGAAGAGCGACGTCTCATGCTCCAGTGGTATGCAGATTTTCTCGACGCCCTGAGAGACGGAACGCCGGAACCGCCCAAACCGCAAATTTAACTTGCTGTGAAACTTACTGAAACTTGCCGCCCCTTGCAAATACTGAATTGTTGATCTTGCCCGTAACTTACCGGAAACTTAAAGCCCCGCGAACCGGTTACGTTTTATCACCAGTTCGCGGGGCTTATTGTATTATGCACTCAGCTCTTCGATAAAGTCGTCCCTGCGACTCCAGGGTAAGGCTGTGATGCTGTAGTTGTTCAGAGCAGTCATTACTTCCGAATTGATTTCCCGTGAATCGTTCAACACAGCAAAATACTTTGCAGCATTCGGGCGTGCCCCTTCAGTCTCTACCTTTGCCAAGATTGCCATCCTGGCATTGTTTGCATTCAGTGAATTATAGACCTTTAAGATCCGTTCCGGAGCTTTGTCAAAGGCCGGGATAACGAAATCCATCTTGTAGAAAAAACCGGATTTGCTGGGAAAACTGACCTCTGGCATATTGCGTATCCGCTTGCTTGTCAGCCAGTCTGATACTTCTGTAGAAAAGATCGGCATCATCTTAGGTGCGTCAACCGTATAGAACAGATCGTCCACCGACAGCATCGCCTGAACAAGCGCGTGTTTTTTCTGGCCAAAATCCTGACCGGTGCAGTGAATGCACAAAGCATCTTCATCGTTAAGCGATACCCCGAAGCCGCGGACAGTACGCAGCAGCTTTTCTCTGCGAGTCTTCACCACAGGACAGCCGCACATATCCAGATCATTGATGATCGTACCTGTATCAGTCAGCAGAAAACCATCGTTGTCACGCCGGACATAAATCTCCAGAAAATCATTATGCCTGTCGAGAAAAGGCGTCGTGATCACAGCCCAGTCGTTGCCGTCAGCTTTCAGGATCGTATTGTCGCGAAGCCATTTCCAATAATCATCGAGCATACGTTTGACATCATCGACTATGTGCATCACAGGAACACCTCCCTCTCCTTAACACATATACATTATGCGAGCGAAACCTCTTTCTGAAATTTAGGCCGTTCGATAATGTGGCAGAACGTCATGAATCGATCGATTAAATCCTCCATGCCGGCAGCTTTACAGAACTCTGGCAGCTCTGAAAGAGGAACAGCGACTTTATCTCCGTATTCTTCATTGTAAAGATGAAGATGAGATCCGTCAATCCGTTTGCCGTCAGGATTTTGATGCGGCGGGCCGCCAAAGTCCAGCCGCGCCAACACCAGCGTCTTGCGTGCTCGTGATTGCACCTTGAATTTCGAAAGCGTAACGCGATGTTTCTCGATGTCCAAAGAGAAAAGTTCACGACCATCAGCAGACTTGAGCGGCACTTCAATCGTCGAGCCCGGGCGAGGATAGTACCAGAGCTTTTCGGGATCGACGCATAATTTATCAAGCTTCAGCAGAGTGTCGGCCACTTGCTGAGGCAGAGGCAGCGCATTACCGTTCATGTCCATTTCCTTTCGCCATTTTCTTTGCCTGATGTTTCAGTTCGTCAGGATCAATCCCCTTGTTTTTGAGCCATGCTTCGATAGTTTCAAGAACAACCCGTGCTTTAAGAACATGGCCAATATCGATTCTTTCAATGACAAGAGGTTTTATTTCCTGACCCAGCGATGCATGCTCAATAACCAGATTCCCGAGTTGGGGCCGATGCACAGACTGGAACAATACGCCGAGAAAAACACAACGCGATGCGCCCAGTATTGCTGTCGTTCTATTGCGATAAACACCTTCATTGAGAATGAAAACAGGACTGCCGCTTGAGCCTGGGAACACTGATGCGTCTATAAGAAATTCTGGCCTATTCTGAAAATCAAGATCGATGCGTGTCGCGTTGATCCCGCGTCTGATGATCGGCATGGCGTGATGTTCATCCCAAAGGAGAGAAGGATAGCCGACGAAATAAAGCTCCTCGATCGCGTTGACAGGTGTATCTTGCGTATAGCACAACGAAGAAGGAATAAAAGAATAATTGATGAACGGAATGACATCAGTAAATTGAATGTTAATATCAGGCCGCGTTCCAAAACGACGCTGATACAGATCAACGCACGACATCACTGCAATGTCAATATCGTTATTGGGATGACCAAACCAGAGCGGCTGCCAGTCATAAATGTCATATATAAACGGCGGGGCAATACTCAACGCTGAACCGTCTCCGACTTTCTGATGAAAAAATAACCGCCCATGCCTGCACCCTTTGAAAACATGTTTATTGGTGACAAGGAATTCAAGCGCAAAATTGTCAGCCAGTGTATAATGAAAGAAAAATGAAGTACCGCCGCCAACTTCTTTATTCTCTTCGTTCATGTAAGCGATCCGTACGGTGTTGAAAGACATGATTTCGTCGTTCGGATACTTCTTGTCCATAAAGAGCCTCCTTAGAAAGGGGAGAAATACAGATGAGTGAGAAAATCGCAATCTATGAAGAACGTCCTGCGACTGTTCGCGCGTTCCGCTGCGAAAAGGAACGCTACATCGGTAACAGCTATGGCGTCACATTGGCAAAAATTGGCGACTACATCGTCATCGACAGTTTTTCCGGTGTGCGTTGTTTCAGTCCGAAAGAATTTTTGTCTCGATACAAAGCACAGGAATTCTTTCTTCCAGGAGAACTTGAAGATCCCATGTGCTTGATGCCTGACCCCGTTTACGTCCTCGTCGTTGACCAGAAGGGGCAGATCCTTAACATCAAAGAAACACAGCCAACTCCAGTTTAATCTTTGTCCTTTTCATCTCGCGGCGCCGACGCCAGTGCGCGAATCTGAGCCTCGGTAAAATCTTTATCGGCGAGCAGTTTCATGATTTCCGGGCGCTCGAGTCGCAGCCGTAACGCCGCTTCCAGGTCGGCATCGACGGCAATGGAAGCGGGCGCATTGCTCACCGTGGTTTGGGAGATGGTGCCGTTGTTCTCGCTGTTGTTCAACTGAATACCGTAGTTGTCGCCTCCGTTGGCTGCCATGCCGGCGGGGGCTTTTTTGTTTTCATCACTAAACTCAGGCATCAATTCTTCCAATGAAACGTCAAGCACGGAAGCAAGCGCCGCTACACGAAAGAGACCGGGAACGTCCGCTCCGCTTTCCCAGCGGCTAATTGCTTGGCGTGTAACTCCGATACGGGACGCAAGCTGTGCTTGTGAAAACCCCTTGCGCTTGCGGCATTCACGCAATTTAGATTTAAACATAAAACCGCCTCCCATCTGAATTTTATCGATTCCCCTCAGTAAATGCAAGCAAGCAAGCATAAAAATTGTAACGTATCACTTGACAGTGTGCAAACGAACTGTTAAGATGTGCTTGCACGTTAGCAAGTAATCAGTTACATTTTAAAAGAAGGAGGGATAGCGATGGGCATCTTAATCTCGCAAGTTCGCTGGCCTGCCGAGGTTTACGAACAGATCAAGGCAAAAGCAGCGTCTCGAGGCGTCAGCGTGAACGCTTTCATTGTCGAGATGGGCAAGCGGTACTTAACAGAAATTGACACAGGCGTCACGCCCAACGAACTGCTTGGGGTTGGCGACGAAAAAAGCCCGGCATAGGCCGGGCGAGGGAAGGTGAGATTGTGTTTCAAACTGTATTCAATATGGCCTGCGTGCTGTTCTGCGGCATTGTAATCGGGACAGGATATGGATTTCTCAGGT
>Ga0256405_10003814_pt1 | contig 30199 bp, 26 predicted proteins | sample RumenRJG_02DNA_FD_189096 | JGI IMG/M metagenome (GOLD analysis project Ga0256405, IMG submission 189096) | Bovine rumen microbial communities from Lethbridge, Alberta, Canada - RJG_02 | ecosystem: Host-associated > Mammals > Digestive system > Stomach > Rumen | place: Canada: Alberta...
ATAAGTATTCAAAAACTTGGAAGTTTTCGGACATCAACTATCAGGTGGCAAGCGAAGAGGATAAAGAGAATATGTTCCTGCTTTATTCGGATATCCTCAATGCGTTTGACAGTGCTGCCACTACTAAAATTACGGTAAATAATCACCGCCTTAACAAGAAGGATTTCGAGAACTCGATACTCATGCCAATGAAGAACGACGGCCTCGATGAGTATCGCAAGGAGTATAACGATATGCTCTTGGAGAAAGCTACCGGTGCCAATGGTATCACGCAGGAAAAGTATATTACCGTGTCGATCAACAAGAGATCTGTTGAGGATGCACGCACATACTTTGCCCGTACCGGCGCCGATCTTCAGATGCGCTTTTCTTCTTTAGGCAGTTCTCTTGAAGAACTTAATGCTATCGAGAAACTCCGCATTCTCCATGATTTTTACCGCCAGGGCGAAGAGATCAACTTCGAATTTGATATGGCTCAGAAGGCTAAACTCGGTCATGACTTCAAGGATTATATCTGCCCGGATACGATCGAGAGATGCAATGACTATATCAAGCTTGGCGAGAAATATGTTCGAGTTCTGTTCCTGAAGGATTACGGCAACTATATCAGCGATGACACTGTTGCAGAACTTACGGACATGAATCAGAATCTCATGCTCTCAATTGATGTCCTCTCCGTACCGACTGATGAAGCTATCCGCGAGGTAGAGAACCGCCTGTTGGGTGTTGAGACCAACATCACGAACTGGCAGCGCAAGCAGAATCAGAACAACAACTTCTCAGCTGTTATCCCCTACGACATGGAGTTGCAGAGAACCAAGACCAAGGAATTCCTGGCCGATCTTACGACCCGTGACCAGCGCATGATGCTCTGCCTTATCACTATGGCAATATCTGCTGACAGCAAGGAACAGCTTGATCTTGCCACTGAGAGCTTACAGGCAGTTGCTAAAGGAAGGCACTGTCAGATGGCTGTTCTTAAATGGCAGCAGGGAGATGGTCTAAACACGGTCCTTCCATTCGGTGTACGGAAGATCGATTGCTTCAGGACACTTAATACGGAATCCTTGGCAGTATTCCTTCCGTTCAAGACACAGGAGATTATGGACAAGGGCGGCATTTACTATGGCGAGAATGCAATCTCGCATAATCTCATCATGTGTAACAAGGCTAACCTTTTGAATCAGTCCGCCTTTCTATTAGGCGTGCCTGGTTCTGGTAAATCCTTCTCTGCAAAAGAGCTCATAACATTCCTTATGCTCAACACGGATGACGATATTCTTATCTGTGATCCGGAGGGTGAGTACGCTCCCCTTGTTGAAGCAATGGGGCCTGAGATGGGCTCCGTTATCCGTGTATCGGCCGGCGGACGTGATAGGCTCAACGCCATGTATATGGTCGATGGTTATGGCGAAAACGATCCTATTGTTGTTAAGTCCCAGTTCATCATGTCACTTGTTGAGCAGATCGATAAGAAAGGTGTCGGGCCTCAGCAGAAGTCCATCATCGACAGATGCGCTGCAGCCGTATACCGTGAGGCGGATCGCCTGAGGTCTTCCGGCGGCGCTACCCCTACGCTTTGCACGTTCCGCGAGAAACTTTTACAACAGCCTGAGCGTGAGGCTAAGCAGATTGCCTTATCCCTTGAGCTCTTCACTACCGGATCACTTGATATATTCGGGCGTGAGAGCAATGTCGACATGGATAAGCGTGTCGTTGTTTTCGACATACACGGCTTAGGCAGCCAGCTTAAGCCCACGGGACTTCTTGTCATAACGGACACTATGCTTAACCGAGTAACCCTTAATTGGAAGAAAGGTAAGCGTACACATGTCTTTATCGATGAGTTCCATGTCGTATTCGAAAACGAGTTCTCTGCACAGTTCTTCAACTCCGCTTGGAGACAGTTCCGTAAGAGAAACGCCTATCCTACCGCTATTACGCAGAATGTTGAGTATCTGCTCGACTCCGTTCAGGCATCTACAATGCTCTCGAACTCGGAGTTTGTCATAATGCTCAATCAGGCAGCATCCGACAGGGCTAAACTTGCAAAACTCTTGAATATCTCCGAGATCCAGATGCGCTATATCACGAACGCACCTGCAGGTTCCGGTCTTATTAAGTACGGCTCTGCACTTGTTCCTTTCATCAACAAGTTCAATAAGAACACCAAGCTCTATGAGCTTATGACGACTAAGCCGGGCGAAGGGCAATTCGCGAACGGCTGACCTTGGCCCGTGCCGAAATCTTAAGCGGTACGGGCTTTTATTTATCATCACCTAAGGGGGGAATAAAATGAAGAAACTATTGGGTTATGTCAGAAGCATCGATATATGTATCGATTCATGCACTGTTGAAAAACCAAATCTGTATTCTCAACGTTTTGGTACTGTAAGAGAAGCTCAGATTGAAATTGATAATATCTGCGAAGAGCTGGTTGATTACCTAGAGTGTACTAGCCGTCCCATGAACAATAAAGGAAATGATATTACCTGTAGCATTATTTCCTTATGGGAACTTACCTTCAAGTACGATGAGGTGATCGAGGCTAACAAACACAAGATGAATACTTATCTTGTTCAATTAGATAAGTTAATCGTTCTGTGTGACAGCATAGCACGACTTGGTGGTCTGAATTCAGATGAACTTTACCTTATGTTCGATATAAAACAAACAACCAAGATTTGATGATCATCATCTCATTGCACCCGAGGGATCCTGTTCCCTCGGGTTTTACATGCCTGGATATCGGGTTTCAACTACCTAAAGGAGATAAATCAAATGCAACAAATTAATAAAATCGAGCGCGAGAAAGACATAAAGCAGGTATCGCGCCTTGACGACTTAATACCTGCTACAGAGAAAACCATAACCAAGGTTCAAAACAAACCTACGGTTAAGGTGGAGCAAATGGAAACTGTGATTGATGATGCATCCACTGCTACTTTAAAAGCCGCACAAATGGCAAGCATTGCAGCCATAAGACACGCTCGAACAATTTCTGAAGAATCAGATAAGACTGAAGATCAGGAAGCAATCGATAAGCTTGAAGCATCCGGAAGAACTGCTATATCTGATGCTACAAATGCTGCTTTGGATGCGAAAGAATCTTTAAGACGGCAGATCAGAAAGAAGCGTCCTGATATTAAGAACACCAAGGACATCAAAACTGGTACAAGAACCATAAGCAAAGCAGACAGGACTCTTAAAACAGCAAACGACGCCTCTCGTCTGGCTATAAAAAGCACAATCGAAACCTCAAGGCAGGCAGCTATTGTTTCGCAGAAGGTTGCTACTGCAAAGAAGGCTGAACGTCTTTCCAAAAAGGCAGCGGAAAGTGTCAAGAAAATCGTCAAAGGCATAATCAATGCTATTAAGCGTCTATGCGCGGCATTAGAAGCAGCTTCCGTGCCAATTATGCTAATCCTCGTGCTTGCTGCCGCTATTGGTGCCCTTGTAGCATCTGCCTTTGGCATCTTTTTTACCGGCGATGTATCCTATGAAAGCACAAAAACTCTTCAGGAAGTAGTACTCGAGATCAACCAAGGCTACAACAACTATATTGAAGAGATTAAGAAATCTATTACCCATGATGATCTGACAATTGAAGGCTATTGCGCCCCCTGGCCTGACATCATTTCAGTCTATGCAGTCTATATGACCACCAAATCAGACAATCCTACAGATGTTGTTCATTTGACTGAAGAACACGAGAAACTTCTCTATAATCTTTTCTGGACCATGAACTATGTTTCCTATACTACTGAGGAGATTACTGTAACCGAGAAAGTTCCTGACCTTGATAAAGATGGTAATCAGAAGAAGGATGCTGACGGGAACCCTCTATATATTGAACAAGAAAAAACTACTGTCACACTTCACATTACAGTAGATCACGTTACGGCACAACAGGAGGCAGAAGCCCTCTACTTCAATGCTGAGCAAATGGCCGAACTTAACGAGCTGCTTGATCCAAGAAATGCTTCATTATGGCTAGAACTCCTTAGAGGTATTGGTTTAGGCTCAAGTGAACTGGTAAATCTTGCATTATCTCAGATTGGGAATGAAGGCGGAGAGAAATACTGGCGGTGGGCTGGGCTAGACAAGCGTTGTGAGTGGTGCGCCCTTTTTGTTTCATGGTGTGGAGATCAGACCGGTCTCCGTGCTTCCGGGCAGATTCCCTTCTTCTCCTTCGTCTCTGATGGGGTTGATTGGTTCAAATCTAAGGGAAAATGGATCGATGGCTCTGAAATCAATAGTTCCAACTATGACAAGCGCATCTATCCGGGAATGATCATCTTTTTTGACTGGGAGCCTGATGGCAAGCCTAATCATGTGGGAATTGTCACTAAGGTAGCTGATGGTTATATATATACTGTTGAAGGTAATAGCGGTGATGCAGTAAGAGAGAAAAGTTATTCGGCAGATAGTAAGTGCATATTTGGCTTTGGCCTAGCATGAACCTGAGAGAATTAGTATGAAAAATCCCCAGTTACGCTTCGTGTAGCTGGGGGCTTTTTTTGATGCCCAGTTTTGCAAAGTCGTTAAAAACTTGAAAACTATATCTAAAGCACGCAAGATTGCTTGATTTTTATATTATAATTAATAGAAAAGTAGGATAGTCCTATTATTGACCCTTTCATTCGATTAGAATTTAAGGTGAAAAACAAACTATATGAGGTAATAGATGTCAACGAAACATGTTTTTAAATTGGGTGAACTTTTTTGTGGACCTGGGGGTCTTGCTTGTGGTGCTATGAAGGCTGTAAGCAATGACAAGAAATACAGCGTTGAACACGGTTGGGCTAACGATTACGATCATGATACTTGCTTAACTTATACGGTAAATATTTGCCCTGAAAACCCTTCAAGTGTTTATGAAGGTGACGTTAGAGAATTGGACATTAATGCCTTAAGCAAAATTGACGCATTTGCTTATGGTTTTCCCTGCAACAGTTTTTCTAATGTTGGAGAGCACAAAGGCTTTGCTAATGAGAAGTTTGGACAGTTGTATTGGTACGGAATTGAAGTTTTAAGAAAGTTTAGGCCTAAATGGTTTATTGCAGAAAATGTTTCTGGAATCCGGTCAGCTGGAAGCGGTGATTTTCAAATCATATTGGAAGATATGAGAAAGTCTGGCTATAAACTTAATGTCAATCTTTACAAGGCTGAGGAATACGGTATTCCACAGACGAGACACAGAGTAATTATTGTTGGTATCCGAGATGACTTGAACGTTGAATATCATGTTCCAAGTCCCTCGTTATTTAAGAACAGTGATATTTCTTCTCGCACGGCATTAGCCAACATCCCTGAGAATGCTCCGAATAACATTGGCCGTATTCTTAGTAAAGATGTAATCAGACGGCTTTCTTATATTAAACCTGGCGAAAACATTTGGCAGGCAGAAGAACGTCTTGGCAAAAAGTTCCCCGATGACTTAAGAATTCATACCAAAACAAAGATTAGTCAAATATATAGGAAACTAGATCCAGATAAACCAGCATACACTGTTACAGCTGCAGGTGGTGGTGGAACATATATGTATCACTGGACAGACCGAGAATTAACTAACAGAGAACGAGCTCGTATTCAGACTTTTCCAGATAATTATTTCTTTATAGGTGATTATTCTTCTGTTCGAAAACAAATTGGTATGGCTGTCCCCTGTAGACTGGCGGAAATTGTAACTACAGCCATCTTGAATAGTTTTTCTGGAATCCATTATGAATGGGTAGAACCCAATATCATAGAGTAGGTGATTTTTATGTTGAATTATTGGTGGGTAACTCGTCCGAAAAGAAAACTGAACAGCATCCCTGAAGTTTTAGCGGCGTTTTCAAATGTTGCCTTATCAGTAAGATGGTCAGCTGCTAGGAATGTACACATTCTTTTTGAAGAAGAACTAGAACGAGATGGATTGAAGCGTATTGGTGAGCGCAGAGATCATTCTGGCTCTGGAGGGAGAACTTATCAAGCTTGGTTATCCAGTCTGGGTTTGATCTTTATTCAAGAAAGCACCGGAATGCCTTTTTTAACATTAGCAGGAGAAGCCATACTTGAAGGAAAATCGCCAGTTGAGATTCTTAAGGCTCAAGTCCTCAAATATCAATTTCCATCTCCGTTTGGTATAAAGACTCACGTATCAGATAGATTTCGAGTTCATCCTTTTATATTTCTTTTACGACTGTTAAGTGACTCAAGAATAACATACTTAACAGAAGAAGAAATAGCAAAAGTTGTTATGACCGAAGGAACCGACGATTCGGCTAGGTGTTTTGAACAAGTAGTTAATAAACTGCTCCGTTTTCGCGATGAAGGAGACAAATCACTTCCTGATGGGTTTATAGATTCACATGCACCTTCAACCGGAAGAGTAAACTTAGCTCATCCCTATAGCCATCTAATTGATACTGCAAATACAATTGCTAATTGGCTAGAGTATACTCAGCTTATTTATCGCGAAGATAATAGAATGATGCTATCACCAGAGAAAAAGGTCGAAATTCAGCAGATTATGTCTGAAAAGATATCTTTTATCGATCGTCCTGAGGATACAGAATACTTTCAAAGAAAATATGGATTAGATCCTTGGCATCAAAAAGATACTAGAAATCTGTTAAACACAGGAACTATTTCTAGCAAACTGATAGATACACAAAGAATCCGCCAAGCATTTATTTCTTACTCTATGCATCGTCCTATCTCACAGATAGATTCAGACATTATTCTGGATATCGCTTCTAAAACAGGCACCGATAAGAATTTGGTAGAAACAATTCTTTACAAGGATTATCCTCATGGAGCGATAGGAGGGTTCCTTGCTGGTTATTACGAAATGGCTTATAAAGGACGTGACGAAGCAACTGATTTTGAAGTGGCTACCACAAGTATTTTCAAGGATGTATTTGGATATAATGCTATTCACTTAGGACAAACCGGTAGTAAATCCGCACCTGATGTCCTTTTGATTTCTGACAATGACGGTTATCAAGCTATTATAGATAATAAGGCATATAGCAAATATTCAATAAGCGGTGATCATCATAATCGGATGGTTCACAATTATATAGAAAACATTTCAAATTATAGTGATTGCTCTTATCCAATAGGTTTCTTTACATATATCGCTGGCGGTTTTATCACTACAATAGACAAACAAATCCTTGCTGAAGTTGATGAAACGAATGTGCCTGGCTCAGGAATCACAGTTGGTAATTTCATTAGGCTAGTTGAAAAACATCAGGAAAAAGCGTATTCCCATGCAGAATTGCGCAACATATTCAGTGTTAACCGTCAGATTTCACTTCAAGATATTGTTTAAGGAGAAAATGAATTGAAACCAATAAACTTGCCTCCGTATGCACCAATTCTTATGGAATCAACACGTGCCATCGGTTATTCATTAGAGGCTGCAATCGCAGATGTAGTTGACAATAGTATAGCTGCAGAAGCACGAAACATAAACGTTAATTTTTTCCCCGTTGGACAAGAATATGTTTACATTCTCGATGATGGCCATGGGATGAATTCTGATGGAATAACTAATGCGATGCAGTATGGAAGCAAAAATCCCAACGATATTAGAAACCTCAATGATTTGGGCCGTTTTGGTTTAGGTTTAAAAACAGCTTCATTATCACAATGCAGAATGCTTACTGTAGTGAGCAAGCAATCTGATTCAATAGTATGCAGACAATGGGACCTAGATTATATCGCAGAGACGGAAGAATGGACACTTAAGGAATTAGACATAAACGAAATAGAAAACCTTCCGGGATTAACTGATCTTAAAAAGCTCGATAATGGAACACTAGTGGTTTGGCAAAAGCTCGATAGGATGCGTCTGGGCGAATTGGATTTTGAATCTGCTATGGGGAAAAAGATGGATGATGTAAGAGCTCACCTATCACTCGTTTACCACAGATATTTATCCACTGAAATGGGTGCTAACCGAATAACTCTTACGCTTAATAATCTTCCGATTATTCCTGATGATCCTTTTCTGGAAAAGAAAAGTGAAGTGCCTATGGATGATGAGGTTATGGCTATTGGAACCAGCCGTGTCTTAGTAAGAACCTACATTCTGCCTCATCCATCAAAACTAGAAAAAAGCGAATTGGATAAGCTAGGTGGCAAGGAAGGTTTGCGAAGACAACAGGGTTTTTACATATATCGGAATAAGAGGCTTCTAGTTTGGGGAACTTGGTTTCATATGATGCGACAAGCCGAGTTATCAAAATTGGTAAGAATCAGAGTTGATATTCCAAATGATTTAGATGATTTGTGGACTCTTGATATAAAAAAATCCACTGCTATTCCACCTGAAATCGTAAAAAAGAACTTGAAGGCACTTATTGAACGCATGTCCGAAAAGAGCAAGAGGACTTGGACGTTTAGAGGGAAAAAAGAAGTAGATGATCACATTGAACACGTTTGGAATCGCCTAAAGACGAATTCGGGAGGTTATCTTTATGAAATTAATCGTGATCATAGCATGATACAGGACTTTATAAAAAAATATCCTGATAGCCAAAATTATTTGTTTTCTATCCTAAAACAGGTTGAGAGTTCAATTCCACTAAACGCACTATATGTTGACTTGTCTAGCGACGAGAAAATAGATAACGAGACAATGAATTCAATAAATGATGTTAAGGAAATAATGAAAACTATTCTGAGTTCCACTGAACCTGGTTTGCGAAATGATGTGTTTGAAACCATTATTTTAAATGAACCATTTGTTCAATTTGATTCAGATTTGCGCAAGGCACTAGAAAGAGGTGATTTCAATGACTGACAATATGGAAATAGTATTTCAGCAGATTGTAAACATTATCAATACTAAATATGCCGATAAACTTCCTACTGAAGATCAAATATATGCGGAAGCTGAAGCACTCAGAGTTGCCTTTGCTACACTTTATCCTTTGACTGACGAAGAATTCATGAGCCTTAAACGCAGATTACCTGAACAGATAATTCATAGCATAGGTTATGCGGTAAGTCTGCATTATAACGATGACAATCATCAAGAAGGTTGGTATGACCTGATTAATACAAATGATTATTTTTGGAACAGATATAAGAAATATTTGGCTAGAAAGTGGAGCGAAGAAGTAATCACTCGTCTTCATCAAACAACGAATGGTGTAATGAACGACTTAGGTGATCCAACTTCTGATATTCCTTTTCAGCGAAGAGGCTTGCTTTTAGGTGATGTTCAATCCGGAAAGACAGCTACATATACAGCCATATGTAATAAAGCTACTGACTGTGGGTACAGAGTTATCATCGTTTTGGCTGGAACTATGGAAAACCTACGCATTCAGACTCAAGAAAGACTAGATGCGGAATTTGTTGGTTTGGACAGCAAGTATACTTTGGATAAAAAGGCTGATACCTCTATGAAAAACATTCCAGTAGGTGTTGGCCTTATTGGGCCATCAAATCAGGATAAAAGAATCACCAGGTTTACTTCTGTCAGAACAGACTTTAAAAAGTCTGTTGTTGATGCTAATGGATTAAACTTACAAGATTTAAATAGTACCGCTCTATTTGTTGTCAAAAAAAATAAAAGCGTATTAACAAATCTGCATAAATGGTTAACTAAAGATGAAGATAAACTCAATCTACCGTTGTTGTTAATTGATGATGAGGCTGATAATGCTTCTGTTAACACAAACGCCGAGGGAAAAGAACGAACAGCGATAAATGAAGCCATTAATTCGATTTTGCATGATTTTGTTCAAGCAACGTATTTAGGTATAACTGCTACACCTTTTGCAAATATTTTCATAGATCCTGATATGGATGAAGACGGTGCAGCCAAAGACCTCTTTCCTCGACACTTCTTAACGTTGTTGCCAGTTCCCGAAAGGTACATTGGTGCTGATAAAATCTTTGGTAATGGTGAAGAAAATAATTCCAAAAAAAGGTTTAAAGGTGAATATAACGATTCACTTATAAAGATTCTAAACAAAGAGCAGATCAGTTACTTTGCTTTTGGACACAAAAAGGAACTAGCTAATTCCCTGAAAAGCTTGCCTGAATCTTTATATGAGGCAATTCGTTACTTCGTTCTATGCAATGCTATAAGCGACTTAAGATATGACAATACTGAACACAGATCAATGATGATTAATGTTAGCCGATTCACTGATGTTCAGAATACTATTTCTGAACTAGTTGAAATATATATGAAGAGTCTCCTTTCTGACATTGAGAACTATGCTCAGCTAGATGTTGATCAAGCACTTAAAATCAAAAACATAATGCAGATAAAAGAAACTTGGGATAAACATGGCCTAGAGGATGTCGCTCATGTTTCATGGCAAGATATTCAACAAAAATATCTTTTCAAATCAGTAAAGAGAATTGTTGTTAGGGCTGTAAATCAAAAAACCGGTGCACAAAGCCTTGATTACTTCAATTATAAGAAAATTGGAATGCGTGTAATTGCTGTTGGAGGCAACAGCTTATCTAGAGGTCTAACCCTTGAGGGACTGTGCGTAAGTTACTTTTACAGAAATACTATGATGTATGACACATTGCTCCAGATGGGTAGATGGTTCGGATATAGACCTAATTACGATGATTTATTTAAAATCTGGATGGGTGAAGATGCGATTGATTGGTATGGATACATAACAGATGCGTTTAACGACCTAAAAAATCAACTTAGGGAAATGGCAAAACAGAATTCAAGTCCACGAGACTTTGGACTTAAGGTCCGTTATGATCCAGGTTCTCTTATTGTTACTGCACGTAATAAAATGCGTTCTGGAACGCCGGTGAAAGTTCCAATTACAGTTTCTGGACGAATGATTGAATCTCCTCGTTTGTGGAATGATGGAGATATAGCAAAAGCGAACAATGAACTCTGCCAAAATATCCTTAAGGAAATCGATTCTGAATGTGAGTTTACACCTGATGATTATGTAAAAGCTTATATCTGGAGAAAAGTACCAGCTCGATATGTTGTTGAGATAGTATCAAATTACAAGTCTCATCCCTGGAGTTTGAGTTTCCAGTCATCAGCTCTGTCTGAACTTATTTTGAAAGATGAAGATTTAGCATACTGGGACGTGGCTATTCCTTGGGGATCCAGTGATAATACAATTTCTTTATCCGAAAAAATGGAAGCCTTCAAACCAGAACCAAGACCATTGCAAGCAGATAGTAGTTTTAAAAAAATGGTTAGAGTATACGGTCACCATGTTCGTATTGGCCAGGGCGGTTGTACTAAAATTGGTTTGTCAAAACAGGAAATAGAAGATATTAAAGCCAAATGCCAAGATGAAAACAAAGGAATTACAGATAATACCTATCTGTCAAAAGATATTAAAAGAGCTCCGCTTCTATTAATACATATACTTGAGAATACTGGTGAGCCGCTCGATGGATTCCCTGATTTGGTATATGCGTTAGGTATTGGATTCCCGGGTGGGAAAGAGGAACAAACCGCATATTATATGGTGAATACTACAGAGTTGAAAAACTATATCGACCTGGATGAAATGGAGGATGAAGAGGATGAACTTTCAGAAGTTTAAAGATACTTGGAAAGAGTTTAGTGGAACCAATCAAGGCTTCCTAAAGCTTGCAATAGATCATCCTCTTGAGTTTCAAGTCGGATATTCATCTGTAGCTAACAAAGCTCTTATTGTAATGAACACTGGCATAATTGATAAAATACCTTGTTCTAAAGCTATTAGCGCTGAAAACAGACTGATGATGAATGGTACATATTCCTTGGAATTGCAATTGCTTCTTAAAGAATATGAGGAAGAATTCTTGTGCCTTGGCTGGGATATTATTATGTATTCTAAAGATGCTGATAACCCTGTCAATGCTTTGATAGAGCGCTATTTAAGCTGGCAAAAACTCTTACAATATGTTGAAAAAAGCGTCATGCCTCTCTTTCGACAAAAGGGGCTCATTGGCGAACTCTTACATTTACAGGAGATTATTCCAGAAAGAGGCATCAATAACTCTATTGTTTCTTGGGTTGGTCCCGATGGCGCAGATCAAGACTTCATATTTGAAGACTCTTGGGATGAGATCAAAGAAGTTTCTTTGGCCTCTGATACTGTTAAAATCTCATCGTTTGAACAATTACTACAAGAAAAACCTGGAACACTATCTGTATATGTTTTGGAAAGAACAACGCCTGGAAAAGATAGAATTCAATTAACAGGTCTTGTTAGTGATTTAAGAGATAAACTGTCACATTCTGAAAGACTATTAGATGCTTTTAATTTAAAACTATTCAAATACGGATACAGAGATAGCGATACTGAAGAATATGATCATTACAGTTTCCGATTTATCGAACGAAAAGATTTTATTGTTGATGACAACTTCCCTAAATTAACAAAAAATAATGTGCCTACTGAAATAACATCTGGAGAATACAATATTTCACTTTCAGCAATAGAGAAATATAAGAGGTAATATCTATGGAATATGCGGAGTTCCGTGAAGAGTTTATGGAAAGCATCAAATCTGATGCCGCTGTGACAGGAGAAGGTACATGCGCTTCTTTTGTAAATGAAATGGCTAAATTTTTGATAGAATCTGAAGTTCTCATGGATTTTACGCCTGCATATAGAGCTGGAGTTGGAAAAGGCAATAAAAAATATAGAGTTGATGGCTATGCATATGATGAAATAGATAACACCTTTAATATCGTTATAGCTGATTTTGATGGATTAGATACCAAAGTATTCGCAAAAACTCAATTAAAAGCTGCTGTATCAAAAGCAAGTTATTTTGTAGACTTGGCCTTGAATTCAAATCTATATCGTGAAATTGAAATTAGTACGCCCTGCGCAGATTTAATTGATCTACTCCGAACTAATAAAGACAAAACTCACAAGTACCGTATACTTATTTTTACTGACTCAGAAATGAGTTCATCTCTAAAAAGCATTGAAGAAATCGAAATAGATGGAAAAGCTACCGAGTGCCAGATTTGGGATTTGGAACGTCTTTATAGAGTATGTTGTTCTGATACTGGAAAACAAACAATCGAGATTAATTTTAAAGATTATATTCCCAATGGCCTTCCTTGTTTGGAAACAACAGAAAACGAATCTTCTCTATATAAGAGCTATTTATGTATCATTCCTGGCAAAGTGCTGGCCGATATTTATGACAAATATGGAAGTGCTTTGTTAGAAGGTAATGTTCGCTCATTTTTGTCAACAAAGGTTGCTGTTAACAAAAAGATACGCGAAACAATATTAAAGTGCCCGACAATGTTCTTCGCTTTTAACAACGGTATTTCGGTTACTGCTTTAGATGTGACTATAGAAGATACCCCCAACGGAAAAGCTATAACTGCCGCTAAAGATTTCCAAATAATCAATGGTGGTCAAACTACTGCATCACTTTCAAATACTAGGTTTAAAGATAAGAGTCCTTTGGATGGTATTCTTGTTCAGATGAAATTAACTAAAATCGGCGAGATGGAAGAAACTGAGGCCAATGAGCTAATTCGAAATATATCCAGATCCTCTAATAGTCAGAATAAAGTTAGTGATGCAGATTTCTTCGCCACTCATCCCTTTCATATCAGAATTGAGCAATTCTCTAGAAGAATATTTGCTCCCGCTGTTTATGGCGTTCAGTATGAATCTAAATGGTTCTATGAACGAGCACGAGGCCAATATTTACAAGCTCAAATGCGCATGACTCCTGCCAAGAAAAACCAGTTCCAACTCCAGAATCCTAAAAATCAAGTTATATCAAAGACTGACTTGGCTAAGTATAGAAATTCATGGTCGGGATTACCACAGTCTGTAAGTAAAGGCGCTCAGACCAACTTCATGAGATTTGCTGAGTTAATCGATGAAAAATGGCAAGAAAATGATCTTAGGTTCAATGAAAAATACTACACTGACTCTATTTCGCTAGCTATACTTTTTAAGCATCTTGAACAGTTAATTCCCAAGCAATCATGGTATGAACAAGGATACAGAGCCAATATAGTTACATATACCATTGCTTTGTTTCACAAGTGCATATTAGAACAGTTCCCCGGACATGATCTTGATTTGCAACTAATCTGGAACAAACAAAGCGTCCCGGATATGCTCAATAAGCCTCTTTGTGATTTAGCAGAGCTTGTATATAACAAGATAACTGCTGAAGATAGAATGACAGTCAACGTTACCCAGTGGTGTAAAAGAGACGAGTGCTGGAAACGTGTAAAGGCAATTGAATATCAGTTGCCTACCCAAATCAAAACGCTATTGATAGACAAGCATTCTGCTAAGAAGGAAGAACAACAGGCTAAAGCTGATCAAAAAGTCATTTCAGGAATAGAAGCACAAACAAAAGTTGTACAGTATTCTGCAGAACAGTGGAAAGCTGTTGCAAAAGTTGCAAAGGAAAAAGGGTTTGTTGGTCCAGTCGAGGAAGAAGCCTTGAAAGTAGCGTGCAAAATACCGAATAGGATTCCCAATCCCTTTCAATCAGGAAAACTATTAGAACTGTTGATTAATCTAGAAGGTGAAGGTTTTAAACTATAACGGAGGTATTACTTATTGAATCAATATCCTGTTATATTGATTATTCATGTAAAGATTTGTAGTATGAAATCATAGTACTTACAAACAAATCTCAATGCTTATTTTCATACGGAGGTATTATCAATGGCAGAAGAGAAAAAAGTTGAAGTAGCAGCAAAGGCTACTGAAGTAAAGAAAGAAGCACCTGCAAAGAAAACAGTTGCTAAGAAACCTGCAGCAAAGAAAGCTGCTCCTGCTAAGAAGGCTGTTGCCAAGAAGCCCGCAGCAAAGAAAGCTGCTCCTGCTAAGAAGGCTGCTGCCAAGAAGCCCGCAACAAAGAAAGCTGCTCCTGCTAAGAAGGCAGTTGCCAAGAAACCTGCAGCTAAGAAAGCTGCTCCTGCTAAGAAGGCAGTTGCCAAGAAACCTGCAACTAAGAAAGCACCTGCAAAGAAGCCTGCAGCTAAGAAAGTTAAGAAACTCGGCAAAGTTATTTTTGAAATCGAAGGTCAGCAGATCGATTACAAGAAGATCGAGAAGAAGGCAGCTAAGCTCGGCGGCGACGTTTATGTTGTTGTTTCTGAGAAGAAGATCTTTGATTCTGACGGAAAGAGCGTAGATCTTTTCTGATCACATACAAATTAGCATAATAACTTCCTAAGAAATAGAACGATGACATCAGATGATGATCATCGTTCTTTCTTTTGTTCTGAAACTTAACCTATTGGTTAATAACTTAACCCATAGGTTAAATTCGTCTTATTCCGTTCTAAATTCGCAATCGATATAGGAAAGAAGATTCTCTATTTTCTCCCGGTAATCATCTGCATCCGTAGTTGAGGCATCAAGATTTTGAATGGAAGGATTTGATGTGGCAACCCTTTCAATCAGTTCATTACCTCTCTCCTCACCTAACTCTTTGATAATTGCCTGCTCCAGACTTAATGTCGAAATCATTTCATTAAGATACCGGACCGTCACTTCAAGAAAGGCATCATAGAGCTCTCCTTTAGAGATTGTTTTTGATTCATTCATTACGTTCATTAATCCCTTTTTGAAATCGTTTGTTTTATACATACTATGACCTCCGTTTCATTGATTTGATGCCTTTACTATGACAGCGCGAATGCTTGAAATCAATGGGGTTAGGGAAAATTGAGACTAGTCTTAAAATTGCTTTGATATTTTGTTCGTTTAATATTACAAACATATTACATTCAGTCCCATTAATATCTCATACCACCTAGTATAATTTCAGCGTAAACAATATCTAAATAGCGTATTGGCAGCGTGAAACCTGCAATACGGGATGGGAGGTTTTTATGACAAAAACAATTAATGAAAAGTACAACAACAACCTAAGAGCTCTATATGTGAAAGACATATTGTATAAGCACACAGATGAGAATCATTTTCTCACAGTGAGCGAGATACTGGATATGCTTAAGCTAAATTACGGTATCACCTCTATCCGTCAGACAATTTACGATGATATAGAGATCCTCGTAAAGTCTGGTTACGATATTGAGTGCATTAAAGGAAGACAGAATAAATATCATGTTCTTTCCAGGGAATTCGATATAGCTGAACTCCGTATTCTCATTGATGCTGTTGAGTCATTACAGTCCATACCCAGCTGCCAGGCAAAAAACCTTATCAAAAAGCTTGCGGATCTGGGTGGACCTTCTGCTGATTTCCTAATGGAAACTGTTGACGTGGACGCTAGACCTCGTGCAGATAATTCAAAGTTCAATTACATAATCGATACAATTCATCACGCTATCGCTGAAAAACGACAGATTGCCTTCAAGTATTATGAGTATCTTCCTTCAACCAAGAAGGTTCTTAAGAATAACGGCAAGAAATATGAGGTCTCACCTTACCGTCTTGTCTGCTGCAATGACTATTATTATCTTCTGGCCCTTTCTCATGACCGCATGAAAGTCACAGCATTCAGAGTTGATCGTATCAGCGGTATTCCTACTATACTGGCTAAAACCTGCTTACCTGAGCCCAAAGACCTTTATGTCAATAAATATATCCGGGAATCATTTCACATGAAGAGCGGAGAACCGGCTAGTGTAACTTTACAGTTCGACAGCGATGTTATGGATGCTATGGTCGACCGCTTCGGGCAGGAAATGGACATCACTTTTATTGGCAAAGACAACTGCAACGCAAAGGTGAATGTCCAGGTAAATAACATCTTTTTTGCATGGATTTTCGGCTTTGAAGGAAAGGTCCAGATCAAAGCGCCTAACAAAATCAGAATGGATTATGTTCGCATGGTATCCAAAGAGATGGCTCGCTTATAACAATGTTACAAAGCTTATGAAATAAGGCTTTCTGAGCGCTGTAAATGTTGAGGTGTTAAAGATTACTAACAGGTCAGAAAATTGTTCTTGCAAAGCAAAATACCCCCTCGTATAATGAAGCCACGAGAGCAAAAGAACATACGTTCTCAACGAAAGAATTCATGCTGGGAGGTGAGGAAGATGCAGAAAAACGTAACAACTATAGGCATGTGTTGTTCACTGACCAAGAAAGCCCTCCTTTCTAAATCTGCATCTCCCCTCACCTTGCTGAATCGGAATCAGACCAGCGGACCGGGAATAAGAAACAAATAAAGTAGTACCAGCTACAACTGAAACAGAAGGAATTTCGCAAAAGCAGCAATGCTCGTGCGTTCAGATTAATACGGCTATTTTTAAGCTTACTCGGATTTTTTCCCTTTAGCCGGTGTAAGCAAATCTAATAGGAGGATAAAAAATGAAGACTAAGGAAGTTAAAGTGGAAAGCACATCAGTTAAGAGCCAGATTATACCCAAGGCCCTTATAGGAAAAAACGGAACAAGGCATGAGATCACTAAGGTCCTGTTCTGTGTTCGCTCAGAAAACGGCGAGTTTGAAGGTCTCCGTTACGCAGTAAGTTTTAACGGAGCAGAGACGTATCTTTATCTCATAGATCGTCGTTGGTATGTACAGGTGGTTTAAAATGAAAATTAGAACATCTTTCAAAGAAATGAATGCACTTTGCGGCATGCTCATTGAGGATTTCCTTAAGAGGTATCATTACTCAAACACCAGAGTAATTGATATCGAAGACTTTGCTACCAAGTATCTCGGTACAAAGATCGTATTTGAAGTTTTCGCAGAAGACTGTCCCGGTAGAGGCGGATTCATATCGGACGGAAAGAAACCATTACAGGTTTTACGTAACGGCATGATCCAGAAGATTGTCTTTCCCGAAAACGTGATCGTAATAGAATCATCTCTTAACAAGTTTTCAGAACTCGCCCGGATGAGATTTACCATCGCTCACGAAGTAGCTCATCTCATTATGAAAAAGCACGTTCCCGGAAACTATTCAGCGGCCTATCACACTGAGTTTATAGCTGGAGAAAACTATGATCCTGAAACGCTCATTACAATGTTCTCGTTCACCGAGAATTTAGTTGATAAAGCGGCTGCAAGTCTTCTTATGCCCGATTTCATAATTAAGGGAGCTCTTAAGAAGTATAACAACGGCGAGAAAATACCGGTTTATGTAGGAAGCGACACAGTTGTTACTGACCCTTGCAAGGTAATCATTCAGAGAATGGCCGACAGTATGGGCGTCAGCTACAAAGCCTGTTATCGCAGACTATGGGAACTCTCCCTTTTTGAGGAACATCCGCTTATTGAATATGCTGCCTTCTTCAGAAACGAGGAAAATTGTGATGTTTGAAGATTTTAAGCCCCACATTCGCAACAAGCTTCTCAAGTCACTGGAGTACGCAAAAGATCAACCGAAGCGGGACGTCAAGTGTCCCAAATGCGAAAGTGTTCTTTTCCAGGCATACGGCAGAAGGCATTGTTGTATTTACTACCGTTGTTGGAAATGTGATTACGAAGGCGTTATGGACGTAGGAATGTTCAGAACAATGCCACTCAATCAGGTTTATAACGAAGAAGGCGGTTATTGGTATGTCCCTCCCGATGAGGAACTGACTGCCTGACTTCACCGGATTAGCTACCATCCTTAAAGGCAGCGATGATGCAAAAGAATAAACCGACTTTAACCGAGCAAGCGGAGCAGGATCCTTAGCTTAAGGACTGAAAATACTACCAAGCGCCGTACGAAGTTTAGAAGAGATTTTTTCTCTTCTATTTCGTACGGCGTTTTTCTTTTGCCTTACGAAATAACCAGCTTCGCACGTCGTTAATAGTTCCTTCCCTTCCCGATTAGGTCTGAAAGGAAGGAACATGTTTTTCAGGTATCAACACTATCCCTGATCTCCGAAGATTTCTAACCCCTGGAAATTTTTACGAATAAAGGAGATCCAAAATGGATACAGATACAAAGAAGAGTTTTAAGCAGGAGTGCAAGGTTATTAATCTTGAACTCGAGTATGAAGGTTATGTGGGCAATGAGCTCTACGCAATCATCACCGACCTCAGCAAGGAAGAGTTGAACAAGAGCTATGGTGCGGAAATCGAGAAGTACAAGCCGTTCGTTATTCTCTCACGTGCAATGGGATTAGCTATGAAGAAGCATGAGCATGACGAGAAAAAGCATGCGATGCGCGAAGCAAGAGGTGAAATGCGTATGACCGGTGATGTTCGTGATGAAGCGCTCATCTCCGCATTAACAGAAGATGATGATCAGTTAGTCAAAGAGGCAATCGTTCACGACTTTATGGAGAGTCTGAGGATCAATGCAGTCAGTAAGTCGGCATTAATGACACTTACTCCTTTGCAGCGTGATTATCTTATCCGCAAATACGTCAATCGCGAATCTGTAAGAGACATCGCGGATAAAGATGGTAAGCGTTTTGAGACAGTTTGGGACATCATTGTTTCCGCTAAAAACAGGTACATCAAAGCTGTAAAGGCTTTGGAGGTGGCGTGATGGAATACGAGTATTTACCGACACCTGCATTCCACCCTATGCGCGGTGAGATTTATCTCTGCGATCTGGGAGATAGTACCGGCTCTATCCAGAGCGGCAAACGCCCTGTCTTGATCATCCAGGAACGCGAATACAATGACCCCTCCCCTACTGTTGTCGTAGCACCCATCACATCAGTTCTCAAGAAGGAAGAACTTAACTCTCATATAGTTCTGCTTCCGAACATTTCAGGACTTCCCAAGCCTTCAATGGTACTAATCGAGCAGACACGCACCGTCAATGTTTCTGATCTTCAGTGTTATTACGGCAGAGTTAAAGATGAAGTAATCAATGACCGTCTTAACAATGGCATCACCACAACATTCGGTCTCAAACGTAAGCGCAAAAGAAAGACGCAGCCTAAAAAGAAGTTCCACCGCTACATTGAGACAACATGTCTCTGCCATAAGTGCGTGAACTTTTATCTGCTTGATTCACATTATCGTGTTAAGCGATTGACACCCCATAACGGGTTTAAAGACATTTGCGACAGATGCGGTCGTTCAGAAGGATTCGACTATCAGATCTTAGAAGAAGGAGACAAGTGATATGACTAAGTACGGAAATAGAGAATACGACGTCAGGATTTCTGAGAAGGTCACATTAAGCATCTATGAAGCCGCTGCTTATACCGGTATCGGTCTTCGAACTTTATCCAGGCTATCAGATGATCCTGACTGCGACTTCATTCTTATGGTCGGATCCAGGAAGGCATTCAAGCGCAAGAAGTTGGAAGAGTACCTCGAATCCCATTATGTGGTCTGATAACGAGAAAACTTCAATCGCACATTTGTAATGTTCGGCAATTTCTTCTAAAGTACTCGTAAGTCGTTATCCTGACATTCAGCAGGTCATACATTCGGAAAAGGGCGCAGGAAAACAAATTCTTTCGAAAGGAGCTCAAGAATGTATAGACTTGACAACAAAGATTATGATGTAAGGATATCAGAGCGAGTCACCCTCAGTGTTTACGAAGCAGCAGCTTATACCGGTATCGGTACCAATAAACTACACAGGATGGCCGCAGAACCCGGTTGTAACTTTGTAATCTACATTGGCGCCAAGAGGCGCTTCAAAAGGAAACAACTGGAAGAGTACTTAGAAGCACAGTATTCCATCTGAATTTGGAGGATAAATCATGATCATTCATGAGGAACTTACTTTTGCTTCTGAGTTTACAGATCTCATGAAGCAGAAAAGAAAGGTGCGTATACCGGATAAAGAGACGCTCGATATTTACGAAGCGTCAGCTTATACCGGTATCGGCGTAAAGAGACTGAGTGACATGGCAAATGCGCCCTATTGCAACTATGTCATCTGGGTAGGCTCTCAGAGATTGTTCATCAGAACAAAACTCGAAGAGTATCTGTTATCCCATTCCTCAGTCTGACACGTTGCTCCCCGTCAGCATCTTACTGACGGGGAACACTTAAACTGCATTCACAGGAGATTATTATATGGCATCAATTAAAAAGACCGTAAAGGTCAGATATGACAAAAACCATGTTCGCTTGAACAAAGGCGAATATCAGCGTGCTGACGGTAGATACTGCTACAGATGGACAGACTTATGCAAGAACCGTCGCGCCATTTATGCCCGGACACTTGATGAACTTCGTCGCTTAGAGAAGCAGATCCAGCGTGATAGGGATGATGGAATACGCGAAGATATGAGCTACGCTACCGTTAACCAGATCTTCGAGTTATGGAAGGAAACCAAGAGAGGCTTAAGAGACAGGACCAAGACATCCTACATTTACTTTTATGATCTCTTTGTCAGACCGAACTTCGGTCAGAAAAGGATTCAATCGGTCAAAAGGACCGACGTAAGATCTTTTTATAACAACCTGATTGAAGTGCGTGGACTCAAGGTTGCAACTCTTGATAATATTCACACGGTATTACATCAGGTATTCCAGCTCGCTGTTGATGATGACATCATCAGAAAGAATCCCACCAGTATGATGATTAAGGAAATCAGACGTGCGTTTGGCAATGATTCTGTCCCCAAAAAGGCGTTAACTATTGATGAAGAAGATTTATTCTTCAGTGAAGTTATGAAACGCCCTCGCTTCAGGAAATGGTATCCCATTCTTTTCATAATGGCCAATACCGGTATGCGTATTGGCGAGATCAGCGGCCTTCGCTGGTGCGATGTCGATCTTGAAAAGGATACGATAAGCATCAATCACACGCTGGTTTACTATAACCATCGAGATGAGAATGGTTGTAGCTACACAATCCACAAACCAAAGACCGAAGCCGGTAACAGAACTATTCCTATCACTCCTTCAGTGAAGGAAGCATTTCTAATGCAGAAGGAATACTTGGATCTTGCCAAGCTAAAGAGTGTCGATCACATCGACGGTTATGATGACTTCATCTTCGTCAACCGTTTCGGTCATGTAATGAATCAGTCCACGGTCAACACCGCAATTCAGAGAATGACAAGAGATATCAATCTTGATATACTCGACCAGGCACCTGAAGGATCCGAACCTCTTGTTGTTCCCTACTTCTCCTGCCACATACTCAGGCATACTTACGCAACTCGCTTATGTGAATTTGGTGTTGGTGTCAGGACTGTACAAGAGTTACTAGGACAGGTCGATCTGAACACCACCATGCGAATCTACATCGATGTCACCGAAGACCTGAAAAAGCGTGAAGTTGAGAAGTACGAAGAGGCCATGAAAGCCGAGCGCCAGCACTTGGAAATCGTTGGGCCGGATGACATCTAAAGGCGCAAAGTGGTATAATTATTGAGGAGGGATTGACTCTCCTTCGAACATAATTGACCCTTCAAAAGAGCCCCATTCCTATCTCAGGAACGGGGCTCTGTAATTCGGTGCAACATCATTTATGATGAATAAGCCAAAATCTCAAAACAAAGAAAATTTAAGTGAATGGTGATACTGTTATAATTCTTTGGAACAATACATTAAGAATCTAATGATTGAAAAGTACAATTCGCATCTAGACTATAATACTTATTAATGAACAACCATAATATGTGTCAACGTTTGTATTAATGTCTTTTCTTTTCCTGAATCATCAAAAACAAATTTGACATTAAACTATACTCATATTCTGAGCCCTCATAGTAAAGATCATAACTGCATACAGCATTCCAAAGAGCATTAACATTTGCGAGCCAATTGTCACAACAATTAACATGAGATTGATACCACTCATATTCTGATAACATCTCATCACATATTCGGATTTTCTCGCATTGATCCATTCCACTTGGATTAGTTGTAATTTCCGTATATTTTCTTATAGTTTCAAGAATGTCTGAGGATGGTTCATCCTTCTTTTTGGCTAATTGGCTTTTAGGAGTTTGAACCGAATTATTTGTCTGACTGTTTTTGTGTTTCGAAGAACGTACTACCATAATTATTGTTACAACTATAATAGGAGCTATGACGTAAAAGAAAATAATACTAAAATCCGGCATTGAGTTAATTCTCCTTAATCATATCTAACATTAATTCATTTGCTGCTTTATTTAACCAGATATATTCTATCTAAACTTTTTCTTTTCCTCTTCGTAAACACTATTGCCCGGACTCAGTTGGCACGCTTGTTCAATACACCAATAAGCATAATTCATATCTACAGGAACTCCAGGCGCCCCATTCACGTATATAGTTTCCAGCGCAAAATAAGCAAGAGCCTTGAATCTATCCTCATGCCAGTGGTCAGAGTTTAATGATTTCTTAAGGTTAATGGAATCATAATATAATTCATTTATATATCGATCTATGTCTTTTGTATGTGCACCAAACATTTCAACGGCTGTTCTTGGGGTATAATCAATGTTTGATTTCGCGTACATCTTCAATGCTCGGTCAACGTCTCTTTCCTGATAATATTTCCCCAAGACAAAATACATATTGCTCTCAACAATGCTTAATGCAAGCGGATCACCAAATGACTGCGTTCTTAAGAAGTTTATAAGATCCAAGATCATATCACAGACGTTCTTATCACTTTCAGTATATGGACTACCTATAGCGTATGTCCCATACAAATATATGTCATCAATCGTTATCAGCTCATAAATAACTGCAAGATTATTTTTGAAAACATGGTACGTTCCGGAAATCAGAGTAAGTGCTGCTCCAATTTCTCCTTCGTTCATTAATCTTTTTGTATAATTCACCATCATATCTGGATTGGGTGCCTTATAAATCTGTTGTACCAGTTCATCATGCATAGGGTTATCTTTTATCATTTCAGTAACTTTGATTAAGGTATTAGCAAGCGGATTGCTTCTTCCTCCTATTTTGGCAAGAAGTTCCTTCGATTGTTGATGACCACGATCTGCAGCCTTAGCTAAGAACACTTTAGCAGATTCTATATCATGTAATTCATTAAGATAAATAGCCCCTTTATAGTAAAGCGCAAGTGTTTCGTCATAGCTTTCGACATTGTCTAAAAGTTCAAAGGCTTTATCTGTATTTACTTCGACATATCCTGGTATTCCAGCACCATAATAGAATCCAAGATATGCATTAGCTGCTTTCGAACCCATGTCGTAGATTTCTTTAAACAGTTTAAATGCTTCGTAATCCTTGTCTTCACCAGCTTTATCCTGAAAATAAAAAAGCGCTAACATTTTAATATTTAGTACTGCACGATCATCATCATACTTTGTATCATAACCAAGTTGATAATAATACAGAGCTTTTTCAAGATCCGGTTCAAGGATTCCGGGGATTCCATCTTCAAAAATAGTTCCTAAATCTGTTGCTGCTTGCGGATTTTCACCACTTCTTAAAGCTAATTCGTAGCACTCTTTTGCTTTCAGGTTTTCACCTAAATGCCGATAGATATTTCCCATTTCGCCTTGACACCAAGCAACATCTTCAAGTTTGCCATTCTGAATCTCGTTGTTATAGTATTGCAAAGTTTCGTAATAGCATTTCTTTGCAAGATCATCTTTACCAAGTTGCTCAAGAAGTCTGGCCTTATATGTTCTCTCACAACCGTTGCCATTTCCGAATTTTATTGCCTTATCATAATAATCTACAGCTCGTTCAAGATCCTGTTCAATATAGCTAATGCCATGCTCATATAGAATTCCCAATTGTGTTGCAGCTCTACTGCTCCCCATTTCACATGCCGCTTCATAGTATTTTAAACATTCCTTTTCATGCTGTTCCCCTAGGACGCCATCAGCTAACATGTAACCTATATGATAGAATGCTTCACGATTGTTTTGATATTTAAGTACTTCTTTATATAGTTCTATGGCCTTGGTCTCATTCTTCTCAACACCGTCAACACCTAAACGGTACCTACTTCCCAACTCATATAAAGCAACTGGATTGCCTTGGTTTGCAGCTTTAGCAACTTCCTCAATTGTTGACTTATCAAAGCTTTCGTCGTATTCAGTTACCATTGGCAAATTGGGATTGACTAAACTTTTAACAGAATCGTTGTCTTTTGTTTCTTGCAGTTTAGTTCCACATTTACCACAAAAGCGAGAATTCTCTTTAATCGGACTACCACATTTTGAACAAAAATTTGCCTTTGTGATTTCAACTGAATGTTTTTTTGCAACAACAGGTGAGCCACATTTTCCACAGAAATTGGAATTTAAGCTAATTGGTGAACCACATTTTCCACAATAAGGCATAAATCATTCGCCTCCTAAAACATCAATGAATTTTCCTGTAAGCTTTGAAAGTTAGAAGCTTTGTTTAGTGTAGCAAACCAGACTTATTATCCCATATCATCTTTCTCGATAGTCACGGCATTCCTGAACTTCATCTGGATCTTCATATCTGTTATAAATCTCACAATACCATTTATAACCATCACGTTCAGACGGGTCAATGTATTTGCAATTTTTACACTTACAATAATAATCCATAAAAACCTCCGCTGTTTTCAAATGATTTCTATTGAAGCAGTCTCCTTTCTATCGGAATGACACTTCAGAACACATAACCATCCTAGTGTAGATTGATCTATATGCTAATTCATATCTGTTCCGGGATAATCTCCATATAGTTCTTCAAAAAAATGAATATACTTTCCAATACTACCTGTCTCACTCAAGATTTTGCGTCTGAAATAATACTCCTTTTGAAGATTACTGTTGTTATAGAATTCTGAACGTTTGTCTTCAACTAACTTATCTTCGATCACTATTAAAAAAGCAGCAGCTGAACCAACAACATCTGCTGGATCACCATAGTAATCGATTCCTTGCGAGTCAAAGGACTCAATCCATCCACCATTTAACCGTGCTGCACCCATTTTCATATATGGCATACAATTACCTGGTCGTGATTTCAGTTCTTCAGCAAACTCTTTAAAACCAGATTGATTGGACATTATTTCACACCAAATATCGTATTGATAATTCCGGTCCATATATATTCGATCCCCAACAACTTGTCCTATAAGACATCCGTTTTCCTTGCGAAACACATTTCCATTGCTATCATAGGAACCGATTTGAGAATTAGTATCTTCATAAAAAACCCGTCCATTAGAGAATGTAGCAAGAGGGCGATCCAGCCTATCATTGAAATAGTTTAATTCATACATATATTTCACCTCACTTTACTATATAAGTCCTGTTATTTATTCCTCAAAGTGATTACTCACCTGTTATTTTTTTAAGAATCTCTTCTAACGGCTCTTCAATTAAAAAAGGGGTATTATATCCAGTGAGCCACATCATTACTCTTCCATCATCACGTCTAGACAACATATTAATATTGTCAGTATTTACCCATGAATTACCAACTTCTATAAATCTCATTTAATTAACCTCACACAATAATAGGCATTATGCTTTCTACTATAATATATTTATTAAAGTCATTTCAATTGAAAAGATTGATATTTCTATTTATCTTCCTAATAATCCTGTCACTCTCTTTCATGCTTGACTCCTATCATTTTTGTGAGACCAATTCTCTCGTCTGTCATTTCTTAGAATAATGCCAAATCAGATGCAAACTAAGTCTTAAAACCACGGTCTCATTTTTTGCGATCGATTTTAAATGAATACATATCAATCTGTTTCTTTTAAACAGATTGTACTAGGTTGTCAAAGCATATTTTTTTTGATTTCCAAGTGTCAGTAGTAATCAATCAAACTGATCTTATCATTAAGAACAGTGTCAGGATGTGAAGAATAACTTGATTCTGTAATTCCATAAAGAACTTTACGTTCGATAATACATATTTCGAGGCCGTCACTGATATATGTTTGAATATCAGAGTTCACTCTGGATACTATAGCATATTTGATAGCATTCAAATTATTATAATCAATCTGCTCTATTTCAATTTGATTCAGAATGAATTCAATAGCCACAGCTGCCTCAACATAATCATTTATTGGAAGACTCGTATTATTTATCTCATTAACTATCGTATCAACATAAATCATATAATCAGTATCCGTTGTGTCATGAATAGGAGCTCGATAAACTGAGGAGGTGCTTGCTGAATCTAATGAAACATAAGTATCATTAATAGTTTCTATAAGTTTGTTAGCAATTATCCTCTGTCCCTCTTGATTGGGATGAAAATCGCCATCCAATACTGCAAATGACACACAGGATACATCAACAAAATGAACATTGGTATACTGGTCACATATAGATTTTAAGTCTCTATTAACTGCATTGATAACAATAGACCCAATTCTTTGCACAAAGAAATTGTCACTCGGTACATATAATCCAAGTATGTATATTTGTGAATCCGGATTGCACCCTAACAGGGTATCTATATTGTTTCTTACACCAGAAGACAAAAGGGCTTTTGCATCATCAAAACCACTAACTAATTCAATGCATCTTTTTGCATTTAACCCCTCGAGTGAAAACCCATAATAATAGAATAAATCGTTTGCTGAACAAGAATAACAAATAACTGGTTTATCAAGCCCAGCCACATAATCATAAACAGTCATATCCCCCCTTTCTTCGGAAACGGAATAATTCAGATCTGTTCTAAACCTGTTTTCATATTTATGCCTGTTGAAATCAATTGCAAAATTCTGCATTTTCGTCATTTCTTCAATTGAAACACCGTTTCTAAATATCCCGTCAAGATGCCACGTCTTGTTCAAATATAGACCAAAAAGATCTAACTCACTTCCAAGTTTGCCTTCTTTTTTGAGTTCCTCAGCATAAATATCAAAAAAACTGTTATCTACCTCTGGGGAATATGGAACACCATAACTATCAAGCATCCCTACAACATCAAGACTATCAGTTGTCTTGATTGAAACATCCATAGTTTGATATTTCTTTGCATCAGTTCTAAGCGTTAAATACTTGATAAACTCAACAGCAAAAAAGACTAGTATTACAACTATAATTGAAATCAAAATTATGTGCTTTCTCTTCTTTTTTCTCATTTGGTCTCATGTTCCTTGTCATATTTCTCAAGATCATGAATACTACTTATCATTCTCTTTCGCCCAATCAACTCAATCAAAGAGCGATTTCCTATAATGTTTATAGTTGCTGCCATAATCAAAAGAATTGGAAACAACCAATATATCTTACATAACCATACTAAAACTGAAGCAAGTGATACAAACGAAAGCCAGACGGTAATCGTCAGACGCCTACGATTAGAAAGAACCTCATGATGTAGCATTTTTCGATTTTCAAATCTATATTTGTTTTGAGAGTTCTTCCTAACGTCTCGATTCTCAATTGTATTTAGTGCAGCTTCTGCCTGATTAATTCCTCTTGCTATATCAATGTTTTCAATAACACCTTGAACAACATCTCTTACAAATAATTCATTCAATGATTCTGAATTAACATAGCGTGATTTATACGAAATATCAGCTACTAGTTTTTCGTATTTGGGAGATATTATAATCTGAATTATGCTAACAATTGTTACTAATGTAACCATTACTAGTGTTACATAAATATAGGCTTCATGTGGTATTTTGAAGAACACTTCTAGTTTCCCTGTAAAGCCCATGTAGTCTATAAAAACCATAGTCAACATAATAACAAGTACAGACAGATTTGTAATAAGTTGCGTATTGCGAAGTTTATCGAAAGCCATCTTGTAAATATGTCTTATTTGAAATGGATTATATCCAAGATTAAATCGGCAATCTGATGCCAGCCTTTCTTTAACTATATTTCTAATAGAAAGCAGATTTCTACAGTGTTTATCATAGTATTCAGAATTAAGGTCAAATGGTGCGTTTTTTCCATTATTCTGGGAGTTAATAAACTCCTTTTTAAAATAGTATGCTTTCTGAAGTCTTGTTGATGGATAATGCTTCTTTGGATTTGGATAGTGGCAAGAGTAAAAGTATTCCCTTTCAGATGGAAGAAAATCCATATACATAAAAATAATAATTGCCAAACAACCAATTGCAAAAAACAAAGGAAATGCATCAAATATAATTGAAATAATAAGACCTGTAGCAATTTCGAGAAAAAGGACTATCCATAACAACATTCTTCGTTTTTGTGTTTTTTTATGGTGTTTGCTCTGATCCTGAAACGTAGTTGACTTTCTCCATCCGTACCGGAAAGTATTAAAATCACCGTTTCTAATTCTATTTCCTGAGCCATCTCTCTTATCAAAATAGTATATACTTGTATGCAATCGTGCTATTCGTTCTGACATCCAATCGATAAGAAGTCTTAATCCGAAAACTATAAATGTACCAAAAACAAGAACCGCTGCAATCAATGGTTCTGATATTCTATAATTCTCAATAAAATCTCGCACAACATCCGCATTGATACATAAATAAGACAAAACTATACCCATTGATATGTATATTCCAAGGACAATTATCGAAACTACTATTTGAATTATCTTGAAACACTTTTCCTGTTTAGGCAGCTTGCTGGAATTAAAATCATATTCATCCTTTTGGATATCCCTTCTTATCTCGCATAGAGCATTCTCCGTGTCAGCTTCGCTATGATTATTGTTTCCTATATTATATGAATTGAAAAAGTCAACAATCTTACCCATAATTTGACAACTTACACTTTCTTCACAACCAATCAACATGTCCCTGCAAACATTTATAAAAGTAATCTGCTCTGTTGCATTACTTACAACTGCCTTTTTGCTAGTTCTAAAAGATTCTGGTGCATATTCTTGCGTATATCTGATATCAGACGTCGAATATTCATGATTAATTGGCATAACGCTACCAAAATCATAAAACATTGGTTTGCCAAGTTCATATTCATCATTAAGTGCATCATATCCAATCAACACATCGGAAGGCTTGAAATCAACTAGAGCATCATTACAAGAATGCATTTTCCGCAAAAACCTGAAACACTGTAAAGCAGTAAGAAGTATTTCGTCTGCTTTCAACTTGTTCATATCTTTCAGTTCTTTCCACGAAGCTGCACGATCATGATATTCGTTTTCGATGTAAAATGTACCATTACCTTTAAGTATACACACATCTTTTGGCGCACAAATATAGGATTCCATTTCGGGATTTTTCTTGTATTCAGATAGTTTCTCGGCCTCTTGCTTAAATTCGCTCAACAGGGTGCCTAATTTAGTATTCTCATCTGACAGCATAACGCTGCCATCCTCATTTCTTTTTACATCTTGGGCTAAGATTCCATTTTTGTTTTTGGGGAAAAACTCTTTTAAAACTATTTTATCAGTTTCATCATTTAAAGAACCGCTGATTCGCTTTTCAGCTATATATACAGCTTTTACAGCACCCGAACGGTCAGATTCATTAATTCCGAGCTGTTTT
>Ga0256405_10003817_pt1 | contig 30178 bp, 13 predicted proteins | sample RumenRJG_02DNA_FD_189096 | JGI IMG/M metagenome (GOLD analysis project Ga0256405, IMG submission 189096) | Bovine rumen microbial communities from Lethbridge, Alberta, Canada - RJG_02 | ecosystem: Host-associated > Mammals > Digestive system > Stomach > Rumen | place: Canada: Alberta...
TCCTGGCTGAAGACGCTGGTTGGACGCCTCGAGAATGTGATATTTGGAAACGAAAACAAAAGTGCCTGCCGTTGCTCAGCTCTCGCGGCGGTCGCGTAGAGGGGCTTTGGCAGGCTTGACTAATTAAGCAAGATGAATACTATGAAACATATTCTTAGAATCTCCCTTGTCGCCGCGGCAGTCGCGTTGGCTGCAGCCTGTTCCAAGGACTATATGGAGACTTCTCCGGAGAGTTCGACTTCTCCGGCCACCATCTTTGCGACGACCGAGAACTGTGAACTGGCCATCAACGGCATGTGCAAGATGATGACGACCCAGTACCTGAGTACCCAGGGCCTGAACGGCGAAGGTACCATCAAGACCTGGTACGGCAACTTCGGCAACGACCTGCAGCGTGTCGACCACTCCGGCTGGGCCGCGTTGTGGAACCACACGATGCACGAGAGTGTCAGCTCGATTTATCTGACGTATCCCTGGTTTTATTATTACAAGATCATCGGCAATGCCAACCAGGTTATCGAGAATATCGACAATGCCAGCGGACCGGAATCCGAGAAACAGTATTACAAGGCCCAGGCGCTGGTCTTCCGTGCCCATGCCTTTACCATGCTGATGCAGCTCTATGCCTATCGCTGGCAGGACAGCAACAATGGTGCGGGGCCCGGTATCGCCCTCCGTATTAATTCCGCTTCAGCCGAGGATTACGAAATCGCCCTCTCGACCCAGGCGGAATGCTATGCCCAGATTTATGCCGACTGCGACGAGGCGATCCGTCTCTTCAAGGAAAGCGGTGTCGACCGCGACGCGGATGAGTTCTATAAGCCGAATCTGAATGTCGCTTATGCCGTCAAGACCCGTGCCGCCCTCATCCGTGAGGACTGGTCTACTGTCGTCGCCTGCGCCCCTGAGGCGCGGAAAGGCCATCCTCTGATGAGCCAGAAGCAGTATATGGACGGTGGTTTCAGCGATGAAAACAATGAGTGGATCTGGGGTGTCTATGAAGCCAGTGACCAGACCATTTACTACTATTCCTTCTTTGCTTATCAGGCCAGCAACGCTTCTTCTTCCATGCAGCGTGCGCGGCCGCTTGCCATCAGCAAGGAACTGTATGACCAGATCCCCGAGACGGATGTCCGTCGCAAGATGTGGTTGGAACCGACTGCCGAAGAATGGGCTGCCTGCTCGAGCGTCGATCTTGCCGATGCCGCCTTTACCGCACGTGCAAAGAAAGAATTCGCCAGCAAACTCTATTCTACGAGTCAGATTTATGCCTATATGTCCTTCAAGTTCCTGTGCACGTTTACGCCGGGCGGCGGCAGTTTCAACATCTACCGCAGCGCGGAAATGATGCTTTCCGAGGCGGAAGCCCAGTGCCATCTCGGCAACGATTCCGCTGCGCAGAGCCTGCTGAAGGAACTCAACAAGAACCTGGATCCTTCCTATACCTGCACCAAGACCGGCGCCGACCTGCTGAAGGAGGTCAAGTTGTACCGCCGCATCGATCTCTGGGGCGAAGGCTTCGATTACTATGACTACAAGCGTTGGAATGAACCGATCGTCCGCAAGAGCAAGGCTCAGGGCGGCAGTTTCCAGGCTGCTTATGCCATTACGATCAATCCGGAAGATGGCAATCGTTGGACCTGGAAGGTCCCGAAGAAGGAAACCGACTACAACAAGTTGATTACCTTGAACTAACCAACCTAAAGCTACATAGTTTTAACAATTCGAAGGGAGCGTGGCCGTGAGGTTACGCCCCTTTTTTGTCTGACGCTCTTCCGGAGTCGGCGGCATTGCCTGGCTGACTTCCGGTCTCGATTTCTCCATGATCAAGGGCGGCAGTGCTCATGACGGGGTCTGCGATCAGGATGGCATCCATCTTGCAGCCCTGATTCCGACTGACGGGATGGCGCAGAATCCTACCTCCTGCCAGAACAAGCGTTACGAGAACAATAACTTAGTTATGATGAAGTTCAACAAAGTTTTGATGCTTGCAACGGCCGGTCTGATTTCCATGACCGGCCTGCAGGCCCAGGACCCGAGCCAGCCTTCCTGGCTGAGCGATGCGGTTTTCTACCAGATCTATCCTTCCTCTTTCCAGGACAGCGACGGGAACGGCATCGGTGACCTTCCGGGCATCACCTCCCGCCTCGATTACATCAAGTCGATCGGAGTGACGGCTATCTGGCTGAATCCGATCTATGTGTCCGGTTGGACGGACGGCGGGTACGACGTGATCGACTTCTACAAGGTCGACCCCCGTTTCGGCACCAATACGGACCTGGTCCATCTTGTCCGGGAAGCCCATTCTCGCGGAATGAAGGTGGTCTTGGACCTGGTCGCCGGTCATTCCTCCGACCAGAATGAATGGTTCCTCCAGTCGAAGGAGGCGGCGAACCTGCGTTATTCCGATTATTATATCTGGCCTTCTTTCAAGCCGGAGGATGATACGCCGGCCCCGAAACCGGGTGAAGCGCCCGATTATGCAGCCCTGATGAATTCCAATGCCGCCCTGCTGCGGAAATTCGTCGCTACGGATGCTCCGCGCGGTCCGTATTACATCAAGAACTTCTTCGATACCCAGCCTGCGCTGAACTTCGGCTTTGCCAACCCGGATCCCGCCCACCCGTGGGAACAGGCCGTCGATGCCCCCGGCCCGATGGCCATGCGCCGCGAGATCAAGAACATCATGGCTTTCTGGATGGATAAAGGCGTGGACGGCTTCCGCGTCGACATGGCCGCCAGCCTGGTCAAGAACGACTTCGACAAGGCCGCCACCATCAAGCTCTGGAAAGACGATTTCGTCCCGTGGTTCGATAAGGAATATCCGGAAGGCATCCTGATCGCGGAATGGTTCAATCCTTCCCAGTCGCTGGAAGCCGGTTTCGACCTGGACTTCTTCTGCCATGACGGCGTCTATAATTATTCCACGCTTTTCTTCAACATCAACCGCAGGGATGGCAGCCATGATACCTGCTATTTCGATCTGGAGGGGAAAGGCGAGGTGAAGACCTGGTATGACCTCTACAAATTCCAGTATGATTCTTCCAAGGGGAAGGGATATGTCAGCATGCCGTCCGGCAACCATGACTTTACCCGTCTGTCCGCAGGAACCCGCACTTCCGAGGATCAGCTGAAGGTCGCCATGACTTTCTTCCTGACCATGCCGGGAGTCCCGTTCCTGTTCTACGGGGATGAGATCGGCCTGACGCAGGTCATGGGACTTCCGTCCGTCGAAGGCGCAGGCGCCCGGACGGGCACCCGTATCCCGATGCTGTGGGATGCTTCTGCCAATGCCGGATTCTCGACGGCGCCGACGGAGAAACTCTATATCCCGCAGGATCCGGATCCGGCTCGCCGTACGGTCGAGAGCCAGGAATCCGATCGCAACTCCCTGCTGAACTATGTCCGCGGCCTGATCCGGCTCCGCGGTGAGCATCCCGCTCTGGGCAACGACGGCGAGTGGGCGCTGGTCAGCGGTTTCGAGCAGCCGTATCCGATGGTGTATGAGCGTGTCCGCGGCAAGGAGACCTGCCGGATTGTCATCAATCCGACCGCCAAGACGGCAGAAGTCTCTCTCCCGGCGCGTGGCGGTGCCGAACCGCAGATTATCGGCGGCTTCTACAAGAAAGCGACCATCAAGTCCTCCAAGGGCCTTGACAAATACACGATCTCCCCGGTTTCCGCCGTCATCTATCAGTTCTGACCTTCTGTTCATGACTGTCTCCTTGATGGCCGACTTTGCACAGATGCGGGTTTTCAGCACCCGCCATGTTTTCGGATAATCAGTACAAAATGAGAAGCAGCGTTTTTATGAAATGGTTTGCAGCGGTAATGCTGTCGGCTGGACTGGTCGTAGCGGTGTCGTGCGGAGGGTCCGCCGGTACTCGGGAGGCCATTACGAAAGTGAAAGTGAAACAGGGATTTGTCCAAGGGACCCTGGACCGGGGCGTCGGCACTTTCTATGCCATCCCTTATGCAGAGGCGCCTGTGGGAGATCTTCGATGGAAGGCTCCGGTTCCGAGGACGGCGTGGGAAGGCGTTTACGATGCGACTGTCGCGGGTGCGAGGCCTCCGCAGCCGATGCGGTCCGGCGATGGGGAGGATCGGCTCATGACGGAAGATTGTCTCTTTGTCAATGTCCAGACGCCGGCGACTTCCAGACGGGAAAAACTGCCGGTATTGGTGTGGATCCATGGCGGCGCCTTTGCGACGGGCAGTGCCGGCGTGGACGGCATCCATTTCGCTGAGCAGGGGATCGTCTTCGTCGCTTTGGGCTACCGGCTCGGCGCCTTGGGTTTCCTGGCGCTGCCGGAACTCTCTTCGGAGAATGAGCGGGGTGTCTCCGGCAACTACGGCCTGCTCGACATGATCGAAGGGCTGAAATGGGTCAAGGAAAACATTTCCGCTTTCGGGGGCGATCCTTCCAAGGTTACGATCATGGGTGAGTCCGCAGGGGCGATCGCTGTCAGCATGCTCTGTGCCTCCCCGCTGGCCAAGGGCTTGTTCAGGGGTGCGATTTCCGAGAGCGGCGGCTCTTTCTGCCCGGTGGACAGTGTCCGGACCAACCAGAATGGCTTGCGTGACCTGGCCCGTTCCGAGCAGTTCGGCAAGGCCTTCATGGAACGGATCGGGGCCTCTTCGCTGGAAGAACTCCGCGCGATGGACTGGCATCCGTTTGTCAACGATCCGGTGGCCAATACCGTCAGTGGTTTCTGGCCGACCGTGGACGGCTATGTCCTCCCGGACGACCAATACCGGATGTATGAAGCCGGTAACTATAACGATGTCAATGTTTTGATCGGTACGAATTCCGACGAGGGAGTCGGTTTCCTCCCGATGACGACACTCTCGCAGTTCCGGGAAGATGTCCGGAAAGAGTACGGTACGCTGGCGGATCGGGCGCTGGAACTGTATCCGGCTGCCACGGATAACCAGGCGTACAATGCGGTCAGTGACATGTTTCGGGAAAACGCGTTTGCCTGGCATACCTGGGCCTGGGCCAACCTGCAGCGGAAAACCGGAAAGGGGAAGGTCTGGCTCTATTATTTCGACCAGTACGATCCGGAGCATCCGGTGGCTGCCGGTCCGGACGGCCCTTTCTCGCACGGCGCTCTTCATGCCAGCGAATTGCCGTATGTCTTCAAGCTTCCGGTGACTGGCCTTTTTGAAGGGGGAGACAAGACTGTCAGCGAGGCGATGAACGCCTATTGGTGCAGTTTCGTCAAGACGGGAGACCCGAACGGCAAAGGCCTGGCGTCCTGGCCTGTCTATGAGGACGGGACGGCGTCGGTCATGTACTTCAAGGACGGCACGTCCCTGATCGAGACGCCCAATAAACCCCAACTCGAACTTGCTGACGAATACTTCGCCCGCCGCCGTGCGCTCTCCGGCCGTTAGCGGCTGCGTCCCTGGGTGATGGCCCGGTATTCGGCCGGGGTCATCCCGGCGAGGCGGCGGAACGCCGTAAAGAAATATTCATAATTATCGAAGCCCATGTCATAGGCGATCTCCTTGATGGACCGGTCGCTGTTTGTCAGGGCTTCTTTCGTTTTACTGAAGCGGACCTCCTGGATGTATTTGGCGGGGGAGAGGCCGGTGTATTCCTTGAAGAGTTTCCGGAAATTGGAATAGCCCATGCAGAGGCTCTCCGCGACCTGCTCCGGGCCGATGGTCCGGAACTGCCCGTCGATCAGGAGTTTGGCGCGGCTGATCAGGTCGCCGGCGTCGCTGGCGCGGAAGGCCCGGTTGCGGGCATAGTAGTAGCACAGGCCGAGCAGGTGGACCACGATGCTGCCGAGCAGGGGCTGGAAGCCGGATTCCTGGCCGGATGCGATCTGGATGGCGTTTTCATACAGTTCCACGACTTCGCTGTGGATACCGACGTCGAAGACGGGTTTTTCCTTGGTGAAGAATCCGTTTTCGACGCGGGAGTCGATGACCGGACCCTGGAAGCCGATCCAGTATTCGCGCCAGCCCGTGTCCTTGTCCGGCCGGTAGGAGTGCCATTCACCCGGGAACAGCAGGAACATCGATCCGCGCGTGACTGGGACCCAGTGGCCCAGGCTGGCGCTGGTAAACATCCCTTTGCCGCGGGTGATGTACAACAGCTGGTATTCGCCCAGGATGCGGCCTTTCTCTTCCGAGAAAATGTAGCGGGACGGGTGGTTGGCGGGCGGATAGGGCATGCCGGCCCCGATTTCCTGGAAACCGACGGAATTGACGGCCAGCCCCCACTTGAGGTCCAGTGGACTGACGACGAGATATTTCAGGTGCAGGGAATCTTCCATGGTCTATGGGTTTTTGGTGACTTGGCTCGGCGGGAAGCCGAAATGTTTCTTGAATTCGCGGGAGAATGTGAAAGGGGAGGAGGAACCGACGCGGTAGGAGACCTCGCTGACGTTGTAGTTGCCGCTGCGGAGCAGGTCCATCGCGATGTTCATCCGGTATGTGGTCATGAAGGCCTGCGGCGTCTTGCCGGTCAGGGCCTTGACCTTGGCATAGAGACTGCTGTAGCTCATCCCTAGTTCGGCCGCCAGTTCGCCGACGTTGAAGCCTTCGTCTTCAAGATGGGCGTCGAGCAGGCCGTGGATCTTGTCCAGCAGCTTGCGGTCCGCATCGCTGAGCCCGGCTTCTTCGACGACGGCGGTTTTCTCTTTGGAACCGGAGGTCAGGTTAAGGACCCTTTCCTGGATCCGCCGGCGGTTGGCGATCTGTCCTTCGATGGCTGCCAGCAGGTAGTCCGGGTCGAACGGTTTCGGGATGTAGGCGTCGGCGCCGGTTCGGAGGCCTTGGATGCTGCTGGCTACATCGGCTTTCGCCGTCAGCAGGATGACCGGCAGGTGGGCCCAGTCCGGCTGGGATTTGATGGTGTCGCACAAGGCGGTGCCGGTCATGTTCGGCATGATGACATCGCTGAGCACCAGGTCCGGGAGCCCGAGTTTGAGGTTGTCGACGGCTTCCAGTCCGTCGCTGGCGAGGATGACCCTGTAATGGGGCCGCAGCAGGTCGCGCAGGAATCCGCGGATCTCGTCGGTGTCTTCCACGACGAGGACGGTCGGCAGGTCGCGGTTGTCCGTCCCGGCATCGGGCAGTTCGTGGACGGCCGTTTCGGTCGCGGCGTCGATCTCGGCGGAATCATAGGCTTCCCGGCCGGCCGGGAAACGGAACGTGAAGACGGAGCCGGCGGGGTCGTTGGGGGCGTAGGCGAGCGATCCCCGGTGCAGACGGGCGAGGTTCATGGCATAGTTCAGGCCGATGCCCGATCCGGCGATGCCGGACTGTTCTGCGCCCAGCCGGTCGAACCGCCCGAAAATCCGGGCCCGTCTTTCTTCCGGGATGCCGATGCCGTCGTCGGTGACGGACAGCACGGCATCGCCGCCTTCCCGGGCGAGCCGGATGGCGATATGGCCGCCTTCCGGTGTGTATTTCAAGGCGTTGCTCAGCAGGTTGGCGAAGATTTTGCCGACTTTTTCGGTGTCGAACCAGCAGATCAGGGTCTCCGGCAGGTCGCAGGTCAGGGTTTGCCGTTTCTCTTGTGTGGCATAGCCGAAATTCCCGGTCAGGGACCGGATGACGGAGACGAGGTCATTCTGCCGGACGGTAAGCTGTTCCCGGGAAGGACGGCCGGCGCCGCTTCCCAGCAATTGTTCGGACAGGTCCCGCAGGCGTTCGGCATTGCGGCCGATCGTCCGTACCAGGTCGTTGGCCGGCTGCCCCAGGTCCTGCTTGCCCAGTTCCCTGGCGGGAGCGTAGATCATGGACAACGGTGTCCGGAATTCGTGGGAGATGTTCGTGACAAAGTCGATCTGCTGCTGTTTCAATTCCTCCCGCTGTTCGGCCAGGGCGAGCCGTTCCTGCTGGGTTCGCAGGCGGATGAAGAACCAGAGTCCGGCGCCCAGCAGGCCCAGGCCCAGGATCCAGTACAGCAGCTTCGCCCAGGGACTGGCCCAGGGAGCAGGCTGGATGCGGACGGGAAGGGCGATTTCCTGCGGACTCCAGCGGCCGTTCTGTTCGCGGACGCGGGCGCGGAACGTATAGGAACCGGCGGGGAGGTAGGAGTAGACGGCCTGGATGACGGAGGTACCGTACTGCCAGTCTTTTTCGTAGCCGTCCAGTTTCCAAGAATAATTCAGCAGCGATCCGGCATCGAAGTCGAGACCGGCGGCGCGGATTTCCAGCGCATTGTCTTTCCAATGGAGTTTCAGGGCCTGGCTGTTTTCGGGCAATTGTTTCCCACCGGCGGAGATCGCTTCGATCCGGAGCGGGGTTTCCCGCAGGGGCGGCAGGTCCATGGACGGATCGACGACGGTCAGGCGGCCGGAACCGCCGAAATAGAGCCTTCCGTCCGGTCCGGCAGCGGCGGAAATCAGGTCATAGAACTGTCCGCTGGTGAAATGCCGATCGTGGAGGGAGAAAAAGGTATGTTCCCGGATGTCATACCGGAAGATATGAGTCGCCGTGCTGAACCAGATATTTCCTTCGGAATCTTCCACGACGGATTTGATGCCGTTGTCGACGAGCCCCGAGGATACGTCGAAGACCGTCAGTTCCCCGGTCTGAGGAGCAAAGTGGTACAGCCCCCGGTTGTAGGACCCCAGCCAGTAGGTGCCGTCGGAGGCTCTCAGCATTCCGCTGACGCTGGCCAGTGATTCCGGACCGAGACGCTCATGGGAACCGTCCCGCTCCATCCGCACGATGCCCTGGCGGGTGGTGACGACAAAGGTCCGGGTCGAATTGGCACAGGGCATCAGGAAACCGAAAGACAGGTTGTCCGACGGTTGTACGAACGTCCTGCTCCCGTCCGGTGCCAGAATGGTGAAACTGCTGACATGGGAGAGCCAGAGGCTCCCCGTGCTGTCTTCTTCCAGGGAAAAGGCATCCTGGTCCAGGGTCACGGACTCCGTTTCATGCGGGATTCCCTGGTCGACGTCATATCGGACGACCCGGTTGTTGTCCATCAGGCTGACCAGCCGGCCTTCCCGGTCGATCAGCAGGGCGGAGCAGAACGCACGCGCATCCCGCCAGACGACCGCACCCGTGACGGGGTGGACGCTCTGCAGCCGCTCGCCGCAGCGCATCCAGAGATAGCCTTGGCGGTCGAAGACAAGGTGGCTGATGCGCTCCGGATGCGGGGAAACCTGCAGGCTGGTGTAGTTTTGCCGATCCGAGTAATGCAGGAGCGGGGTGTCACCGTCGGACAGCCAGATGCCGTTGTCCCGGTCGACGAAACAGACATACCGCCCGCCGGTCAGTTGCTGGTCCGGCGCGACGGGCGTGACGGTTTGGGAGAGCAGGTTGTAACTGTACATGCCCTTTCCTGCCAGTCCCAGGAGCAGGTTGTTTTCCATATAGGGGCTGATGAACAGGATCCGGGCGCCGCGGAGCAATTTGTCCAGCGGCTGGGGCAGGGGAAGACGGACCCGGGATCCGGCATCATGGCAGAGCAGACCTTCGGAGGTGGCGGTCCAGACCGTTCCGGAAGGCCGTTCGCAGATTCCGCTGACGGAGATGCCTTTGCCCAGGAACAGTTGCTGCTCGCGTTCCAGCCGAGTTCCCAGGATACTGAGGAAGGTGCTGTCCCGGCGCGAGAAAGTCAGCCAGGTTTCTCCCCGTGCGGTGACGGTCAGGTTTTCCAGCCAGGTTACGCCGTCTTCATAATAGTACCCTTCGATCCCCATGTCCGATTTGCGGAATCGGAACAGTCCGGATTTCCCGACGCCGATGATGTGGTCCGGATCCGTTTCGAGGATCCGGGTGACCGGATCGAACGTCGCATCGTTGAGGTGGTGGAAGACGCCGTTTTCCAAATAACCGATCCCGCACTCGTTGCCGATCCAGAGCCGTTGTCCGGACGAATCCCAGTATAGGGCGGAGATATTGTCATTGTTGAGCCAGCCGTCCTGCCCGGAGGCGTTGAAGACGGCATAGTCGGTGCCGTTGTAGCGGTTCAGACCATGGGAGGTCCCGATCCACAGGTTGCCTGAGAGATCCTGTGCGAAGGCTCCGACTTTGTAGTTTGATAAGTGGTCCGTGTATCGGGGTGCCTGCGCGGGACTATTTCGAGAAATGACAAATAGAAGTAATACAATTGTCAGAAATGTGAGTTTGTCTTTCATGATCGGCATCTTGACTTTGCGAAGATAGGGGTTCTTGAAGAAAATGCAAAGGATTTTGAAGAAAATGAGTGGTCATTCAATCGTTTTATGTCGATTTTTGCTTCCGGAATCATAGCGTTCCTCGGCTGACATGGTTGGGATCAACCAAAATCAAAAATTGAAGTTTATATTTTTTATATTTTAACCCACATTTATTAATCAACAACCTGCACATGAAAAAGAAACTTTTCTTGTTGGCGGCGATGCTTCTGACGGCTGTGGCAGCAATGGCACAGAACGTCGGCATCTCCGGTAAGGTGGCGGACTCCAACGGAGAACCGCTGATCGGTGTCGGTATCCTGGTCAAGGGTACGACCATCGGTACGACGACGGATATCGACGGTACCTTCGCCCTGTCCGTTCCCGCGAATGCCGTCCTGGAGATTTCCTCCATCGGTTATGTTACGCAGGAGATCGCTGTCGGCGACAAGCGCGCCTTCGACATCGTCCTCGCGGATGACAATGAAATGCTGGATGCCACGGTCGTCGTCGGCTATGGTACGACCCGCCGGCAGAATTTTACGGGTTCCGTCGCTACCTATAAAGTAAGTGACACCCCGCTGGCCAACACCACGACCCAGAACGCCCTCGAATTCCTGCGCGGAACGGCGACCGGTGTCCAGATGGGACAGTCCGGCGTCGCCGGAGCGTCTCCGTCCATGCGGATCCGCGGCCAGAAGTCCGTCAACGGCGGCAGCGACCCGCTGATCGTCCGTGACGGTGTGATCTTCCAGGGCTCCATCAACGACATCGACCCGAATACCATCGAGTCGATCAGCGTCATGAAGGATGCCACCTCCTTGGCGGCCTACGGCTCCCAGGCGGCGAACGGTGTCATCATGATCACGTCCAAGAAAGGGCAGGTCGGCAAGCCGATGATCAACTTCCGCGGTACGGTCGGTATCTCCGAGCAGAACTACAAGCCGAAGCTCCGCGACGGTTACGGTTACATCGAACTGATCAATGCCCGCCGCGGCCAGGCTGCGGACAACACGTCCTGGATGAGTGACGTCGAACTGGCCCGCTACAAGGCCGGCGAGCAGACCGACTGGTATGACTATGTCTCCCGCAAGGGCGTCCAGCAGGATTATTCCCTCAATGTCTCCGGCGGTACGGAGAACATGAACTACATGGTGGGGGCTGCTTTCAACAACAATACCAACTTCATCAAGGGCAACGAATTTACCCGCGAGACGGTCAATGCCCGTGTCAATACGACGGTCACCAAGAATATCAGCGCCGGAATCAACCTCAATTATACGGAGACCCAGAACGTCTCTCCGAACGTGTTCTACCGCAACGTCGCGATCACGCCCTGGGGCGATCCGACCCTTTCCGACGGCAAGACCATGCGCCGCTATGTCGATGAGCGCACCACGGATTCCCAGAACCCGCTCTGGGCCATCTACAACGGCCAGGAGAACGAGACCCGCGGCAACAGCCTCAATGCCGGCGGCAACATCGAAGTGAAATTCCCCTGGATCGAGGGCCTCAGCTACCGCCTCAGCGGCAACTACACCAAGGGCAACAGCCGGGCGATGAACTTTACGCATGAATACTACTATGTCGATCTCGGCGCCGGCGAGGAAGCCTACACGCCGGAGGCCTTCGACCGTCACTTGAGCGAGGCCGGCGGCTCCATCAGCAACACGATGACCGTCTCCTGGGTTCTGGATAATGTCCTCAACTACACCCGCGACATCGGCAAGCACTATATCAATGCTTCCCTCGTCTACACCCGCGACTCCCGCGAATCCAGCAGCAATGGCATGCAGGGCACCGACTTCTCCGGTGTCGGCAACACCACCCTCGGTGTCTGGGGCCTCAACAACGCCGGTACGATCACGATGAACCCGGTCGGCTATTCCCTGCACACGGACATCGGCTACCTCGCCCGGATCAACTATTCCTGGAACAACAAGTACCATTTCAACGCTTCTTTCCGCCGCGACGGTTCCTCCGTCTTCGGTTCCGATCACAAGTGGGGTAACTTCCCGGCCGTCGGTGCCGCGTGGACCATCACCGACGAACCGTTCATGAAGAATGCTTCCCGATGGCTGGATTACATGAAACTCAAGGTTTCCTGGGGCAAGAATGGTAACCAGTCCCTCTCCCCGTACGGCACCCTGTCCCGCATGAGCGTCGGCCGCCAGGCCAACGTAACCTACTTCTTCGGCGACGATCCGGCTTTCGGCCAGGTCATGACGACCCTCGGCAACCCGAACCTCGGCTGGGAAACCACCACTTCCTTCAACTATGGTTTCGAGGCTGACATGTTCCAGCGCCGCCTCCACCTGGAGGTCGATGCCTACAATTCCAAGACGACCGACCAGATCTTCAACCGCCAGATCCCGGTCATGGGTACCGGCCTGACGACCCAGCAGGCGACGATGGGCCAGGTCAACAACTGGGGCGTCGAGGCTTCCCTCCGTGCCCAGCTCGTCCAGAAGCGTGATTTCAACTGGAATTCCGTGCTCAATTTCACCCTGAACCGCAACAAACTCGTCGATCTCTACGGAGACGGCCTGGATGACATCAACAACAACCGTTTCATCGGTGAGCCGCTCAATCCTTTCTACGGCTACCGCTGGATCGGCATCGTCCAGGAGACGGATACGGATTACATCCGTGCGAACGGCGTGCAGCCCGGTTCCCCGAAGTTCGCCAACCTGGACGGCAGCGAAGACGGCCGCATCACGGCGGAAGACCGCGAGATTCTTGGCTACAGCCAGGAAGCGTTCCGCATGAGCCTGGCGAACACCCTGACCTGGAAGAACTGGTCCTTCTATGTCATGCTCAACGGCGTCTTCTCCGGTGGCAAGTACGGCAAGGCGGAGAACCGCTATGCCTATGTCTCCAACGACTCCATGGCATGGACCAACCTCTTCGACCATCCGTTCTGGACGCCTGAGAACAAGAGCAACACCTACCCCAGCCCGCTGGTCGACGACGAGCGCCTGCGCGCCCTGGAAAACTTCGGCTTCGTCCGTCTCCAGGATGTCAACATCTCCTACGATTTCCGCAGCAACAGCTTCCTCCAGAAGATCCACATTGCGTCCCTGCAGCTCTATGTTTCCGGCCGCAACCTCTTCTTCATCGCTCCGGGCTGGCATTTCAGCGATCCGGAAGTCTGGAACCCGCGCTCCCAGCAGCTCGCCCGGACCTATACCTTCGGTCTTAACGTAAGATTCTAACATTTGCATGAACATGAAAAAGATTCTTTATACCATCCTGGGTCTTGCCGCTGTTTCCGCCGCCTTCACGGCTTGCTCCAAAGACAGTGAATTCCTGACCGAACAGCCGAAGACCATCTATACGGCCGAGAACGCCTTCACCAAGAACACCCAGGTGGACGCCGCCCTCGTGAAATGCTACTCCGACTTCTACCGCCTCCATTCCTGGGGTACGGATGTCTGGGAAGAACTGCCTGCCTTCATCGGCGGCGGTGGCGGCAGCGCCTCCACGCTGCTGGCTGGTTACGGTGCCGACGTCCACGATGAGGACGGTTCGATGGGGCATGCCGGTTCCTCCTTCTCCAATCTGGCGATGATCAATCCGCTGTATTCCCGCTTCCTGAGCCTTTGGAACCAGTTGTATGAACTGGCTGCCGCCGGCAACCTGACCCGGCAGGGCATCGAGCTCGTCGACTGGAAGGATGCTTCCGAGCGGGCCTATGCGGAAGCGCAGGCCAAGTTCTTCATCGGCTGGTCCTACCTCCGTCTGGGCGAGTGCTTCGGCGGCGTCCCGATCGTCGAGGAGTACAATACCGAACTCAAGTATGACTATGTCCGCGCTTCCCGCCAGGAAACGTATGCCTATGCCATCCGGAATCTCACGGATGCGCTGGAGGGCCTTCCGGAAGAGCAGCAGGCCGACGGCCGGCTGACCAAGAGTGCCGCCAACCATTACCTCGCCGAGGCTTATCTGGCCCAGGGTATCGAGACCGGTGACAACAGCAACTTCACCAAGGCCATCAGTGCCGCCGATGCCGTCATCGCCCGCCATCCGCTGATGACCCGTCGGTTCGGCGTCCGCGCCAACCCGCAGGATACCCGCACCTGGAACGGTGTCCCGTATTACCGCCCGGACGGCAATGTATTCTATGATCTTTTCCAGTTGGGCAACTACAACCAGAGCGCCGGCAACACCGAGGCCATTCTCGTGCTCCAGACCCCGACGTATGAAGAGCAGAGCGCCAACGGCGGCCGTATCTTCAACCTGGGCAATGCCACCGGCCAGCCTTACCGCGACGTCGCGTGGAAGCCGGAATACAAGGAAGCGGCCTCCGCTGCTTCTCCCTGGGGCGGCAACATCGACTATGCCAAGTATCCGCAGGGTACCTCCGGCGCTTACCTGGGTGGTCAGACCTGGGGTCTGTACGGCAGCAACCCGTATCTGGATGAGTATGTCTGGCGCGGCGAGTTTGCGGATGACATGCGCAATGCCGAAATCAACCTCTGCCATCCGGTTGTCATGGACCGCAACCATTCCCTCTACGGCCAGATCGTGACCAAGGACATGGTTCAGGAGCCTGCCCGCCTGATGCGCGTCTCCGCCAAGGTGAAGATGCAGGACGAGTGGGGCTGGGATTCCCATCAGGGCCAGCCGTATTCGACCGAGTATGGCCGTGACTGGTATGCCGCCCGTTCCGCCGAGACCTATCTCTTCAAAGCCGAGGCCCAGTTCCGCGCCGGGGATGCCGCCGGTGCAGCCGAGACGATCAACGTCATCCGCAAGCGTGCCGAGGCCGGCAAGATGCTGACGGCCGCCGACATCGACATCTATACGATCCTCGACGAGCGTACCCGTGAACTTTCCTGGGAGGAACACCGCTGGCCGCAGCTGCTTCGCATGGCGAAGTCCGGTACGGACAACGAGGTGATGCACAATCAGTTGAAGAACCATGCGATGTATATCCACGAAGTTCCGGTCTACCATGGCGACATCCGCTGGTCCCTCTTCCCGATCCCGCAGTTCATCATCCAGGCGAACAAGGACGCCGTGATGGAACAGAACCCGGGTTGGAACTAAACCCCTTATGCTTCCGGTCCCTTGAGTGCGGACCGGAAGTGCCCATGAAAACAAAACGATGAACATGAAAAGAACGGCCTTATTTGCGGCACTGGCGCTGGTGCTGGCCGCATGCGGATCTACCGACAACTTTGTGGAGAAGAATTCCCTTTCTTCCCTCGCGGAACTGCAAGCCGGCTGGGCGAACCCGCCGCAAGCGGCCAGGGCCCGGGTATGGTGGCATTGGATGAACGGCAACATTACCCGGGACGGTATCCGGAAAGATTTGGAATGGATGGATCGGATCGGCCTGGGCGGCGTGCATAATTTCGACGCCGCCCTCGGGACGCCGACGATCGTGGACAAGCGGCTGGTCTACATGGACGAGGGCTGGCAGGATGCATTCGCGTATGCGGTACGGACGGCGGATTCCCTCGGGCTGGAGTTTACGATCGCATCGGCCCCGGGCTGGTCTTCGACCGGCGGGCCGTGGGTGGAGCCCCGGGATGCGATGAAACGTCTGGTGTGGCGCACCGTTCAAGTGGAAGGCGGAAAACAGGTTGATTGGGATTTCCCGGTTCCTTTCCGGAATGCGGGCGCCTTCCAGAACAGTGCGACGGCCGGGCGCGGAACGGGCGCGGACATCGAATTCTACGAGGATGTATCCGTCATCGCCGTCAAGCTTCCGGAAGGACAGCGTACGGCAGCTGAGCTGGGAGCTGTCCTGACGTCCAGCGGCGGTTCCTTCACGCTGGAGCAGCTGACGGACGGGGATGTCCGCAATGCCAGCCTGCTTCCCTCGGATGAGAAGAACGGATTCGCGTGGATCCAGTATGCGTTCCCGGAGCCGGCGACGGTCCGTTCCCTGGCGGTCGTTGGCCTGCCCGGCGGCGGTTTCGGCATGGGCGGCGGTTCTTCCGCTTCCCTTGAAAGCAGTGATGACGGTGTGAATTTCACCAAGGTCTGCGACCTGCGTGGCGGGAGCATGACCCAGGCGACCCTCTCTGTTCCTGAGACGACCGCACGGTTCTTCCGGCTTCGCATCCAGAATCCGCGGGCCCCGATGGGCGGCGGCATGTTCGGTTTCGGCGCACCCGGCCCGGCTCCGCAGGCACCGCGCGGCACATCCGTCGCCGAGTTCGAACTCTTCCCGTACAGCCGGGTCCACCGGTTTGAGGACAAGGCAGGCTTTTCTTCAGCGGCGAACCTGACCGCTTCTCCGACGCCGGCTTCTGACGAGCTGTTCCCGCAGCCGGAGGATGTCATCGACATCACGGCATCCTGCCAGGACGGCCATTTGCGCTGGGATGCCCCGGAGGGCCGCTGGCGGATCTACCGTTTCGGCTATGCCCTGACTGGCAAGCAGAACCATCCGGCCCCGCCGGAGGCGACGGGCCTGGAGGTCGACAAACTCGATCCGGTCGCCTGGTCAAAGTATTTCCATACATATCTGGACATGTACAAGGCGGCTTCCGGCGGTCTGATGGGATCGCGCGGCGTGCAGTATGTCCTGACAGACAGCTATGAGGCGGAATGTGAGACTTGGACGCCGGCGATGTACGAGGAATTCCGCAAGCGCCGCGGCTATGACCTGACCGCCTGGATGCCGGTCCTTGCCGGTGAGGTAATCGGTTCCCCGGAGCGGAGCGATGCCTTCCTGTTTGACTGGCGTGCCACGCTGAACGACTTGATATCAGATAATTATACCCTTCTCTCCGAGATTGCCCGGAAGGATTACGGCATGCTCGGCCGCTATACGGAAGCGCATGAGGCCGGCCGCGCCTACGTCGGCGACGGCATGGATCTCAAGGCGACCGCGGAGGTGCCGATGGGGGCCATGTGGACGGATGCGTCCTGGCTTCCGCATACGCCGGACGGCGGCATCGACCGCAGCGTGTACGATGCTGATGACAAGGAATCCTCTTCCGTCGCCCATCTCTACGGGCAGAACATCGCGGCGGCCGAATCGATGACCGTCATGGCCAGCGGCCCCGTTGCGTATTCCTACCATCCCGGCAACTTGAAATTCATCGCAGACATGGAACTGGCGAACGGCATCAACCGGATCGTGATCCATGAAAGCACCAGCCAGCCCGACGACATCCATGTGCCGGGCTTGAGCCTGGGCGGCGTGGGACAGTGGTTCAACCGCCATGAGACTTGGGCGGAAATGGCCTCGGCCTGGGCGGATTACATGGCCCGCAGCTGTTTCATGCTGCAGGCGGGGCAGAACGTTGCGGACATCCTGTGGTATTATGGGGAAGACAGTTGCGTTACGACCGAGTTCGGCCGGAAACCTTCCGACATCCCTTCCGGTTACCAGTGGGATTATTGCAGTCCGAACGCATTGCTGCAGCAGATTTCCGCCAAGGGCGGACGGCTGGTCTCGAAGAGCGGCGTATCCTACCGGGTCCTATTCATGGACCGCAACGTGGAATACATGTCCGTACCGGTCCTCCGGCAGATTGCAAAACTGGCGAAGGCCGGCGTATGGATCGGCGGACCGAGACCGCAGCATCCCGCCTCTCTTTCGGATGATCCCGCCGAGTTCGCCCGTCTGGTCGCGGAAATCTGGGATGCGCGGCGGTCGAACGTGGTCGAGACGGTCCGGCTGGCCGACCTGCTCGGAGCCGCCGGCCTCACGCCCGATGCCACGGTTTCCGGCGACATGAAGTTCCTGCACCGTACCCTTCCTTCCGCGGAAGTCTACTGGATCAACAAGCCGTCCCTGGAGAACAAGACCGTCTCCGTATCCTTCCGTACGGCAGGTCTCAAGCCGCAGGTGTGGCATCCTGATACGGGGGTGATGGAAGAGGTGTCCTACAAGGTGGAAGACGGCAGGACCGTGGTGGAACTGGCGATGGTTCCGGACGATGCGGTCTTCGTGGTCTTCGCCGGAAAGGGCCAGGCATCACAGACGCTGCCGTCCCGGGCGGAGCGGACCCTGCTGACGGTGGAAGGCCCCTGGCATGTCCGGTTCCAGGAGAAGCGCGGGGCACCGGCGCAGGCGACATTCGAGACGTTGCAGTCTTATACGGATTTCGCAGAGCCCGGGATCAAGTATTTCTCCGGCGTCGCGACGTATACGAATGTCCTGAAGGCCGGCGCGGTCGACGGGCAGGTCTTCCTCGACCTGGGCTGTGTCAAGGAACTCGCCGAGGTCCGTGTCAACGGCCGGTTCTGCGGGACTGCCTGGAAGGAACCTTACCGGGTCGATGTGACGGATGCGTTGCAGGAAGGGGAGAATACCGTTGAGATCCGTGTGGCCAATACGTGGCCGAACCGCCTGATCGGTGACCAGCAACCCGGTGCCGTGAAAATCACTTTTACGGATGCTCCCGCATACCGTGCGACGGATCCGCTCCGTGCCGGCGGTCTCCTGGGGCCCGTGCGTCTGATGGAAATCAAATAGATTGTATTATATTTGTAAGGATATGAAAATGAAAATGAACATTCTGGCAGCGACTGCCGCCTTCGTTTTTTCCGCCATGCTGGCGGGGACGGTATCATGTTCCACGGCTCCCGGTTCGGTGATCACCGAGGCGCGGGTGACGCAGGGACTCGTCCGGGGCTCCGTTGACCGTGGCGTCGGTACGTTCATGGCCATCCCGTTCGCGGAAGCGCCTACGGGCGACCTTCGCTGGAAGGCGCCGGTTCCCAAGAAAGCTTGGGAAGGTGTCCTGGAGGCGACTGAGCCCGGTCCGATGCCTCCGCAGGAAGCACGTACCTGGCCGGGCGCACCTGCTCCCAAGGTCAGCGAGGATTGCCTCTACCTGAATATCCTGACGCCGGCTACGTCCGTCAAGGACAAACTGCCGGTCCTGGTCTGGATCCATGGCGGCGGTTTTATCACGGGCGATGCCAATACCAATGACGGCATCCATTTCGCGGAGCAGGGGATTGTTTATGTCAGCCTGAGTTACCGGACCGGCGCCCTGGGTTTCCTGGCGCTGCCGGAACTGTCCGCGGAGAATGAACGCGGCATTTCGGGCAATTACGGCATGCTGGACATGATCGAGGGCCTCAAGTGGGTGCGCGACAACATCGCAGCCTTCGGCGGCGATCCGTCCAAGGTGACGATCATGGGCGAGTCTGCCGGTGCCATTGCGGTCAGCATGCTCTGCGCTTCTCCGCTGGCAAAGGGCTTGTTCCGCGGTGCGATTTCCGAGAGCGGCGGTTCCTTCTGTCCGGTCGACAGCGTCCGTTTCGACAACAACGGCATCCGTGACGTAGCCGGTGCCGAACAGTTCGGCCTTGATTTCATGAAACGCATCGGCGCATCTTCCCTGGCTGAACTCCGCACCATGGACTGGAGCAACTGGGTGGCGGATACACCGTCCATCGGCGTCGGCGGTTTCTGGCCGACGGTCGACGGCTATGTCCTGCCGGACGACCAGTACAAGATGTACGAAGCGGGCGACTACAACGATGTCAACGTGCTGATCGGCACCAACTCCGATGAAGGCGCCATGTTCTGCCGTCCGACGCAACTTGCCAAATATCAGGCTGATATCCGTGCTGAGTATGGACCGTTTGCCGACAGGATGCTGGCGTTGTATCCGGCTTCTTCCGACGAAGAGACCTTCGGCGCCCTGGCCGATATCTTCCGTGAAACGGCCTTTGCCTGGCCGACCTGGGCTTGGGCGAACCTGCAGCAGAAGACCGGCAAGGGCAAGGTGTACATGTACTATTTCGACCAGTTCGATCCGGAGCGGCCGATGTTCGGCGGCCCGGGTGCCCCGAAACCGCGCGGCGCCAACCATGCAAGCGAAATGCCCTATGTCTTCGGTTCTTCCTGGGGCCGTCCCTTCGAAGGCGGCGATAAGGCTGTAAGCGATGCGATGCACAATTACTGGGTCAATTTCGTAAAGACCGGCGATCCGAACGGAGAAGGCCTGGACCCATGGCCGGTCTACAAGGATGGGGAAAAGACGGTCATGTTCTTCAAGGACGGTACGTCCCTGATCGGGACACCGAACAAACCGCAGCTGGAACTGATGGAAGATTATTTTGCCTGGAAACGCAGTTTGCCAATTCGATAAGATTATGAATGTCAACAGAAGAGACGCCCTTAAACTGATGGGTATGGGTGCCGCGGGCCTCGCCTCCGCCACCTTTCTGGCACCGTTCGCCGACGCACGGAGATTTTTCAGCTGGCCGCAGAATCCGGTCCGCCGGGATCAGGGCCCGCAGGGCATGCCGGCACTCCGTTACGAGGAGAAAGAAGTCTATGCCGGACCGGATGTCGTTTTCCGCCAGATCGATGCGCACACCTGGGAAGGAAACGGCCATCTGATGGCCAATGAAACCCTTTATCTGATCGAAGGATCCGAGCGTGCTATCCTGCTCGACGCCGGCACGAAGATCGATGACCTCGACAAGATTGTCGCCGGCATCACGTCCAAACCGGTCACCCTGATCGCCACCCATGTCCATCCGGACCATACGGGCTTCGCGATCCATTATTTCCCGGAAATCTGGATCAATGCGGCCGACATGGTCGGCGTTCCGGAGTTCATGCCGGACTACAAGGGCAAGATCAACTATCTGGAAGATGGCCAGGTCTTCGATCTCGGCGGCCGTCGCATCGAAGTCATCTTCACGCCGGGCCATACGCCGGGCAGTACATGCTTCTTTGAGATGGACGGCAGGAAGTGGGGTTACAGCGGCGACGCCTTCGGTTCAGGCAATCTCCTGCTGACGACCAACTTCTCCACGCTGCTGGCCACGGCGACCCGCATCGAGATGTACATGCGCCGTTTCGGCATCGAGAAACTGTATCCGGGCCATTACATGGGTTCGAACCCGGAAACGCTCCAGCGGATCAGCGATCTCAAACGGATCTCGGCCGAGATGATCGACGGATCCCGAAAGGGCGAAGATGCCGGCCAGGGGATGATGGGCCTCAATGCCCGTGTCCGTGACTTCGGCGTCAACGTCAGTTATCGCAATCCCGCCGGCCTGAAATAGCCGCCAGGCCGCGGGGGATGCGGGTTTACCGGGCGAGTTTCTCCAGGCGGACGGGGCCGATCAGGCCGGCGGGACGCAGCGGGGCGTCGGCGCGGTAGAAGGGCATGGTCGTATAGGTCGTCTTTTTCGCGCCCGGCTGGGCATCGCCGATGAGCCGGTTCGGCCAGAGGTTGACGACCCGGATCTCGACGGTGTTCTTGCCGGGCAGCAGCGTGCCCATCCACCGGGTCTTGTACGGGGCTTTCCAGAGGAATTCGACGTGCTCTCCATTGATCCATACGTCGGCCATCTGCCCGACAGCGCCGAGGTCGATGTCGAGACCGTCTTCCTTTTCATTCTTGTCGAGGGTGAAGGTGTTGCGGTAGGTCGTCGTGCCGGAGAAGTACTTGACCTCATCCTCGAAGAACTCCGTCAGGGAGGCAAGCCGGTCAAAGCTCCGGGTACCCTGCGGGGCGTTCAGGCCGTCGAACGTGACGGACCAGGAATCGTCGAAGGTGAGGGCCCCTGTGCGGCGCGGCGCCACATAAGCCGGTGCCGGCCGGCCGTTCTTGTCCGCTACGATGAAGAGGGCCTGGTTGGCCTCCAGCGTCAGGGAATCGCCGTCCAGGACGCCTTCAAGGGTCCTGCCGGTTTCCGGATTGTAGACCGTGCGGACCCCGGCGGCATCGCGCAGGAAGACCCGCGCGGTCACGGGAGCGTCGGAGAAGTTGCGGATCCAATAGATCTGGCGGTCCCCGTCGGTGCGGTGGACGAATTTCAGGTCGGCGTCGGCGATATAGCGGAAGTCCGGCGCGATGCCGTTCGCCTGCAGTACGCCTGCCAGGGATCCCGTATGGACGTTGGATCGTCCGGAGCGCCAGATGTCATCGACGAGACGGTCGAATTCCGCCCGGTCGTCGAGCAGGCCGGCCGGTTCCTGCGGAACGGTGCCGCAGAGGACGGCACCCTCACGGACGAGGCGGTCCAGGGCGCGGAGCACTTCGACGCTCATGGTCCGGCAACGCTCGCCGAGGACGAGGACCCGGTACTGCATCCCGGACTGCGTCAGGATCTTTCCATCCTTGACGGACAGCACGTTGCGGACGCCATACGGATTGATGAAATCGTAGGAGTAGCCTTCCGGAATCTCCGGCAGCTCATGGCCGTAGATGCCGGCGATGTTGGTGTCTTCTCCGTAATACCAGAGGATGTCGGCGGCATAATGGCCCTGCTGGAGCATCCAGCAGCTGCGGGCGAGGTAGTCCGCCCAGTAGCGGGCATAGTCCGCCCAGGTCTCGTGGCGGTTGAACCACTGGCCGAAGATCATCAGTCCCAGGCCTGGCTTGTGGGCGTCGGAGGGCTGGTGGGCGCTTTCATGGATGACGAAGCGGGTGATGCCGCTGTACATGGCGAGATCGGCCATCTGCTTGAGGTTGCCGGGGTAGTAGGACCAGGCGTTCCCGGACAGGCCGGCGGCTGTGAAGGATTCGGCGGCCGCGATGTTCTGGCCGTAGACATGGGCGACGGAGGCGGATTCCCGGATGTCGGCCTGGGCCATCTCGACGGTGGAGCCGCCGCCGGTTCCCGGCATCCAGAAGGCGCTCATCGGTACGGCGGCCGTCATCTTGAGGTCCATGCCGTCGCCGACGAAGACGCGGCCGTTTTCGTGGGATTCGGTGTAGCGGCCTTTCATGCCGTATTCGCGGGCGATGTCATTGATGCGGTCATAGTTTTCCGCAAAGAGTTCGCCGAGGGTCTCGCGCCAGTCGAAGAGGAACCGTTCGGTCTCCTCGCTGCTGCTGATGACTTCACCGGCCAGGGCGGGCATCCAGAGCATCAGGTCGTAGCCGCGGCGCTTGCGGAATTCTTCCGGCAGGGAAGGGGTCCAGGTCATCTGCTCGGCTTCATAACTGTCTGTCAGGATGTATTGGATGCCATGCTGTCCGACGAGGCCGCCGGCCGCTTCCTTGTACATGTCCATGAATTTCCGGAAATAATCCAGCCAGGCTTCCTTGTCGAGTTTGTCGACCTCGAGGCCCGTGGCCTCCGGCGGCGCCGGATGGTTCTGCTTGCCGGTCAGGGACGCGCCGAACCGGTAGATGCGCCATTTTCCGGCGGGAACCTGCCAGGTCAAGGTGCCGTCCGGGGCCATCAGACCGGTCAGGTCGACGGTCTCCAGGACGGGATCGGGACAGAAGGGCGTCGGGTTGTCCGCCAGGTCGTGCGGCGCGGCGAAGCCGGCCTTCTCTTCGGCGTGGTGGACGCGGGTGACTCCGTGCAGGACGAATTCATGGACCTTTGTTCCCTTGGGCGCGGGCTGTCCGTAGCCCAGGGCCGCGTAGGTCTGGTCGCCGACCGGATTGGCCAGGACGAGGCGGAAGTAGCGGGCGGTCGTGACGGGAATGTCGATGGTCTGCTGGGCGACGGATCCGGAAGGAATCCGGCAGACGTCGGTCCAGTCCGTTCCGTTCTCGCTGGATTGCAGGAGATTGCGGTAGGACGGCGCTTCGGAGGCCCACTGGCCGCGTACCGGCCCGCCGACCAGGGTGACGGCGCGGATGATCGTGCGTTCCGGGAAGGTGTACTGGATCCAGCCTGCGCCGCCTTCGACGGCAGGCACTTCAGCGCCGTTGGCCAGGTCGCCGTCGGTCAGCATGTCGACGGTAAAGGCTCCGCCGCTGGACGAGACCTCGGCGCCCATCTCCGCCATGCTCTTGTCATCTTCCGGGACCCGGACCGCCACGACGGCGACATCCCGGTACCAGGGCTCGATGCTGTCCGTGGAGCCGTCGGTGATGCTGCCGGCGCTTCCCGCATTCTGGAATTTTCCGACCGTCCGGAACGGCTCGGGCAGGGTCAGGACCTGCGGCTTGCGGGATTTGCGGTCACCGGTGACTTCCAGCGTCCGCCAGGTCAGTTTCTTCATGGCGTTTTCCGGCTTGACCCACGGGCCGCCGGTCGAACTCCAGCCCGGGGCGGAGGCGATGGCGACCTCCATGCCGAGCGAGTCGGCATAGCGGATGGCGTAGCGGAAAGCGTCCTTCCATTCTTCCTGCATGTAGGGGAGACGGCGGACGATGGGAGCGCTGCTGCCCATCATGTCGCCGCCGGCGTCGAATTGCTGCACGCCGCCGATGCCGGTGCGATGCATCCAGTCGAGATCGGCCTTGATGCCTTCTTTGGAAATGTTGCTGTCCATCCAGTGCCACCAGACCCGGATCCGGGCTTGCTGGGGAGGGTTCATGAAGGATTCGGCGAGCGGCTGGGCCGTCAGGTTGAGGCCGAGCAGGCAGGCTGCGCATGCAGTGAAGATTTTTCGGAACATGTTCATTTGAGGTTAACGGATACAAAAATACGGAAAACCTCCCGCTTCTCCTACTTGGATAAATGATAATCGGACTTTGTTTTTTGATAGGACTGAACATCGGGTAGAACATTTGATGAGATTTTGTGATGCGGCATATTGAAAATGCAATGTTTTCACGGAGAGAATTTATTAAATTTGCAAGGAAGGAAATACAATTGACAACAAAACCATACATGACCATGAAACGCATTGCAATTCTTGTCATGGCGGCGGGTCTCTCCGTCACCATGGCCTTCGCCCAGCCGGGCGGGCGGGAAGTCGGAGAAAACGTTCCCGGAGCGGGCCGCCGCTTCATCCCGGATCCGGACCCGGAGTATGTCGTCCATACCCAGCGGGCGGCCACGCAGCTGGTCTACGGCGGACCGACCAACCCGCAGGGCCGGTCCTACAATTTCACCCCGATGTTCTTCGTCTACCCGGACAGCCGCCTGGACAAGGCAGGCGCACAGGCTTTGCTGGCCGAGATGGGCATCCAGCCGGTCCTGGACGCCAACTACGGTACGGCCATCGTGCTGAATCCGGTCGGTGAGAAATACGATGCGGCCAAGGATTTCGATGCCTTCGTCGCCATGTTCAACAAATCCCGCAGCGGCAACCTCAAGGTCATCGGCATCGGTGCCGGCGCGACCTTTGTCAACCAGGTTCTCGCCCCGAAGGCGGGGGATCATCTCGCCGGCATCCTGACGGTCGGCGGACAGCCGGCCAAACTGGGGAAGAAGGTGGATTCCTACGGCGTCCCGGCCTATGTCTCCGGCAAGAAGACCGCCGCCAAGGTGACGGCGGAATACGTGGCCCTCAACAAGGCCGTCAAGGCCGGAGACCATTACGTCAACCCACAGGAGGAACTGCTGACGGTTTATTCCGACCCGGCCGACCGGCCGCTGGCCGATGTCTTCGCCGCCGCATGGAAGGATGTCCTGGGCCGGAACTACCGCTACAACAACTACAAGCATACCCATTACGAAGGGCAGCAGTTCGGCCAGTTCGGCCCGTATGAACTCGAGCCCTACCTCGACTGCGAGGCCCTGGGCATCAAGCGGATCGTCGTCGAGCAGCCGCAGGGCTTCGGCCCGCAGGCCGCAAGCGGTCCCAAGCAGCTCTGGTACGAATACTGGCCGGAGGAACTGATGGAAGGCGCCGCTCCGCAGAGCGTCCCGGTCATGGTCCTGCTCCACGGCAACGCCAACGACCCGCGTACGCAGGCCGAGACTTCCGGGTTCATCCAGCTGGCCGGCAAGGAGCGTTTCTTCGTTGTCGAGATGGAATGGCAGGGGAGCCAGAGCTACCAGGCCATGGGACACGACGGCATCGAGACCGTCATCAACCAGCTTCTGGCCAAGTATCCGCAACTCGATCCGTCCCGTGTCTATGCCGAAGGCCTTTCGGCCGGCTCGATGACGGCCAGTGCCCTGGGTATCAAGAAGTCCCATGTCTTTGCGGCGGTGGGCGGCCATTCGGGCGGTATCATGGGCGGCTTCGGCGGCGCCTTCCCGGGTTTCAACCCGATCTGGAACGAGGCGACCCAGAAGCGCGGTGCGGTCGAAATGCCGTATTGCTCCGTCCTCGGTACGGCGGACAACGTCGTCCCCTTCGTGCGGCCTGACAACTGGAAGGGCAACGGCTATCTCAACGCCTGGAACGCCTACCAGCAGATGAACGGCATGGAGGTTACGTCCGAACTGGATTTCTCCGCCGATCCGCTCTTCGGCCTTCGCCTGCGCGACCGCGAGACCCTCCGGACCAACAAGGGCGCCGGCATCGAGATCGAGACCGGCCAGCTCTACAAGGGGAACATTCCGCTGATCAAGATCGTCGCCGTCAAGGATTACGGCCACTGGAACTTCCAGCCGACGGCGCAGATCATGTGGGATTATTTCAAGCAGTTCCGCCGCGATCCCCAGACCAAGAAACTTGTCTATCTCGGACAATAATCCCATGAAAAAGCATCTGGCAACCTTCCTGGCACTCACGCTCCTTTCGGGCGCGGGTGCCTTTGCGCAGTTCGGACCCCAGCGGGATCCCGCCGCGCCCTTTGACTTGGCTACGGAAAACTGGAATGCCCGCTGGATCTCCGTTCCTCAGACCGCGCAGCAGGGCTATGGCGTCTTTTATTTCCGCAAGGACATCGACCTGGACGCCGTACCGGACGATTACATCGTCCACGTTACCGGCGACAACCGCTACAAATTGTATGTCAACGAAGTCCTGGTGTCGCTGGGCCCGGCCAAGGGCGACGCGACGCATTGGAATTATGAAACGGTCGACCTGGCTCCGTACCTGAAGGCCGGCAGGAACGTCATCGCCGCCCTGTTCTACCACGAGGGCGACCAGAAACCGGATTCCCAGATCTCCGTTTCGACCGGTTTCCTCCTGCAGGGCGAGGGCAATGCCCGCGGCCTGTATACCGACCGGACCTGGAAGTGTCTGGAAGACAAGGCATACAGCCCGCTTCGGGTCTCCGTGTCCGGCTATTATGTTGCCGGCCCGGGCGAGCAGGTGGACATGAACCGGAAGGTGGCCGGATGGAATTCTGCGGCAGTCAGCACCGATGGTTGGCTGGATGCCCGCCAGGGCCCTGCGGGCGAGCCGAAAAACGTCATGAGCAGCAACCAGGCTGACGGACACAACCTCGTTCCTTCCATGCTGCCGCAGATGGAACTGACACCGCAGCGGCTCGCTGCGGTCCGCAAGGCCGAAGGGGTCAAGGTCCCCGAAGGATTTCTGGCCGGTCAGGCAAGCCTGACAGTCCCGGCCCGTACGAAGGCGGAAATCCTGCTGGACCAGGGCGTCCTCACGAACGCCTATTTCAACATCCGCATGAGCGGTGGCAAGGGGGCGAAAGTAACGGTCGGTTATGCCGAGTCCCTCTTTGTTCCGGCGCCGCAGCCGGAAGGACCGGATCTGCCGCCCGGCCTGAAGATGGAGGACATCCCGGCCGATGTGATCGCCCAGTACGCCAACCGGCCCCGCATGCAGCGCACGGCCGGAAAGGGTAACCGCAACGAGGTGGAAGGCAAGATTTTCCAGGGCAGGGAAGACGTGCTGCTGTCCAGCGGCGCTGCCGGGCAGGATTTCACGACCCTGAGCTGGCGCACCTACCGCTATGTCCGTATCCAGGTCGAGACGGCGGACCAACCGCTGGTCCTGGACGATGTATCCGGTACGTTCACGGGCTACCCGTTCGAACTGGCTGCCAGCCTCGATACCGACCGGCAGGAACTCAAGGACATGCTGGAAGTGGGCTGGCGGACGGCTCGTCTGTGTGCGACCGAGACGTACATGGACTGCCCGTACTATGAACAGCTCCAGTACCTGGGCGATACCCGCATCCAGGCCCTGATTACCCTGTACAACACCCGTGACGACCGCCTGGTCAAGAATTTCCTGCACTTGGCGGATATCAGCCGCAATGCGGACGGGATCACGAAGAGCCGTTATCCCACGACCCTGGCCCAGTATATCCAGCCCTATGCGCTGAGTTATATCTACGCCCTCCATGATTATATGATGTATGGCGGCGATACGCAGTTTGTCTTTGACCTGCTGCCGGGCGCCGAACAGATCCTGACGTATTTCAGCCGCTTCCAGCAGCCTGACGGCCGTCTCCGGAACCTTCCGGGCTGGAACTTCTCCGACTGGGTCTATACGCCGGGCTGGAATTACGGTGCCCCGCTCAAGGGAGCGGACGGCTGTTCGATCAACATGGACCTCCAGCTCCTGTACGCGTATGAAATGATGGCGGACATGGAGTCCGAGGCCGGGTTCAACGAGCGGGCGAACCGCTATGCGGACGAGGCGGACCGGCTGGCCGATGCCGTGCAGAACGCTTACTGGAACGAAGCGCGCGGCCTGTATGCCGACCGTGCCGAGCAGGACCTCTACTCCCAGCATGCCAATGCGCTGGCCATCCTGTGCGGCCTCGTCTCCGGCGACCAGGCCCGGGCTGTCGCCCGGAAGCTGCTGGAAGACGATTCGCTGAGCCCCTGCTCCGTCTATTACAAGTTCTACCTGCACCAGGCCCTCGTCCGGGCCGGTCTGGGCGATGAATACCTGTCCTGGCTGGATATCTGGCGGGAGAACCTGGCCATGGGCATGACGACCTGGGGCGAGACGTCCGATGTCAACGGCACCCGTTCCGACTGCCATGCATGGGGTGCCAGCCCGAATATCGAATTTTTCCGTACCGTGCTGGGCATTGACAGCGACGCCGTCGCTTTCCGGAAGGTCCGGATCGAGCCGCATCTGGGCGAACTGACGGAAATCGGCGGAACGATGCCGCATCCGTCCGGCGACATCCGGGTGCGTTATGAGAAGTCGCGCCGGGGATTGAAGGCCGAAATCGAACTCCCGGCCGGGACGGAAGGAACCTTTGTCTGGGGCGGGGAAACCCATCTTTTGAAGGAAGGGATGAATCGCCTTTCACTCCGCGGATTTTGACATCCGTACTCGATTTTGAACATTTCGCGCATTATTCTGTACGTGAGTATTATTTTATATTTCGATTCTTTGTGTAAATTTGCAATAGCGAACATAACACAAAACTCTTAATACAATCTTATGAAAAAAATTTTCTTGATTGCCGCTGCCGCGATGATGACCCTTTCGGCCGTCGCGCAGCCGAAACTCCGCAAGGACAACATTGATGAAGTGCTCAAGGCCATGACCCTCGAAGAGAAGGCGACCCTTCTCGTCGGCGGTGCCCGTGCCGTCATCGTCGACGGCGTGCCTACCGGCACGGCTGCGAAGGTTCCCGGCGCTGCCGGCAACACCCGCCCGATTGACCGTCTCGGCATCCCGGGTACCGTTCTCGCTGACGGTCCTGCCGGTGTCCGTATCTCCCCGACCCGCCAGGGTGACAGCAACACCTACTATGCCACCGGTTTCCCGGTCGGTACGCTGCTCGCCAGCTCCTGGGACGTCGACCTGGTCCAGCAGGTGACCACCGCCATGGGTGAGGAAGTCCATGAGTATGGCGTCGATGTCCTCCTCGCTCCGGGTATGAACATCCACCGCAACCCGCTGTGTGGCCGTAACTTCGAGTATTTCTCCGAGGATCCGGTCCTCTCCGGCAAGATGGCTGCCGCTTATGTCCGCGGTATCCAGAGCAACAACGTCGGTACTTCCATCAAGCACTACGCTGCCAACAACCAGGAGACCAACCGCAACGAGAACGACGCCCGCGTCAGCGAGCGCGCCCTCCGCGAGATCTACCTCAAGAACTTCGAAATCGCCGTCAAGGAATCCGAGCCTTGGACCGTCATGTCCTCGTACAACCAGCTCAATGGCGAGTACACCCAGCAGAAGAAAGACCTCCTCACCACCATCCTGCGTGACGAGTGGGGCTACAAGGGCATCGTCATGACCGACTGGGGCAACAAGGCCGGTACCGTCAAGTCCGCGTGGTCCGGCAACGACCTCATGGAGCCGGGCAACCAGAACGAAATCGACCGCATCATCGCCGGCGTCAAGGACGGCAGCCTCTCCATCGAGGATGTCGACCGCAACGTCCGCAACATGCTGAACTACATCGTCAAGACCCCTTCCTTCAACAACTACAAGTACTCCAACAAGCCGGATCTGAAGGCCCACGCCCAGGTCGCCCGCAAGGCTGCCGGTGAGGCGATGGTCCTCCTCCGCAACGAAGACAACACCCTTCCGATGGCTTCCGGCAAGAAGGTCGCCCTCTACGGTATCTCCG
>Ga0256405_10003818_pt1 | contig 30175 bp, 34 predicted proteins | sample RumenRJG_02DNA_FD_189096 | JGI IMG/M metagenome (GOLD analysis project Ga0256405, IMG submission 189096) | Bovine rumen microbial communities from Lethbridge, Alberta, Canada - RJG_02 | ecosystem: Host-associated > Mammals > Digestive system > Stomach > Rumen | place: Canada: Alberta...
GTTGTTACCATGGTCTGATAAAATACCTGATGATTGCAAACTGAAAATACAGAAATAATGCACAAAAACCTCAGCGATTTGAACGCTGAGGGTATACTTATAATGGTACGTAAGTTTTACTACTTACAAAATGATAGTGCAACTGCTTGATTTTATGTAGCTCTATTTACACGTGAATTAGTGTGATGTGACACATTGTTGAAATAACTGTTTTGTAGGAGGATAGGGACCCCTCTTAGGGTGGATAATCCGATATGATTTACTATTATATTTGTGTATCCTGAACGAACCCTTTTGTGTTAAAATATATCTCGAAAGGCGGTGAGATTTTTGGCGCTTGCAAAGAGATTTAAACAAAATCCAGGCAATACTGCGATATGCTATTATCGTTATAGTTCTGAAGCACAAAGAGATGCTTCGATTGAACAACAACGAGAAGCGGCGCATGATTATGCTGATAAAAAAGGATATAGAATTGTAAAAGAATATCAAGATAGAGCAATGAGTGGAAGTAGGGATGATCGTCCTGACTTTCAGCTTATGCTTGCTGAAGTAAAAAGATTAAGACCTTCCTATTTAATTCTTTGGAAAACGGATAGACTTTCCAGAGATAAACTTGATTCTAATATTGCTAAAGCTTTACTACGTAATGCTGGAGTCAAAATTGTTTATGTTGCAGAATATCTTCCAGAAGAAGATGAAGGACTTAGTGTTTTTATGGAGGCAGTTTATGAAGGTATGGCGCAACAATTTCTTATTGCACACTCCAAGAATGTAACTAGAGGTCTTCATTATAATGCTGAGCATTGTCTTTATAATGGACACGTGACGTTTGGGTATATTGGTAAACCAAATTGTAGATATGAGATTGATGAAGTAAAGGCTCCAATAGTAAAAAAGATATTTAATGACTATGCAGATGGAATTCCTATGAAGCAGATCGTTGATGAGTTAGATGCTGCTGGAATTAAAAGTGTTAGAAATCGCAAGATGACTATAAATTCTCTTGAACATATTCTCACAAATCGGGCTTATATAGGTGAATATCATTATGGTGAATATGTTAGGCCAAATGGTATGCCAAGAATTATAAGTGATGAACTGTTTGATAAAGTTCAGGAAATGCGAACGAAAAACAAACGTGGTGGTAAGCGAAAAGAATTTGCAACTACGGTTGAAGAAATAAATGGAATAGAAGATTATTGGCTTGTTTCAAAAGTTTATTGTGGTTACTGTGATGCTCCGATGCATGGGTTAAGTGGGACAAGTAAACAGGGAAAACTTCATTATTACTATACATGTAATAATCATAGAAAAAGAACAAGCAATTGCTCTAAGAAAAATATAAAAAAAGATACGCTAGAAGCTTATGTTGTATTCTTTTTGTCGGAGCTTTTCAAAGATTCGAGTGTACGAATAATGATTGCTCAAAAGTGTTTTGAGTATCATAAAAACAACTCTGAGAATTATGAGGAATATGCGGAATCAATAAAAGCTTCTATTGCTGATGTAGATAAGCGACTTAATAATATAATGAAAGCCATTGAGGATGGTATCTATAACGAAACCACTAAACAGAGAATGGAAGATTTAGAGAATCAAAAGGAGATGCTTAATAACGAGCTTCTTACGATTGAAACTCGGAAAAAGAATCAGATTCAACTCAGTGATATATTAAAATATATAGATACGATCGCATTTGATATGAAGTCTGCTGAATCTCGGCAGATGGTTTTAGATTATCTTGTAGATAAAATATATGTTTTTGACGATAAAATTGTGATAACATTGTTTTACACGGAAGATAAAAGAACATTAGAGTTTAGCTATCTGGATGAAGTGATTTCGAATCGTAAATTGATTGATGAGCTTTTAGATGGTGAAAACTTTTATGAAATGGATATGGAGTCGCCAGAAATTGCGGATACCATGTTGAAAAGTATGCTTGGAGATAACCAAGATTTTTTCGCATAAAGGGTTCGTCAACTTCGTGGGCGGGTCCACTAAATGAAAAATGGCGCAAATCCAAAGGATGTGTTGATTTTCCTAAGGGTTTGCGCCTTTTTTATTTTACGATGCGAGATCTATGATGTAGGCATTATCACTTAACTGGTCCACTGGATCCACCTGTGTTAAGTTAACCTCCCTGACCATATCACTAAATCCCTGTAAATCAGATTCATAACCATCCGCCGGAATCACTATTACCTCGTGAAGAGAGGATGGCAGCATAACCAGCTTGTTGAAGCCATGTTCCTGAGCCCAGGCCTTTATAGCCTTACGATTAAATATCTGCACAGCTCCATTTATTTTGTTCTTATTGGTAACTACATATAAAGGCATATCCGGAGTACAAGCCTCCTCTGCGCTGGTACCCATCATGTCAAAAAGCATGCTCTCCATTGATTGTATGTTTATTTCTGATTCTGTGAATGTATTTGCCTCTGCAGCACACCATGTCTCCTGTATATCTAAATCGGCATGTCTCATGAGTGATGGTGTAAGCTTAATACTCCAGGTGCTTCCGTCATGATTATTTCCACGTATAAATAAAAACTGTTCAATTCCCTCAAGCTCTGAAGGGCGTTTAACAAGCACCTGATCAGAACTGCGCTGTGCCCCTATCATTACATTTTCCAAAATATTATCATGAGATATAAGCTGTTCAGGGTCTCCTATATCAAGTGATTCCTTTTCACTGATTCGTTTTTCTATCAAGTCACATGCAATCTCTGCATCAGGAAGTCCCTTGATCTCATCAGTTACATAAATGCATGGGGCAATGCTCTGATTTTTATCCTTTCGTATAGACAGAGCTGTTAAGTGAACAGAGTTCTTGGTTACCTCGGAAATAGTAACATCCTCAAAACCACGTCTTAATAATTCTTCTCTTATTTCTACTGCATTTGTCATTTAAAGTGTCTCCTTTTTTTATCCTTTGTTTAATTGGGTACCGTTCCCATTGGTAGAAGATGAGTTAAAAACCACCCATCAGCGAAGAATCATAGATAATTATCTGATTTTTATGGATATAGTCATAGAAAATAGAAAGGTCTGATAATGATTATCGGCCTCTATCTGAATAAAAACTCCTGGCAACAGAGTTTAGTTAAAAAGTGCCTTATTAAAGGTACCTAAACATACACATATTTAAAAATTAATAATTATGGGAATATCTGACTCAGAATGAATCAAATATAGAAAAAATCATAGATAATTAAATTCTATAACTCTTCGTCAAAGACTATATGCGAATTTAACTTTTTTGTCAATAAAAATATTACTAACAAAAAAAGCCTCTCAACTCAAAGAGTCGGAGGGTTTTTTTGCGGAGAGTACGGGTAATACTCCCCAGGTAATAGGTTGGGTGGAGAGAATATAGGGTAATATCTCTCCGTTGGGTATTTGTGAGAATATAAATTCTCATATAGTTGCATGGGGTTAGGATGCAACAATCAAAGTATATATTACATTGCAAATTAATACAATAAATATTCAATAAATTATTAAAATACAGCTATAGATTTTTATAATAACTAATTCTTTAATATTTTATTGCCACATATCGGCTTCAAGATATGAATAGTATTTAAGTGGATTTATAATATTTAGCTCGATGTAAAAATAACCTATAATCAATTATTGTTTTATACCCATTTATAGAATAATTACAAATTTGTAAGAAATAATGTTTTTTAATAAGACTTCTATAACAGAATATGTTAGAATTACGTTGTTTTTTAATTGAGAGGATATGCACTGTTTTATTTGCCAAACTACCAGTACATATCATTAAGTTCTCGTAAAACAAGGAGGCTATATCTATGGAAGAGTTTTTTAAACTTAAGGAACACGGTACCAATGTCAAAACTGAGGTTATTGCAGGTATCACAACATTCTTGACAATGGCATACATCCTTGCAGTTAACCCTAACATTCTGGGTTCTGTTATGGATCGTAGTGGTGTATTTGTCGCTACAGCCATTGCATCAGCATTTGCAACATTTATTATGGCATTTTTTGCCAACTACCCAATTGCCCTTTCTGCAGGACTTGGTTTAAATGCATACTTTGCATACACAGTTTGTCTCGGAGAGCTTGCAGGTGAGGAAAATCCATTCACAATCGCTTTAACAGCCGTTTTAGTTGAGGGTATTATCTTTATTATCCTTTCTATCTTTAAGGCAAGAGAGCAGATGATCAATGGTATCCCACAAAACTTAAAAAATGGTATATCAGCAGGTATCGGTCTCTTTGTCGCATATATCGGTCTTCAGGGCGCTGGCATTATCACTTTCACTCCTAGTGACAGCGGTGTTACTATCGGTCTCGGTAGCTTTGCTGCTCCACAGGTTGCACTTGCACTCATTGGATTTTTACTTATTGTTATTCTTGTTCATTATCAGGTCAAGGGTGCCGTACTCATCGGTATCCTCGGAACATGGATCATGGGTATCTGTGCAGAGATGATCGGCTGGTATAAGGTTGACATCGATGCAGGTGTTTACAGCCTTTTACCTAACTTTTCACAAGGATTACAGCTCAGTGGTATCGCCAATACTGCTTTCAAGTTCAACTTTGGCTGGGTTGCTACTCACCTTGTGCAGTTCATTGCAATTGTTTTTTCGTTCCTTTATGTAGATTTATTTGATACAGTCGGCACAGTAGTAGGTGTTGCTGACAAGGCTGGTCTCCTTGATAAGGATGGCAAGCTTCCAAGAGTTGGTAAGGTCCTTATGGCAGATGCTCTTGGTACAGTAGCTGGTGCATGTCTTGGTACATCAACAGTAACTTCATTTGTAGAGTCATCAGCAGGTGTTGCTGCAGGTGGAAGAACAGGTCTTACAGCATTCACAACAGGATGCATGTTCCTTATATCACTTCTTCTTTCACCTATTTTCCTTGCCATCCCTGGTTTTGCTACTGCTCCAGCACTTCTTTATGTAGGCATGCTTATGGTATCTTCAGCTAAAAAGATCACATTTGACGGAGATATCGCAGATACAGTTGGCGCTTATATGGCTATGCTCATGATGCCTCTTTCATACTCAATTGCTACAGGTATCATGTTTGCTATTCTTGCATGGGTTATCATCAAGGCATTTGAGGGTAAGTCAAAGGACGTTAGCCCTATCATGTGGGTAGTATTTGTGCTTTTCTGTATAAGGATCGTTACTCTGGTTACAAATTTCCAGTAATTTAAAATAACATTAAACTGCGTGGCTTATGACAGTCACGCAGTTTTTTTATCCTGAGTCCTGAGAAGTCCAATAAATAGTTTATTTTTCATAAAATATTATGTTAAATGCATATTGATTTATTTGACGTTTTTTTATACATTGAATAACAGTATCTAATTGTTTTTATGGTTTGGAGGAAAAATGGCAAAAGAACTTGTTGTAGTACTTGACTTTGGCGGTCAGTACAACCAGTTGATCGCGAGACGTGTACGTGATTTAGGCGTGTATGCCGAGGTATATGCTTCATCAATTGGTCTTGATAAGATCAGAGAACTTAATCCAAAAGGTATTATCTTTACAGGTGGTCCTCAGTCAGTTTATAAAGAGGAGTCACAGCATATCGATCCAGCTATCTTTGATATGGGCATACCTATCCTTGGTATCTGCTATGGTGCACAGCTTATTGCCTACGAGCTTGGTGGCACAGTAAAGACAGCTCCTGTTTCTGAGTATGGTCGTACCAGTGTTATGATCGATACGCAGGATTCTGTCCTCAACAGTGTAAGTAATGAAACTATCATGTGGATGTCACACACAGATTACATTGCAGAGCCTCCTAAGGGATTTAAGATAATTGCACATACTGACAACTGTCCTGTTGCCGGTATGGAGGACTCAGCTCGTAAAATATATGCAGTACAGTTCCATCCTGAGGTACAGCACTCTGTTGAGGGAAACAAGTTATTCCATAATTTCCTTTACGATGTTTGTAACTGTGCCGGTGATTGGAAGATGGAGACATTCGTCCAGGACAAGATTGATGAGATACGTAGCACAGTAGGAGATGGCAAGGTACTCCTTGCTCTAAGTGGTGGTGTTGACTCATCAGTTGCAGCATCTCTTATGGCCAAGGCTATAGGCAAGCAGCTCACCTGTGTATTTGTAGACCACGGTCTGCTCCGTAAAAACGAGGGTGATGAGGTTGAGTCAATCTTTGGAGACAAGGGGCAGTATGATCTCAACTTTGTACGTGTCAATGCAGGCCCAGAGTATTTTGAAAAGCTTGCAGGTGTTGAGGAGCCGGAGAAAAAGCGTAAGATCATCGGTGAGCAGTTCATCAGAGTATTTGAGCGCGAGGCCAAAAAAATCGGCGCTGTAGATTTCCTTTGCCAGGGCACTATTTATCCAGACGTAGTAGAGTCAGGGCTGGGCAAGAGCGCAGTTATCAAGTCACATCACAATGTTGGCGGCCTGCCAGAAAAGGTTGAGTTCAAGGCTATAATCGAGCCACTGAGACTCCTGTTTAAGGATGAGGTAAGACGAGTAGGACTGCAGCTTGGACTGCCAGAGTACCTTGTATACCGTCAGCCATTCCCAGGACCAGGACTCGGAGTAAGAATCATCGGAGAGGTCACACCTGAGAAGGTTCGTATAGTTCAGGATGCCGACGCAATCTACCGTGAGGAGATTGCCAATGCCGGCCTCGATAGACAGATCAGCCAGTACTTTGCAGCACTTACAAATGTACGATCAGTAGGAGTAATGGGCGACTTTAGAACCTATGATTATGCAGTTGTACTCCGTGCCGTAGAGACAGACGACTTTATGACAGCCGAGGTAACAAATATCCCATTTGAGATCCTCGAAAAGTGCATGAATCGTATCGTAAACGAGGTCAAGGGCGTAAACCGCGTATTCTATGACCTTACAAGTAAACCACCAGGGACCATAGAGCTGGAGTAGAACACAAAAGTCTTATAAACCGTGAATTTAAGCGGTTTATAAGACTTTTTTTAATTGCTCTGGGTACGATTTGGGTACAGAAAATTATTCTTTGGCATTTAGGCCTATATGATCAAGATTATCGTCATGGGCTTTCTGATATTTTAACCTTTCAGGCCACATTTCGTATTCAGGATAGACATCCATCCATAAATCGAATTCATCTTCGAGTTGAATAAGGGCTTTAGCCCTTTCTTTTACATCTTTTATCTTATTACAGTTCTCAACATCTTTTTGATATTTTTCATACCGCTCAAACCATGAACGCAATAAAAAAAGACCATTGAAGCTTACAGCAAGTCTGTCTTCTCCATCTTTATCTTTGTATTCAATAAGTTCCCCAGGATATTGTCTGAAAATCTGGAAGAGTCTGTGCATAGCTTTTACGCCATCAAAATCAGCTCCTGTAAGTGTTTCGACATTTACATGGAGAGCTGTGGCAATCTCTTCAAGCTTTTGCTGTTTTGGATTTCTACGTCCTGTTTCATAAGCTCTGATGTATGCCTCGCTGACCCCTATTTCATCGCCCAGTTGTTGAAGTGTCAGACCACGCATTTTACGGATTCTTCGAATGTTTTCACCTATTGTCATAAGCACTCCTTTCATAATTAGAACGTATCTTTTGATACATTATATATCAAAAGATACGGAAAAACAATTTGAATCGCTTGACACGTATCAAAAGATACGGTATTATTCAAGCATAAAGAAACGTATCAAATGATACGGATAATATAAATGAGAAAACACTCATTGAAAATGAACCTTGAAAACTGAATAAGGCGCAATCGGCTACGTAAAGACATAGGAGCGATGAGATACCTGGCAGGTGACAGCTGATGGGAAATTCGTAAATGAGGTAAGGGATACCTCAATCGCCATGACAGTCGTAATGATACTCCTTCCCAGCCACAACTTGAGCGGTGAGATTCCGTCGAACGTAATGGGGGAAGCTTGGGGGAACTAATTCTCGGAGATGTGCAAAACCACATGTGTGATAGCAAATCCTGCTATCAAGCCGGTTGTTGGATAACAAACTAAAAATGGAACTAATAATTAATCAAAAAAAAAGAAAGAAGGTATTGAAAATGAATGAAAAATTATATTTTACAGCAGCAGAAATTGCAGAAATGATGGGCGTTGGAAGAACCACAGCCTATGGAATAGTGAGGCAGCTCAATGATGAACTGGAGAAAAAGGGATATCTGACAGTGGGTGGGAAGATTCCAAAGGAATACTTTAATGAAAAGTACTTTGGAGGATCTCATCCTAAGGAGGTGAGTGCTTAATGGCTTGTAGTGCAAAGCGTGATCCAAATGGTACCTGGCGAATACAGTACAGGTATACCGACTGGACCGGAACAAAAAGGAAGTCTCAGCGAAGGGGCTTCAAGACTAAGAGAGAGGCAGAGGAATGGTTGGCGCATTTTATGTATCAGCAGTCATCTGATCCTAATATGCCTCTCAAAGATTTTTGGGAGATTTATATGGATGACATGGGAAAGCGTCTAAAGGAAACGACCATAGAGAATAAAGAACATATATGGCGTTGCAAGATACTTCCATATTTTGGAGATCTTCCAATAAATGAAATTACACCATCCAAAATCAGAAAATGGCAGAGTGAAATGATAGAAAAAGGGTTTAAGCCTACTTATCTGAAGTCTATACATAGCCAACTCTCAGCAGTTATGAATTATGCGGTTAGGTTTTATGATCTTAAATCCAATCCTTGTGTGAAAGCTGGAACGATGGGAAAAAATAAAGCTGATGAAAGACCCTATTGGACACTTGAAGAATTTAACAAATTTGCTGATGCAATCAGTGACAAGCATGAGGCATGGATGGGATTTCAGATTCTATTTTGGACAGGTATGAGAGTTGGTGAGCTGCTGGCTCTTAAGGTGGAGGATATTGATCTTGAAAATAGACTCATCAAAATTGATGAATCGTATACAAGGCTCAGGAAAAAGGACATTATATCAACACCTAAGACAGAAAACTCAATAAGGGAAATAACGATTCATGATGAACTTATTGATGCACTTCGTGAATATATGAAATGCATGTATCGTCCAAAACCTGGTTCAAGGCTTTTTCCTGAAAAGACGAAAAGATTTTTTGAACATGAGATGGATAGAGGTATTTCCATATCAAAGGTGAAGAAAATTACAGTACACTGCCTCAGACATTCTCATGCATCAATGCTTGTAGAAATGGGATTCAATCCTATAGAAATTGCTAAAAGACTTGGGCATGGAAAGGTAACTACTACAATCGAAACGTACTGTCATGCTTCTATGGATGGACAGAAACAGATTGCAGATAAGCTTAGCAAAAAGGATCGAGGTGAATAAAATGCCATGCGAAAGAAGTGCAAGATTTCGTCATAATACGATTGCTTTTTGGCTCAGTGACGAAGAAAAGCTTAGGGTGGAAGCTAGAATACGAGTTGCCGGAGTACAAAAGGGTGTTTATTACAGAACCTGTATTTTAGGCGGAGAGGTTGAAATAGTTGCTGGTAAATATAGATCAGACAGACTGGCAATTATTATAGAAAAATTGCTTGTAAAAGCTGAAAGGGGTGATGCCTATGCGGATGAAGAAATAAAAGCAATACTTCATGAGCTTTTGGAACTCATGAAAAAATAAAATCCTCTGCTGGTAACAGAGGACTTTATTCAAAAGCCTTTGGAGGCTCCTGATTACTATATACGCTAAAGATAGTATATCAGCCCTCCTGGGTACAAACAACAAAAAATTTCAGGAGGATAAGATTATTGAATGTATTTGAAGAAGTTAAGACATGTATCAGTGCGGATACTGTAATTAGGGATGCAGGAGTCAAAATAGGCAGAAATGGAATGGCATGTTGCCCATTTCATACTGACAAACATCCCAGTATGAAAGTTGATGGGAATCACTATCACTGTTTTGGATGTGGTGCTCACGGGGATGCTATAGGATTTGTGGCGCAGTACTATGGTCTGTCACAGTATGATGCAGCTTGTAAAATCATTGAAGACTATCATTTGCCGATTGAAACAGATCATAGGATTAGTGACGAAGAAAGAGCGGAGTTCTTCCGCAGAAAGAAACGAGTAAATCATGTGATATCTGTTAAAAACAAATTTGATAAATGGGTGGATGATAAAATCTCAGAATTAAAGGAGTGTGAGACGCTTATTGAAAAGGCTCGCATGACATTTATTGGGAAAATGCCCGGAGAGGTTTTTATTTCCAATGGCTTTGCCTATATGCTCCATTATGAGGCAATTATAGGCTACTGGCTTGATATTCTCTGTATGGGAGAGGATGAGGATAAAAGAATTCTTTTCTTAAGAGACAGGGAGGAGGTGAGCCGGATTGCAGCTGGGATTAGACGAGCAGGAAATGAAATCTTGGGAGAGCATAGAAAGTGTGCTGGATGATGTCGTGGATTATACAGTTGAAGAAGTCTTTGAAATGCTTTCCAAAGATGATAAGGGAAAGGTATATCAGTCTATTGATAACTGCATGATTATTTTCAGAAATGATCCAATTCTCAGAGGGGCAATTTGTCATAATGACCTGACCTGTAAGACTGACATTATAAAAGACCTTGGCTGGGGTAAACCGGATGGTGGTGGCATCAGGGATGTGGATATCAATCAGATTGAGTGGTATCTGGAACGTGCTTATGGTATCAGAAACTGCAAGCTTATAGGCAAAGCCCTGAATATAATAGCCAGCGAGAATCATTTCCATCCTATCAAGAATTACCTTGAAGATCTGAAGTGGGATGGGAAAAGCCGTATCGGGGATTTTCTGCCAAGGTATCTTGGGGCTGATAAATCCCAATATACAACAGAGGTTATTACACTTCTTATGCAGGCAGCTATTCACAGAATTTATTGTCCTGGCTGTAAATATGAAATCATGGTATGTCTGGTTGGCGGACAGGGTGCTGGTAAATCAACACTGTTCCGCTTTCTAGCTATCAAGGATGAATGGGCAAGTGATGATCTGAGAAGAATGGATGATGAGAATGTTTATCGCAAGCTTCAAGGACACTGGATTATTGAAATGGCAGAGATGCTTGCAACGGTAAATGCCAGAACGGTTGAAGAAATCAAGTCATTCTTAAGTAAACAGAAGGATAATTACAAAATTCCTTATGAAGTGCATCCGGAGGATAGGCCAAGGCAGTGTGTTTTCGTGGGAACAAGTAATACACTTGATTTCCTGCCGCTGGATAGAACAGGTAATAGACGTTTTGCACCTATTATGGTTCATCCGGATAGGGTTGAGAAGCATATTCTTGAAGACGAGAGAGAATCAAGAATGTACATTGATCAGCTTTGGGCTGAAATGATGGAACTTTATAGAAGGACAAAATCTCATAAGCTCAAGCTTTCAAGTGAAACCGAGGAGTACCTCAGAGATTTGCAGAAAGAATTCATGCCGGAAGATACAAAGGTAGGTATTATTCAGAACTGGTTGGATGAATGCATGGAAACACATGTCTGCTCACTTATGATTTTCAGGGAAGCCCTTGGTCATGAAAGCGAGGAACCTAAACAATGGGAACTTAGGGAAATAAACGACATAATGAATAACAGCATTGAAGGCTGGAATATTGATAAACAGCACCGTTTCGAGAAATATGGTCAGCAACGTAGCTGGAAAAGGAATGGTTCTGAGAATGGCTTTATAAATGTTCCGGACAATGTAGAGCTGCCATTCAACTGATATAAGAAAAAGTTTTTTTAGAGCCCGTTTACAAAGTTCGTTTACAAGGCACCGTCAACGGTAGATGATAAACCTCTGTTTACGGAAGAAAGGCTTAAATACAGGCTTTTTGATAATGTAAACGATGTAAACGGACTTTTGGCAAAAGACTTTTTTCTTCAAAATTTGTAAACGCGCTATGTAAACGAATAACAAAAATGGAGGATTAATAAATGGAAGGATTTAATATTAACGGGAAATTACTTATAGGAATTGATCATGGTTATGGAAATATGAAGACCAGACACGCAGTATTCAAGAGCGGAGTAAAGGTATATGACACAGAGCCTGTCATAGCAACTAATGTGTTGGAGCTTGACGGTAAGTATTATGTTATCGGAGAGAGCCATAAGGTGTTTATAGCTAACAAAAATGAGGATGAGGACTATTACATACTTACCCTTGCGTCTGTAGCAAAAGAGCTTGCAATAAGAGATATGCACAGTGCAGATGTAATACTTGCCGTAGGTCTTCCTCTTCACTGGATGGCCAAGCAGAAGGATGATTTCAAAGAATATCTTATGAAATCAGGAGTGGTTGATTATAAGTTTTGCGGTGAAAAATATCATATAAAAATATGTGATGTGGTTGTATATCCACAAGGCTTTGCGGGTATTGCAGCATCACTTCCCAATTATAAGGGAGTAAATATGCTGGCAGATATAGGAAACGGCACTATGAATACATTGGTCATAACAAATGGCAGACCTCTCTCGGATAAGATGTATACGGATAAGCTTGGAGTTCATCAGTGTGTAAAGCGTATATATAACGAGGTTCAGGCTGAATGCGGCAAGGTGCCTGATGAAAGTATCATCGAGGATTTCTTGAGGTATGGAACAGCAAATGTATCTGACAGAATTCTCGGGGTTATGGACAGAGAGGCAAGAAGATATACTGCTGAAATCTTTGATAAGCTCAGTGAATATGAATACGATCCTGAACTTGTGAAGCTGCATATTATAGGAGGCGGTGGGTGCCTTATCAGAAACTTTGGAGTATATGATAGGGATTCGGTTGAGATTATTGGAGATATCTGTGCAACGGCAAAAGGGTATGAAAGTCTTTATATGAGTCAGGTATTGAAGAGGAAGGGAGCGTAAGCTCTCTTCTTTGAGGTGACAGCATGGAAGAAAAAAGATTAAGTCTCAGATTTCGTATGGATAGAGAACAGGATAAAAGGGCTTGGGAATTGCTTCAAAGAATTTCTGCAGAAGAGAACACATCCAGAAATGCCAGCATAATAAGGCTTATATGTAATAGCGCAGATGGTGAGGCAGGACGTTCTCTGGATGAAGTGGCTGAGGATATAGCTGAGCTGGTGGCTGTAAAGGTTGCAGCAAAACTTAAGACCAGCGAAGATATGACAACAGCCGCAAAGGTTGCTGATGATAAGGTTTTTGTATCACAGCAACCGCAAGCTGACGAACCGGATTTTGTTGGTGAGGAAGCTCTCAATTTTCTCGATTCATTTTGACGGCATCAGTTTGATGTCAGAAAAATGTGTTGGCATCAGAATGATGTCAAGGTATCGAGAAAATTGAGGTTGCGAAAAGCGAATGTTTTGAGCAACAGAGCTGCCGTATTTTGCAGGCAGCTAAGCTCTCCGCAGGAGTCCCGCGGAAGCGCTCCGTGTAGTTTTGATACGTAGTGTCAAAACTACTAAGGAGTTACTTCTGGCAGAAGTAACAAGACCTGAAAGCTAGCGCAAATCGGAAATTTTAAATAAGAATAACACAGAAAGGGAGTGATGAAAATATGGCTACAACATTATCATTTGTGGTAGGTAGAGGAAGCCTGTCGCACAACAATAGAAAGTTCATAGCGAACAATGTTGATAAAGACAGGATGTACCTTGATAGGTTTTATAAGCAGGAATCCTTGGAGGAAGCATATAACAAGATATTTGGAGAAGCTATAGCTGAATATAATGCAAAGCAGACAAGGAATGATAGGAAGATTGGTAATTACATCAACAAGATAAAAAACTCAAAGAACAATGAAAAGGTCTTTTATGAAAATGTGGTTCAGATTGGTAAAATGACAGATTTTGGGGTGGTGGATGAAAACGGTAATATAACTGATGCGGCGAAACTTGCTGCTGAAATACTTGATGAATATGCGAATACATTTCAGGAAAGAAATCCGAATCTGTATTTATTTAATGCGGTGTTGCACATGGACGAGGCAACACCGCATTTGCATTTGGATTATATTCCGGTGGCACATGATTATAAGACAGGCATGAAGGCCAGAAATAGTCTAACTAAGGCATATCAGCAGATGGGAATTGAAAAGGCAAAATCCCGTATGGACAATGAAACTGTTCACTGGCAGGAAAGGGAGCGTCAGCATCTGACGGAGCTTTGTAAAGAGCATGGTATTGAAATAGAAATCCTTGGAATAGACAGGGATGATTACACTATTCCTGAATACAAGGCAGCCATGAAAGCCAAGGATGAGGCAGAGGCTGAGATAGAGATTCTTAATGCAGAAAAAGCTGAGCTGATACAGGTAATGCAGGTGGCTGACAGCAATATCCATGCTCTAGATGATCAGCTTGAGGATAAGGAAGAGAGTCTTAAAGAGATTGAGGAGCGTATTAAGGCTGCTGAAAAGATCAGGGTTGAAAATGAAAAGAAGATAGAATCTTTTGCAGAGGATGACAAGGCGGTAGCCGCAGAGCTTGATAAAATACAAAATCAGGCGACAGGTGTTCCGGCACTTTTTGGCGGCGAGCCTATGGTAAAGATTCCAAAGAGGTCTTTTGAGAAACTGATGAAAATCAGCAGGTCGGCATTAAAGCTCAAGAGGCTGTCAGCACGTTATGAAAAAGAGATAACTGCAGCAAAAGATACTATTGCCAAGCTCACAAAAACAATAGGCACGCTGAAGGAGAAAATCAAAGGCTATGAAGGCTTCATAGATTTTAAAGGACTTGCCACAGCATTAGATGAATTTTTACATCCTAAACAGAAAAGCATTATTGAAGAATTAGCTGAGCTGAGGTCTAAAAAAGCTGAACGAGTAGATGAAGTACCGCAGAAGACTAAATCAAAGAAGTGTGAAATGGAAATATAACTATTCATAAGAAAAACTTATTATTTACCCCCTGTAATTCGAATTGTTCATTCGGGTTGCAGGGGGTATTCTTGTCATGAAAGATAATGATAATGAAATTGAAAAGGGGTATAACATGACAATTAAATTAAATGATCAGGCCTACACTGTAAATTTAGAAGACAATGATACTGTAATAGATATTGTAAAAATGCTTCCATTAGAGCAGGAATTTGTCAGATATGCGGAGCATGAATATTACACGGAATTGCCAGACAAACCTGCCTTTGACAGCGTAGAAAAGACATCGCAGATAAAAGCGGGTCATCTATATTACTGGGATGGATGGAATGCTTTTGTTATCAATTACGAGGATGCGGACATATCGCCTTACAAGGTTGCACATCTTGGCGAGGTGGATGGTGATATCAGCAGTGTACTTAGGGAAATGTCTGGTAATGCCATAATTAGAGTAGAGTAAACGGAGGTAATCAAAGATGGCTATCACAGAAAAATCCAAAGCTTATCATGAAAAAATGTTTCCTGGCTATGTATCAAAGTTCCTTGAAACAGACCCGGAATTTATCGAGCGATTTGATAATTTCGCATTTGATGAAGTTATTACTGATATAGATCTTGATGGACATACAAGATTCATTTCGATCCTTGCGGTGCTTCTTGGCTGTCAGGGTATTGATGAGTTTAGGGCTATCGTACCGGCAGCAATGAACTTTGGTGTTACGACGGTAGAGATTAAGGAAATAGTTTATCAAGCGGTTGACTATCTGGGAATCGGAAGAGTATTTCCTTTCCTTAAGGCAGTAAACACAATCTTTGAAGAAAAGGGTATCAGTCTTCCCCTTCCATCACAGGCAACAACAGAGCCTACAAAAGAAGATCGTCTAAAAAAAGGTGAGCAGGCACAGATTGATATCTTTGGTGAGAACATGCGTGGATATAAGGATGCCGCTCCTGAAGAAACAAGGCATATTAATAGGTGGTTGGTTGATAACTGCTTCGGAGATTTTTATACTCGTACAGGTTTGGATTATAAGACCAGAGAACTGATCACATTTTGTTTTCTGTATGCTCAGGGTGGATGTGAACCTCAGCTTATGGGGCATACAGCGGCTAACTTTAGACTTGGAAATAACAAGACATTTTTGATCGGTGTGATTTCATCATGCCTGCCTTTTATAGGATACCCAAGGACATTAAACGCACTTTCTGTCATTAACAAGGTATATGAACAGCAAAATAATACGGAGGAATAAGAAAATGAGTAGAACATGGATGATTACAGGTGTATCAAGTGGATTTGGTAATGAACTGGCAAAGCAGCTTCTTGATAAAGGCGATACAGTAATTGGAACAGTACGCGATACAAAGAAAGTCAAGGATCTGATTGCAAAATATCCGGAAACTTTTGACTGCCAGATTCTGGATGTGACTAACGTGAATGCAGTACATGAAGTGGTAGATAAAATGTGGGAAAATCATGGACATATTGATGTTGCGATATCCAATGCAGGCTATGGACTTTTCGGAACAGCTGAAGAGTTGAGTGATGAGGAAATTGACAAGATCATTGCTACAAATCTTACCGGCTCCATTGCATTTATACGTTCTATGCTTCCTGGAATGCGTAAACAGAAAAGCGGAAGAATTATTCAGATTTCTTCTTACGGCGGTCAGGTTGCTTATCCTTCTAACAGTCTTTATCATGCCACAAAGTTTGGAATCGAAGGATTTTGTGAATCAGTTGCACAGGAGGTTGCACAGTTCGGAATTGGAATGACAATTGTTGAGCCGGGCGGAGCCAGAACAGAGTTCAGATATGGCAGTGCTCATGTAGCAAACCTTATGCCAGAGTATGAGTCATGTCATGGATTCTTAAATATGCTGGATGCATCAAAGGGCTTGGCACCTGGAGATCCTGCCAAGATGGCTGAGCGTATTATTGAAAGTGTAGATAAAGAGCCAGCACCACTTCGCATGGTCCTGGGTTCTCAGGCTCTTAAGGCTACAATTGATCGCCTGGAGGAGCGTGTTGCTGACTATAAGACACAGACTGAGCTTGCAAAGTCTACAGATATTGTTGAGTAATTTATTAAGGAGTTTTTTATCATGAACAAAGAACAGTTTGATGCACAGAATTTTTTTGGGCAGGGACAATTGAATACAGGCTTTGCTCAGTATTTTATTGGGAATTCATATCTGAATCCTTTAGTTGAGCCTGAGAAGACTTCAATGTTCCTTGCTAATGTTACATTCGAACCGGGATGCAGGAATAACTGGCATATTCATCATGCATCAAAGGATGGAGGTCAGATTCTTATATGTACTGCCGGAAGCGGTTGGTATCAGGAAGAGGGCAAAAAGGCTGTTGATCTGAAGCCTGGAACAGTAATTGTTATTCCTGCAAATGTAAAACACTGGCATGGTGCAAAGAAGGATTCATGGTTTGCACACATTGCAATCGAGGTTCCGGGTGAAAATGGTTCGACAGAGTGGTGTGAACCTGTAAGTGACGAAGAATATGAAAATTTGTAATGTATGAGTAAGAATACTGCATATGAGCTAAGGCCAATATATTCTGTGCAAGATTTAAGTGAGCTTGTCATGGATATTGGCTTTCTGCCATTTTTTGAAAATGAAATACAAGGTTTTTCTATAGACGAGGCCACACCGATAGAAGTCTGGGAGGAAAATCTCGGGCTTGGTCCATGGCTTTGGAGAGATGACATCGCCAAAGAAAAGAAGTGCATTTATGGCAAGTTCTTTAATAAGAAGACGGGCTATGTCTCAGCTGAATGGTTCTCTCATTTTGCCAACTACAGAAGAGATGGTTATGACTTTGATGCCAGGTATGATGACGGATTGATAAGACATGAAGATAAGGCTGTCTATGATCTTATTGAGAGACATGGACCGATTTCAGCCAAAGAGCTGAAAAGTAAACTTGGCATTAATCCAAAGAAAACCTCTAATTTCGACGGTCGAATGACGAGGCTGCAGATGATGACATATATAGTTCCGGTTGATTTTGTTTTTTCAAGAGATGCAAATGACGAAAAGAAATATAGCTATGGAACGACCATATTTGACTTGCCTGAGCGGTGGCTGGGCGAGTATATCTGTCGGAAAGAGTATAAGACATCACCGGTGGAATCATTAAAAAGATGCGTAGCTCAACTCATGACGATGCTGCCGGATTTGGATGAAGCAAGGGCGATGCGGTTACTTAAATAGGAAATTGTGATTGTTGATTTTGCAAGGAGGTAAGAATGTCACAGAATTTAATAGTGTTTTTTTCGATGACAGGTGAAACATATGCGGATGGCGGTGTTATAAACCTGGACAAAGGATATACACATATCGCCGCTGAATATATTAAAGAAGCTGTTGGTGGAAAAATGTTTCGCGTAGAGCAGACAAGGGAATACAGCACTGACCATTTTACGATGATTAAGGAAGCCAAGGAAGAACTTGATTCAGATGAAGATCCTGAAATCAAGGAGTTTATCGATTCAATCGATGGCTACGATGTGATATACATCGGATTTCCTAATTGGTATAACACCATGCCGGGGCCATTGATGACTTTTTTAAAGCATTACGACTGGAATGGAAAGAAAATAGCTCCATTTGTAACAAGTGGTGGCGGTTCATCAGGACATGCAATGACAGATTTAGGAAAGTTATGTGCCGGTGCTGAAATAATGAGCGAACTTTCGGTCGTTGGTACTGAGGTGGAGCACCTTAAGAATAGGATTATGGATTGGGCTAAAGAAAAACAATAAAGGAGTGAAGCATGATAGAAGATTTTATTTTTCAGAATACTACAAAGGTTTATTTTGGTAAGAACCAGCTTCAGCATTTAGGAGAAGAGGTCTCAAACTTTGGAAAGAAGGTTCTTCTTGTTTATGGAGGTGGTTCTATCAAGAGAAACGGATTGTATGACCGCATAATGGAGCAGTTGAAGGCTTCCGGCATAGAAGTTTTTGAACTTTCAGGTGTAGAGCCAAACCCTCGTCATACAACAGTTAATAAAGGTGCTGAAATCTGCAGAAAAGAAGGCATTGATGCTATTATTGCAGTGGGAGGAGGTTCTACAATTGATTGCTCAAAGGGAATTTCCGGACTTGTGATGTCAGATGGCAAGAATGATATATGGGAGCTCATTGAAAGCGGAACACCTTTGATGAAGGGACTTCCAATTCTTGTGGTTCTTACAATGGCAGCAACCGGATCTGAAATGGATGCCGGTGCTGTAATAAGCAACATGGAAATTAACCAAAAGCATGCAATTGGTGGACCTGGTGTCAGACCAAGAGTTGCTTTTGAAGATCCTACAAATACTTTTACAGTCCCTGCATATCAGACTGCGTGCGGCAGTTTTGATATCATGAGTCATATCTTTGATGTAGAATATTTTTCCAAGGCAGATACTATGGATATGCTCAAACGTATTCAGGAAGAAGTTCTGAATACAGTTATAAAATATGCACCTGTAGCAGTAAAAGAACCTGACAATTATGAGGCCAGAGCTAACCTTATGTGGGCATCATCATGGGCTTTGAATGATTTTTTGTATGATGGCTGCTCACAGGATACTGTTTGTCATGAGATGGAGCATGAGCTTTCAGCTCATTATGATATAACCCATGGTCACGGACTGGCAATCATCATTCCAAGATGGCTTGAGTATATACTTGATGACAGTACAGCAGCTGATATTGCCAGATTTGGAAGAAGATGCTTTGGAGTGGATGACCAGCTTTCAGATATGGATGCTGCTAAAGCTGCTATTGAAGCTCTTTCTGACTTTTGCTTTAATAAGTTAGGGCTTAAGAGCAATCTGTCTGATCTTGGGATTGATGCCAGCAAGTTTGATATTATGGCTGAGTCGGCATGCCGTGGTGGTGTGCTGAACAGCATAAAGCCATTAAATAAGCAGGATATTGTTGAAATCTACAAAATGTGCCTGTAATAGAGAAATGTATCTATTCAGAACGCTTCGCTGAATAGATACGCAATGGACGAAGCTCCGCATTAGAATTCGTCCATTGCGGGCAGAATTTACGTTTTGGTACGCCCTCAGCAGCAAGTGCTTCGGGCTGTCCTGAACAGCTACAAGAAATTTATCTATAAGAAAAACTTATGAAATACCCCTGTAATTCGAATTGTTCATTCGCTTTAGCAGGGGTATTCTTGTTTCATAAGGTGTAAATCATAATCATATTTTTTCAGGAGGTAGTAAATGAGCAAGTTAGTAGCATATTTTTCATACAGTGGTGTAACAAAAAGAAAGGCTGAGCAGCTGGCTAAGAATGAAGGAGCAAATATATTCGAGATTAAGGCAAAGGTTCTATATTCCAGTGCAGATGTAAACTGGCAGGACAAGCAGAGCCGCAATGTTATCGAGTATAATGACAAGTCATCAAGACCAGAAATTGAAGCTATGCCTGACCTTTCAGGAGTGGATGAAATCTGGATTGGATATCCTATATGGTGGTATACACATCCAAGGATTATCAACACATTTTTTGACAATGCAGATTTAAGAGGTAAAACCATTCATCTTTTTGCTACTTCATCATCAACAGGGATTGAGGGAAGTGTAAAAGAACTTCGTGAGACCTATCCTGATGTCAATATCGCTGATGGAAAACGTCTTTAAATGTGAGGTAAAGATGGAAGAAGAAAAGATCAGAGAATTATATAGATCCATGTATGATGCCATGATTTTAAAGGATAAGGACGGACTGGATCAGTGCCTTGATGATAATTTTGTCCTGATACATATGACAGGTATGCATCAGGATAAGCAGGCATTCATACATGCAGTTTTGAATGGAACACTGAATTATTATTCTGCGGACCACGACAGCATTGATGTAACACTTGATAAGAACGGAACTAAGGCTTCTCTTATAGGACATTCCTACGTGAGTGCTGCGGTATTCGGTGGAGGAAGAGGAAACTGGAGACTGGCACAGGAAATGGAAGCAAGGAAGACATCCACGGGCTGGAAGCTTTCACATTCTGTAGCGTCTACATATTAAGGACGGATATATGACAAAGGTAATGAATCATGACAGATTAAGTGCTTTCTTTGATGCAGTGTTGGCGATTATCATGACTATACTTGTGCTTGAGCTAGAACAGCCAAAGGAACCTACCTGGAGAGCAATTATAGAATTATGGCATTCCTACGCAGCTTATGCATTGTCTTTCTTCTGGCTTGGAACCATGTGGGTTGGTCATCATGATACAGCGCACGAAGCCAGGAAGATTTCAATAGCAGGAGTTTGGTGGACTATTATTCTGCTGTTTGCATCGTCGTTTTTCCCTTATGCGACTATTTTTGTCAGCGGCAATTTCTTTTCAAGTGTGGCACAAGCCTTTTATGGAATAGTTGTTATAGCTGTGACGGTATGCAATATAATCCTAAGCAGAAAAATTCAGGAGGCTAATCCTGATGAAAAGCATATTGGTGAGAAACTGAGTGGGCAAAGAAAAGTACTGATAATTGACGTTTTGATAAAAATTCTTGGTCTTATATTGAGCCTTACAGTATTTCCACCGGCAATGATGATTGCGGTATTTGTAACAGTAGTGCTTGTGCTTTACACGAGATATCACAGTAATGAAAGGAAATAGAAATGAGTGTATTTGAAGAATTACAGGCTGGTAAGCCTTACGATATCAGAAATGAAGATTATCAGAGAGAGGTGCATGGCGAGATAGATCGCTGTGATCATATCTGCTGGCAGATTAGGCAGACTGATCCTTTAGAGAAAGATAAGATTAAGGAGCTTGAGGCAGAGCTTTTTAATCATACACAGGGAAATGGAACATTTTTGACACCGCCATTTTACATTGACTGTGCAAGCCAGGTTCATATGGGAGACAATGTATATCTGAATCACAATGCCACTATGATGTCTCTGGGAGGCATCGCTATTGAGGATGGTGTTATGATCGGACCTGAAAGCGGGATGTTTACAGTTAATCATGAGCCGAATAACATCCGTGTTGTCATGACAAAAGGCATTCATATCAAAAAGAATGCCTGGCTTGGAGCCAGAGTCAGTGTTTTACCTGGTGTGACAATCGGTGAAAATGCTATAATAGGAACAGGCAGTGTTGTGACAAAGGATATACCAGACAATGCTATTGCAGTAGGTAATCCGGCACATGTCATAAAATTTATGACTTCTTGCGGATAATTAATGAAAACATCCGCAAGAATCCTGCTTCGCAGGACCACATTTCTCATTCTGATAAATGTGGGTATTTACGATTATTGAAAAATAGAATTTGAAAGGAGGATGATACATTGCTGAATCAGATAAGATATTTTCAATCGGTAGCTCAGACAGGTAGCTTTACTGAGGCAGCATTTCAGTGTAACATTTCCCAATCGGCTATATCGCAGCAGATTAAGTCTTTAGAGCAGGAGCTTGGATTAGAGCTACTTTCCCGCCAGGGAAGGAGCTTTGTCCTGACAGAAGCCGGAGAGTATTTCTATCGTAAGAGTCTTGTACTTGTTTCTGATTATGATCGTTTGGTAAAAGAAACAGAAAAAATAGCCAAGAAAAACACAGCAGAAATCAAAGTCGGATATCTTAGAACATATGCAGGGACAGGATTTTCAGCGGCTATTTCCGAATTTTCAAAAAAGTATCCTGATGTTGATGTGCAGCTTGTAAGCGGAACTCATGAGACAATTTTTAATCTTCTCAAGGATGATAAGCTTGATATCGTTTTTAATGATCAGAGGAGAGCTTTTTCGGATGAATATGTAAATCTTGTTCTGGAGAAGGCTCCGGTATACATAGAAGTAGCAAGCTTTAATACTATAGCGGTATCTGATTTCGTTGAAATAGAAGACTTAAAGAATATTCCATGTATTGTTATTTCTGAGAAGGAACAACAGGATAGTGAAGAGAAATATTACAGAGATATTTTAGGTGTAAAGGGTGAGCTGCTTTTTGCAGAGAATCTGGAAGAAGCAAGAGTCCTTGTGATGTCAAATAAGGGTTATCTGATTACCAATGCAGACCTGTCTGATAGAAGGAGTCCCGCCATCAGTTCTATCCCTGTGCATAGGGGTAAAGAGCCTGTGACAATGAATCTATGTGCTTTTTGGAAAAAGGATAATTCCGGATATTATATTGAAGATTTTGCAGACTTTTTAAAGGCAAAATTTGAGACGGTCTAATAAAAACATTTATAAGAAAAACTTATTATTTACCCCCTGTAATTCGAATTGTTCATTCGGGTTGCAGGGGGTATTCTTATGTCATAAACAAAGAAGAAACACAGTAAGTGTAGAGTTTTAGGAGGATTTTATAATGGCTAATAATTTATTTATCTATTATTCAAGAACCGGTGAGAATTATGTAAATGGCGGAGTAAAGAACCTGCCAAAGGGTAACACCGAGATAGTCGCAGAGTTTGCTAAAAAAGCTGTAGGCGGTGACCTCTTCCAGATTGAAACTGTTAAGACATATGCAGCTGATTATTATGAATGTATCGATGAGGCAAAAGTTGAGCTTAGAGAGAAGCAGAGACCGGAGCTCAAGAAGTCTCTGACACAGGCTGATATTGACAAGTATGAAAATATCTTCGTTCTTGGTCCATGCTGGTGGGGAACCTATCCAATGGCTATGTATACACAGCTTGAAAAGGTTGACTTCACCGGGAAAAACGTATTTCTTTGCATGACACACGAAGGCTCAGGAATGGGTTCATCTGAGCGTGAGATGGCAAAGATTATGAAAGGTGCTAAATTTGGCAAGAGCCTTGCAGTTCATGGAGCAGACGCATCCGGATCAGAAAGCTCTGTGGCAAACTGGGCTAAGAGCTGTGTAGGTTAAGTTTCTATACCAGGAGGTGCATATGACTGTTAATGAGGTGATTGCAAGGGAAGAAGTTAGAGCTCTTGTTGACGAGATAATGAGCTTTGGCATAAGCGACATCAGGAGCAGGCTTAAGGTTTTATCCAAGTATTATACATATGATGCACACATGATTACATACATTGATGATAATGTTGTTGCGGACGTTGTTGGAAGAGATAAGATTGCAGATACTCTGGCGGATGCTTTGGAAGGAGTTAAGCATCATTACATCATGAATGGTCATCATCAGATTGAGCTTGATGTTAATTATGAACATGCTGTAGATAAGCATATGTCTATGCTAACGTTTCAGACAAAGGAAAATGGAGTTAATTACATATCGACAAATTATGTTTTTAACATAGAAAAGCTGAAGAAAGAGCATGGCCAGTGGCTTGTATGTGAAAGAGAAAGCCATACGATGATGATAAAGAAAGTTGCTGAAGCATTTAACGAGGAAAAGAGACGTTTTGATGTTCAGTTTACAATTTGATGAAGAGGAGTAAGTACAATGAATAAAGAAGTAATGCTGCTCGTCGGAGCAGGACAGATTGGAATGGCAATTGCCAGAAGAACAGGCTATGGTAAGAAGATTATAGTAGGTGATAAGAGCCTTGATCATGCTAAAGAGATTGCTGGAATTATGACAAATGCAGGTTTTGATACAGAGCCTGTAGAGATGGACCTTTCATCTCGTGAATCTATTCAAGCTATGATCAAAAAAGGTCAGGAATATGGTGATATTAAGTATCTTATTAACGCCGCAGGTATGTCACCAAGCCAGGCTTCTATTGAAGCAATTTTAAAGGTGGATCTTTATGGAAGTGCTGTTCTTATGGAAGAAGTTGGCAAGGTAATTGCTGAAGGTGGTGCAGGTATTCAGATTTCCAGCCAGTCCGGTTTTAGGATGCCACAGCTTACACCTGAGCAGGACAGAGCCCTTGCCATGACTCCTACTGAAGAATTGCTTTCACTTGATTTCTTGAAGCTTGAAAATATCAAGGATACACTTCATGCTTATCAACTTTCAAAGAGAGGCAATGAAAAACGTGTTATGTATGAGGCAGTTCGTTGGGGCGAGAGAGGTGCACGTATAAATGATATCGCGCCTGGAATCATCGTCACACCTCTTGCTATAGATGAGTTTAATGGAATTCGCGGCGATTTCTATAAAAATATGTTTGCAAAGTGCCCTGCAGGAAGACCGGGTACAGCAGATGAGATGGCAAATATCGCAGAGCTTCTTATGAGTGACAGAGGAGCATTTATTACAGGTTCAACCTTCCTTGCTGATGGTGGTGCAACCGCGTCTTATTACTATGGACCTTTGCAGCCGGAAGCTTAATCACGGAGGTAGTAAATGATGAAAAAGTGGACAGGATTATTATTGGCAGCTTGTCTGATGTTTACACTTGCAGGATGCGGGAGTAGTACAGAAAACAACACATCTAAGGGAATCGCTGATGATAAGACCACACCAACAGAGATAGAGGATGCTGTTACAGATGACCTTTTGGAAGAGGCTATTCCCGAGGATAAGCTGTCAGAAGAAACTGATACTTCAAGCGGCAGCAACATTCTTGTTGTGTATTTCGCTCGTACCGGTGAGCAGTATGGTGTAGGCGTGATCGACAAAGGAAATACTGCAATTGTAGCCGAGATGATTGCTGAAGAAACAGGAGCAGATACCTTTGAAATACTTCCTGCGAACGATACCTATCCTATGACCTATGAAGAACTTACGGATGTGGCGAAGCAGGAGTTGAATGATAATGCCAGGCCAGAGATAGCAGGTACACTTCCTGATATATCAAGTTATGACACCATTTTCATTGGAGCACCTGTGTGGTGGGGCGATTGGCCTATGATCTGCTACACCTATTTTGAAGCAAATGATTTCACAGGGAAAAATCTGGCTCCATTCTCAACCCATGCAGGAAGCGGACTTTCCGGTTTTGACTCTAAGCTTGCAAAGGCGGCTCCTGGTGCGACAGTGCTTGAAGGCCTTGCAATAGCCGGGACAGATGCACAGAATGATCAGGATAGTGTACGAAACAAGGTTCAGGACTGGATAACAAAACTTGGATTATAAAGAATGAAAAAAGTAAGAATAATAGTGGATGTAGCCATGACCGTCCTAATGCCGATGCTCATAGCCTATTCCCTTATAGGTGAAAAATTTCATGAGCTTATAGGGACAATCATATTTGTTCTTTTCCTATATCATAACTGGCTGAACAGAGGTTTTTGGAAGAATCTGTTTAAGGGCCATTACACTCCCCAAAGAATTTTTCGAACTATTTTAAATATCTCCCTTATAGTTATGATGTTTTTGCAGCCTTTATCAGGTGTTGTTATGAGCAAGCATGTATTTGTTTTTCTTCCGCAGTTGGGAATTTCAGCTACAGCCAGACAAATACACATGGTGCTTGCCTATTGGTTTTATGTGCTTATGAGTATTCATCTGGGCACTCATGTGGAGATGATGGCAGCAAAGCTAAGGAATATGACGTCACGCAATGCCAGAATAGGAATCTGGCTGCTGATTGATATAATTGCCTTTTACGGCATATTCGCATTTACGAAGAGACAGTTTCCAGCCTATATGTTTATGAAAATGCCTTTTGCCTTCTTTGATTATTCAGAACCGCGGGTATTTTTCTTTGTTGATTATATCTCGATTATGGTTGCCTGTGCAGATATTGGTTTTTTGATGATAAAGGGGCTGGGCGCAATATCGAACCTAAAGAGTAAAAGGAGTATTTGACTATGATGAATGTATTCCCGGAAGTGAAAAAGAATTTTGGCTTTGGTTGTATGCGTCTTCCGATGCTTAGAAATGGTGAAGTTGACGTTGAACAGTGCAAGGTAATGGCAGATGAATTCTTAGAAAATGGATTTAACTATTTTGATACAGCACATGGATATATAGGTGGTAAGAGTGAGCTTGCAATCAGGGAATTTCTTGCAAAGAGATATCCAAGAGATAAGTTTATTTTGACTAATAAGCTTACAACAGCATATTTCAATAAGGAAGAGGATATCAGGCCTTTCTTTGAGTCTCAGCTTAAGGCTTGTGGAGTTGAGTATTTTGACTTTTATCTGATGCATGCACAGAACAAGGACATTTTCGAAAAGTTTAAGAGATGTAATGCTTATGAGACTGCACTTAAATTCAAGGAAGAAGGCAAGATAAAGCATTTTGGTATTTCCTTCCATGATAAGGCAGAGACTTTGGACAAGATTCTTACAGAGTATCCCCAGATAGAGATTGTTCAGATTCAGTTCAATTATCTGGATTATGAGGATGCTTCAGTAGAATCGAAGAAGGTCTATGAAGTATGCGAGAAGCATAATAAACCGGTACTGGTAATGGAGCCTGTAAAGGGCGGGACACTGGTAGACCTGCCTGAAAAAGCACAGCAGATATTTGATGATCTGCAAAAGGACAGCGAAGATAAGCTTTCCAACGCATCCTATGCAATTCGCTTTGCGGCGGATTTCCCAAATATGCGCATGGTACTTTCGGGTATGAGCAGCATAGAGCAGATGCGGGATAATATTTCCTTTATGAAGGATTACAAGCATCTGACTGATGCGGAAAAAGTTGCAATTCAGAAGGTATGTGAAGTTTTTAAATCTCAGAATCTGATACCATGCACATCCTGTCGTTATTGTGTCGATGAAAACCATTGTCCGATGAATATCCTTATACCGGATATGTTTTCGACACTTAATGCAAAGAAGAGATTCAATGACTGGAATCAGGATTATTACTACCATAATGTTGTTACGATAAATGGACACGCCAGAGCAAGTGAATGTCTGAAGTGTGGTAAATGTGAAAAGGTATGCCCACAGCACCTTCCTATACGTAAATATCTAGAAGATGTTGCAGTGGAGTTTGAATAAAGCAGGAAAAGGAGATAATTTATCATGGAATATGTAAAGCTATCAAACGGAGTGGAAATGCCAATTCTTGGATACGGCGTTTATCAAGTCACACAGGAGGAATGTGAGAGGTGCGTTTTAGATGCACTTGATGTTGGATATCGCAGCATTGACACTGCGCAGAGTTATTTTAACGAAGAGCAGGTTGGAAATGCTATAAAGAAATCCGGCATTCCACGTAATGAGATATTCCTGACATCCAAGGTATGGATTGAGCATTATGGTTATGAAGAGGCAAAGAAGTCAGTGCTTGAATCACTGGATAAGCTCCAGACTGATTATGCAGATCTTTTCCTTTTACATCAGCCTTTTGGCGATGCCTATGGTGCATGGCGTGCATTGGAAGAACTCTATGAAGAGAAGAAGATCAGAGCCATCGGCATCTCCAACTATTATGTTGACCGCATGGTTGAGTTTGCATCCTTTAATAGAATCCGTCCGATGATTACGCAGATGGAGACACACATTTATAACCAACAGAAGGAGCTTAAAGAATATGCTGACAAATACGGCATTCAATTAGAAGCATGGGCTCCTCTTGCAGAGGGACGTGATGGTGCATTTAATGATGAAACCATTGTGGAGATTGGAAAGAAATACGGCAAGACACCTGCTCAGGTAATGATCCGCTGGAATGTCCAGCGAGGCGTGGTGGTGCTTCCAAAGAGCACTCACAAAGAGCGTATGGCTGAGAATTTCAATATATTTGATTTTGAATTGTCAGAAGAAGATATGGCAAAGATAGCAGATCTTGACAGAAATAAGTCATCCTTTTTCTCTCACCAGGATCCTAAGATGGTGGAATGGTTCGTTCAGATGGTAGAAGAGAGAAAGAAAAATCATGACAGCTCCAAGGAAAAGAAGAGCTGGTAAGGTGGAAAGCAAAATGAAGAAAGCATTAGTAGTTTATTATTCCTTTTCTAATGGGAACACAAAGAGTATAGCAGAAAAGCTTGCTTCAGCACTTGGAGCAGATATTGAAAGGATAGATACAGTTGTACCTTATCCTCCATATAAAGGTTCTGACAGTCCTGTTGTCTCTCAGGGGAATGACGAAGTGCAAAGAGGCTACTGCCCTGAGATTAAGCCGCTTTCAGTTAATCCTTATGATTATGAAGTGGTAGCCGTAGGCACCCCTACATGGTGGTATACAATGGCTCCTGCTATGCATACATTTCTTAAATCGAAGGATTGGAAAGATAAAGTGGTAATACCGTTTATGACACACGGTGGTTGGCCGGGACATGTAATTGAAGATATCAAAAAGAACTGTGCCGGAGCAGATTTTGCAGAAGCAATGCAGATACAGTTTGACTCGCAGGGTGGTTCTGATATGCAGACAAAGGAATCGGATATTGATAAATGGATTGAAAAAATGAAAGGAGTCTGCAATTAAATGAAGAAAAGAAAGCTTGGAACACTTGATGTGTCAGCAATTGGTCTTGGATGCATGGGCTTTTCTCATGCTTACGGAACTGCAGTTGATCCTACAGAGTCACTTAGGATGATTAGAAAAGCTTATGATATGGGTTACACTTTTTTTGATACTGCAGAGTGCTACCTTGGAACAAATGCTGATGGGAGCGAGTCGAATAATGAGGAACTGGTAGGCAAGGCACTTAAAGATATCCGTGATAAGGTGGTTATTGCATCAAAATTTGGTGTAAAGCACATGGGCGACCATCTTGAAATGGATTCCAGACCGGAAACAATAAGGAAATCTGTAGAAGGCAGCTTGAAGCGGTTGGGTGTGGATACCATAGATCTGTATTATCAGCACAGGATTGATCCCAAGGTTGAGCCTGAGACAGTTGCTGAAGTTATGGCGGAGCTGATAAAAGAAGGCAAGATCAGATGCTGGGGAATCTCTGAAACGGATGAACAGTATCTGCGAAGAGCTGACAAGGTTTGCCATGTTACTGCAATCGAAAATCGTTATTCAATGCTTGCAACCTGGTATGAGAATCTTTTCCCTGTATGTGAAGAGCTTGGAATAACCTATGTGGCATTTTCACCGCTTGGAAATGGTTTTCTTACAGGAAAATATAAAGGCAGCGATACCTTTACGGAAGGTGATTTCCGTAATTTCATGCCACAGTATACAGAAGAAGGCTTTGCGGCTGCAAAAGATCTGCTTGACCTAATGGAGCAGATGAGCCAGAAAAAGGGTGCTACCATGGCACAGCTTTCTCTTGCATGGATGCTCAGTAAGAAGCCGTATATTATTCCGATACCGGGTTCCCGCAAGGAAGAAAGATTGAAGGAAAATGCCAGTGCAGCTGATGTAGAACTTTCAAAAGAAGAAGTTGAAAGAATAGACGCTCTTTTGGGCACACTTAATATACCTGTATTTGGCGGACACTAATAGTTTTATAGATGAAATAGAAAGAGGGCTTATGCCCTCTTTTTTTGGATAATCAACTTGACGCAACGCATAAAAAGATTTATTATGATATCACAAGAATGAGGTGATATTATATGGACATTGCAGAAGAAGTTAGAAATCTACGTGATGAGATGG
>Ga0256405_10003819_pt1 | contig 30174 bp, 39 predicted proteins | sample RumenRJG_02DNA_FD_189096 | JGI IMG/M metagenome (GOLD analysis project Ga0256405, IMG submission 189096) | Bovine rumen microbial communities from Lethbridge, Alberta, Canada - RJG_02 | ecosystem: Host-associated > Mammals > Digestive system > Stomach > Rumen | place: Canada: Alberta...
GTTCCTCTGATAACATTTATTAGCCCTGCGTTCTTAAGCTGAGTAAGTATCTTTCTAATGATGACAGGATTCGTATTTATACTGGCTGCAAGAAAATCGCTCGTTACCTTGTGTTCATCTTTAAATGTATCCACACATGTAAAAATATGAAGTGCAACCGTAAATCTGCTTGATATCTGCATTTTTAATCTCTCCATTCCATTTCGGTCGGCGCAGAACAATCGTCCACTGGACGATTTGCGCCCTCCTACCATCATTTTACTTCGCGGCAGATGTAGTTGCAATGGTTACATTAAAACTTTCCGTTTTCATTAGCCCATGTAGACTTATCAGCTAATGTCTCCATTACATCCCAGTGCTCTGCGATAAATCCGTTCTCAACACGGAACAGATCATAGTAGGTTGTAGGTACACCGCCAAAGGTTCCTTCTGAGCAGGCAAGTGCATAATCTCCATCTGCAAGAACCATATGGGTCTTGTTATAAACCATTGAGATTCCCTGCTTAGCCATAGCTTCAAGTGCAGCTCCAAGACCTGAAAGACCATCTGCAATTGAAGTATTATGCTGGATATATTTATCTCCATCGTAGTAAGAAGTGAGCTTGTCAGGATTCTCCCCACGAAGTACATCGCCTACAAATCCAGCTACAACCTTACGTGTCTCTTCCTTATCTACATCTTTCTTCTCAAGAGTTCCATCAATCTGAGTATGTCCTGAAGGATTAGGAGCTGCCTTGTCTGCCAGATTATCCCAGTGCTCTGCAATCTTACCGTCTTCATCGAATCTGAAAACATCGAATCCGACCTGCTCTCCTGCTCCTGCAAAATTATATACTGTCTGAAGGAAAACCTTATCTCCATCCTCAAATGAACGAATGTTATTAACAGTTGTTTTTACAGGTGCCTGTGCAAGTCCTTCAACTGCTGCTACAAATGCATCTGCCCCTGTTCCAAATGCGAGGTTATGCTGAATATAACCTGGTGCAAGAAGTTCCTTTGCCTTTGCTGTGTCTCCTGATATGAATGTTCCGATGAGTGCTAATGCTTTTTCCTTATTTGTCATGATTATTTTCCTTTCTGAGCTCTGCCCTGCGAGGTAATTATCCTCAAACGTTAAAAAGTTCATTGATGTAACCGTTGCGGTTTCATCTGATAGTGCAAATATATCACCCCGGAGATGTAATGTCAATAGTTACATCAAAATATTTTTCGCGAGAAACTTAGGAACTTAGGACCGTAATTCTTACGTTGCAAACAAAAAAATACCCCTGTCGGTTTTGAAATAGATCGACAAAGTGTATTTTTTCTGTCAAAATTTTCTTCGAATCATAGCCATACTCTGCTGACAAAAAGATTCCCCACCTCTAGAACTGAATCTTAAATACTATCTTCACCGGACTCTTCACATTCTCTGCAAATACTTCTCCATCCGAGGTCTTTCCAACAAAGCTCCCATAATGCACCGGCACTGCAATGTCTGGGCGGATAGTATTTACAAGTTCCGCTGCCTTCTTGGCATCCATTGTATATGTGCCACCGATAGGAACGATGGCTATATCGCACTTCACAGCCTTTGCCTCTTTGGTTGCATCGGTATCTCCTGCAATATAGATGCGCTTACCATCTATCCTAAGAACATATCCTACCCACTCAGCACTCTTTGGATGGAACGGCTTTAATGTGTTATATGCTGGGACAGTCTCAAACTCCAGACCGTCAATTTCACGATAGACCGCTGGCTTTACTGTCTCTATCCTTCTTACGACGTCTGCCACTCCCTGTGCTTTACCCGACATTTTCTCAGGTACTACCAATATGCTGTCAGATTTAGCAACCTTTCTTATATCCTCCGCAGAAAAGTGATCATAATGATCATGCGTTATGAGGATATAATCAGCATCGTGCCGCTCATCCGGTATTTCAAGCGGATCAACGTATATTACGCCTACTCTTGAATTGATCCGTATGCTGTTCTGAATATTGACTTCGATGTGCTCAATCATGTGCTTTCCTTTCAGCCTTTAAGCAACAGCCTTAGTTTCTCTTCATCCATCTTCGGCAGAGCCTTTTTGATATGCTTTATGATCCTGTTAAGCGACTCCTCCGGGCTTCTCTTATATGCCGACCGGCACAGCTTATTTCCCCAGAAGTTCTCTGCAATATCGTATCGGCAGTTGCCCCAACCGTACTCATCACCGTTTTTTCGCTTACTGTATTCATAATTCACCGGAACAACATAGGTCTCCATCTGAAGTCTGGTGATCACTGTCTCAAATCCTTTATTTCCATCCTTCTTATAATTGAGGTTATCCTTGATATCCCTCGTCAGCGTAGCCCCGGCACCGGTAATATAGTCCACAACTCCCTTATCTTTATAGGCTGCAAGACCATCATCGAATCTGGCATCGAAGTCATATCCATCTCGCCTGTAATTACAGAAGTCCGGCCATAGCTTAAGGCTTATAAAGCCTGCCTTTTTCTCAAAGAATTTTCCATAAACAAGTTCTTTGTTCTGAAGTACCTGTCCTTTCCAGTCCCAGGCATCCCAATGGATCTTGCCGCTCCATCTGCCCTGATACCACGCATCGTATGAAATATTCTCTTCAAGAGAAAATCCCTCTATCCTTCCGGAAAAGAACGGCAGAAAGCCTACCTCATTGACAAGCTCTACCAGTTCTCTTCTATTTCTGATTTCATCAATCATGTATCTTCTGCTTTCTTATCTGTTCCCTATTCGAGAGTAATTTCCACATCACCATTTCCCAGCAAATCGGTTAATTCCTCTTGTGTCATGTCAATATGACCAAGCCTCGTATATGCCCAGGTGTTTGATCCATAAAAGACTACAATCTGATTCCCGGAATACAGGACGACATCTCCATATTCGGTCGTGATCTGCTCATCATTTCTCGGCAGGCTTTCACCAAGGGATCCAACCTGCTCAAATCCACCGTACATAGACATCTCCACAGTCAGCGGACACAGTTCCTTCAATGCTTCTACTGACTCATTTTCTTCCCATTCAACCGGGTATTCTTCACCATCAATCACCAGAATCATACTTTCACCTGCATCTCCATTTATATCTTTTACAGACAGCAGCTCAATCTGTACATTAAGCTCATCATCCACTGTCACTCTGTATTTGTGGTCAAGATTATCAGCTTTGGGTGACCTTTCCTCTACAACCAGTGTCGTCTCACCCGGTTTTATTCCGGTAAAAGTTATGATCTTATCAAAACCGGAGCCGTCCATTTCCCCGTGATCAGAGCTATGATATTTCACCTCGGTTTCGTAGGAAACAATGCCTTCGTTGGTAATCACTACATTAAAATCGGGGCCGCCTCCATCAAAAGACTCAAAGCTAAGTTTTGCTTTCTCACCACCGGTATTATCACTTGCCTCTTCCGTAACGATTTCTCCGGTCCAGTCCTCTATTCCGCCGAACTCATAGACATTCACATATCCCATATCTGCCAGCTTTTGTGAAGCTTCCTTGCTTCTTCTGCCGGTACGGCAATAAACCAGTATGATCTGATTTTTGTCCGGTAACTCTTCCGGCGGAGTATCGGTAATACTCTCATTCGGGATCAGGATTGCTCCCGGAATGTGTCCCTGTGCATATTCATCAGCTCTTCGGACATCTACGATAACGTGACCGTCATCCTCCTGCATCATAAGCTTGGCCTCGTCCTGTGATATACTGACATACGCATGTTCATATACCATGCCGTCACCATCCAGTTTCTGCATTCCGCATCCAAATAATGAAAACATCATTGAAACTCCCAACAGTATTGATAATCCTAAGCTAATTCGCCTGCTTAAATGCTTCGTATTCATTCTCTGCTTCCTTCATCTCCATAGCCGTAAAAGCACACAGCTTTACATCCACACCATCATTTGCAGCATTCACAACCGCATCAACCGTCTGATCAGCACAGGATGCATTTATCATTTCGAATTTGCTCATTACTCTTCCTCCATACCAAGCCCGTAATAAAGCATCTCATTATATCTGGCATTAGCCTCTTCGCTGGCTTTCTTATCCCGCCATGCATCTATCTCGCTACATATGGCAAAGCATCTCATCGACTATAAGATAGGTCTTGCAATATGTACGTTAAAGAATTCTATAAGTGGTCCCATAAAGAATGCTGTTATTATGGTTCCTACACCTGCAATAGTTGGTATATTCCTGAACTGTCCTCCTGCCATCATGAATAAAATCACACCCAAGATCACGCAGATCAGGTCTGAAATGATCCTTACATACTGGAATTTCCCTTTCTTCCAGGTATTACATATGATAAGGGCAATCGCGTCATACGTGGACACTCCGAGGTCAGCTGTCATATAAAAGGCCGATCCAAAACAGATGATCACCACACCTACAACCAGGCATATGACTCTTACCGGCATAGACGGATTCACGATCACTGTCTGAAGATAATCATATGTGAACTGTGTTATATAGCCCAGAAGAAAGAGGTTGATGAATGTCGCAATACCTATATAGTGTCTGTCGAAGATCAGGGCAAACAGTAAAAGTACGGCGTTTGTTATGACGTACAGTGTTCCAAAGCTTATTGGAACAATAGAATCCAGTCCTGCCATAAAAGACTGAAAGGGATCCACGCCGAGTGCTGCTATCTTAAATATACCGACACTTATCGCGCATATGATCACACCAAACAGTGACATCGCTATTCTTTTGCCAAGATTCTCCTTTTTCATAATGGTTATTGCCTTTCTGTAATACTTTCATGAATTGTTTTCTGACGCTCTCCCTATAACCGTTGATGTAAAATTTTATTATAGCTCCGATTTTGCACTTGCATTGCCCCCATTTTGGTGGTAATTTATCGCCAATTTGCCCGGCTCCACGTGGCAGGTAAAGAATAGAACCTCAACCCCTGCCTTCTTAGCCTCCTCCATAGCCTCTCCAAACTCCGGATGTGTCCCGATATTCGGTCGAACCTCCGTCACACCATCCATCTGTATCACAAAGGCCAGGATTGCGTGATATCCTGCTTTCTTCGCCTTTATCAGCTCCCGTATATGCTTTATTCCACGCTCTGTCGGCGCATCCGGGAAATATCCGATCCCGTCGATCTCCAGCGTGCAGCCTTTGACCTCCATGAGGAACTTCTCTTCGCCCCGTTCCATATAAAAGTCGATGCGTGAATCGCCGTATGTATATTCCGGTATCACCCGGTCATATTCCTGGGTTTCCAGCCATTCTTTCACCACCTTGTTTGGTGCCTGGCTGTCTATATTAAAGAGGATCCCGGTATCCTTACGGACAGCCACCAGATCATACTTTGTCTTTCTGTCCGGTGTCCCCGGAGCGGTCAGCCATACTTCACATCCCGGGATCAATAGTTCCTTGCACCTGCCGGTGTTCTTTACATGCACTGTCTCCTTGCGTCCGTCGATATCTACCTCAGCTATGAAGCGATTAGGACGGTTGCGGAAAACAGCACAGGTAATGTTGTCATACTTCATAACTCATCTTTTCAGCTGCTTCCTCACGCTGCCTGCACATATCCGCCCATGTCGGTCCGGTATGAAGCATCTCGTCATATTCCTTCAAGGTGCCGGGAATATCTATGTGCTGCGGACATACAGCAGTGCATGCGCCGCATCCGATACACTTATCCGGCCACCTATCCTCCGGAGTGCCGTCCATCTGCATCTTTACAGTCATGGCATTGGCAAACTTCAGATCGTTATATCCTGCCAAAAGCATAGGTATGTCAAGTCCCATGGGACAACCGGCACAGCAGTATCTGCACGCGGTACAGGGTACTCCCACCTTCATGGTTTCTGCGATATCAAGCATCATATCCCACTCTTTTTTGCTAAGCGGCGTTCCCTCACTAAAAGTCTTGATATTATCCTTCATCTGATCAAGGTTTGACATGCCACTTAAGACAGTTGCCACCTCCGTGATGTTCATCAACCATCTAAAGGACCAGGATGCAATGGATTCCTCCGGTCTCACTTCTTTTAGCCTGGCATTGTTCTCTTCGCCAAGATCCGTAAGCTTTCCGCCTCTTACAGGCTCCATGACCATGACAGGGAGGCCTCTGCTACCGAGCAGTTCGATCTTCTTTTTCGCATCCTGCAATGTCCAATCCAGGTAATTTAGCTGTATCTGGCAGAATTCCACCCTGTCTCCGAGAAAATCGAGGATCTCCTCCAGATTCTCGGCTCTTGCATGAGTCGAAAATCCAAGATGCCTGATCCTTCCAAGCTCTTTTTGCTTTACAAAATAGTCCACTATGCCGTATTCTTCATTCTTATATGTTGGAAGGCTGTTCTCATATATGTTGTGAAGCAGATAGAAATCGAAATACTCCACTCCGCATTTTTTAAGCTGGTCGTTAAATATTCCTTCACAGTCATACTTTTTCATGAACTGATGCCCCGGGAACTTCGTTACCAGTTTAAAGCTGTCCCTCGGGTACTTCGCAAGAGCCTTCCCTATGGCTATTTCAGATCTGCCATCATGATACGGGTACGCAGTATCATAGTAATTCACGCCATGTTCCATGGCATAATCCGTCATGGCATTTACCTGGTCCTGATCAATATCCCCGTCTTCTTTAAGTGGGAGCCTCATGGTTCCAAATGCCAATTTTGAAATCTCTTCTCCACACGCTTTTGAATACTGCATCGCTGTCCTCCAAACTGATTGCACGGACCTTGTAATCCGCAAGGCTAAGGCTTTCACCGGTTCACGTAGTTACTTCGTAATCATAGATTATTTTGTCAGTACCCCCTTTGTATTTTGCTTTTTACTAAGTATCATGATGATTCCCACAAGTAAAATCGCCTCGACGATCAATGCCACGGCCGGTGTTTTCATAAAGCCCGCAATCAGATAGCCTATGGCACACACGACCGCGACAAGCGTAGCATAAGGAAGCTGTGTTTCGACATGCCTGATGTGTATGCAGTCTGCACCGGTAGATGCCAGTATCGTTGTGTCCGATATAGGTGAACAATGATCTCCATACACGGATCCGGCAAGAGTAGCTCCCAGTGCGGGAATCAGAAGTCCCGCTCCTGCCTCCGTTTCACATATCATGGTGATTATCGGAATGAGCATCCCGAATGTTCCCCAGCTTGTTCCCATGGAAAAACTCATCAGTGCTGCTATGATAAAGATCAGGAAAGGCAGGAATCCCATCGGAAGATCTGAACCGTTTACAAATCCGGAGATGAACACACCTGTTCCGATAAGCTGTCTGCATACTCCTCCAAGGCTCCATGACAGGATCAGTATCAGCATGGGCGGTACAATATTCCCGATCCCGCTAACGATACACTCTATGAACTCCTTAGGTTTCATAAGCTTTCTCGGCAGATACAGAAGACCGGCACAGATCAGTCCCGCAAATGCTCCCAATGAAAGTCCTGCTGTAGGATTATATCCGATTGCTTCAGAGAAGCTTACTCCCTCAAAGAATCCACCTACATAAGCCATACCGAGTATTGCACAGATGATCAGTACAACAATGGGAAGCACGAGATCAATCACATGTCCTTTAGCTGTCTCAGTGTCAGAACCTGTCTGTTCAGCCGGTATACGGGTCTTTGCCTCTTCCTCAGCCTTTCTCATCGGACCGAAGTCCCTACCTGTAAAGCTTATGACAAACACCATCAGTATCGTCATAAGCGCATAGAAGTTGTATGGGATCGTTGAAAGGAATATATTGAACCCGTTCTTTTCACTGACTTCACTTGCAACGGCTACTGCCCAGCTTGAAACCGGTGCGATGATACATACCGGAGCTGCCGTCGCATCTATGATATAAGCCAGCTTTTCCCTTGAGATACGCAACCTGTCCGTGATCGGCCGCATAACGGTTCCTATGGTCAGACAGTTGAAGCCGTCATCTATGAATATAAGTATACCCAGAAGTGATGTGGCAAAGGCAGCCGACCTTTTATTTTTCAGCTTTGATCCCGCCCATCTTCCGTATGCCTGACTGCCTCCGGATTTTGATACAAGACTGACAACAGCCCAAAGCAGCGCAAGAAAGATGATCATGTACGCATTATCTGCTATCTTACTGCTCATCATATCGAAGATCATAGCTGCTGCAGAAAATATATTTCCGTCACCGGCAAATGCATAGATAAGCATACCTGATGCTATGCCGATAAACAGGGATGAATACACTTCCTTTGTTATAAGTGCCAAAGCTATGGCAATAATGGGTGGCAGAATTGACAGCCATCCTGTTTCGATCATGGTAAATTCCATAACTTGTTTTTCCTCACTTCACTGTATTTCTATTTGTCATACATTTCCTGTTTCAAGAAAATGATTTGTATCTTTTATGATCCTGATATGACATCCTCGCGTGATGTAAAATCTGTATCCTTTAACTGATCCTCAGTCTGCCTTACTGCAAGATCAAACGCTTCCAGCATTTTGTTTTTGTTCTCCAGACAATTCTTATCAATCCCGCTGTATTCAACGACCTTTACGTCATAGCCTCGCTCAAGTGCGATCTTTTTGGAATAATACAGCAATGGTTTGTCGGCATTATAACCAATCCCCTGGAAGATAACGGCTATCCGGCCTTTTTTCATACTCTGTACCCCTCTCTTATCAGACATTCAGGCATCCCTGCGTTTTTCTTTCTTTACCCAGAAATGCCACTTTGGTGCCTTTGGCATTTACTTAACAAACTCCATCCCTGATACTGCCTTGTCAAGAAGCCTCTTTAATTCCTTCAGTTCATTTTCCGGGAGGTCTATACACCCGTTCATCGCTTTGGGAACATCCAGAGCCTGCTCTTTCATGGCTTCGCCTTTTTCGGTCAATGAGATAAACAGCTTTCTTTCATTATCATCAGGTCTTACCCTGTTTATAATGCCCTGCTTTTCCATCCTTTTTAGAAGAGGTGCAAGCGTACCCGAGTCAAGATATACCTTCTTCCCCAGGTCCCCTTCTGTCATCCCGCCGTCTTCCCACAGCACCATCATCACCACGTACTGTGTATATGTAAGGCCGAGTTTTTCAAGCGGTTTCCTGTACTGTCGGATGGTTTCTTTTGAACACGCATAAAGCGGAAAACAGAGCTGGTTTTTAAGTCTTATGCTTTCGTATCTGTCTTTTGTTACTTTTTTATCTGCCATAGTTTTTTGATTTTTCCATTTATTTGCAAAAACTCAATCTTTGTCATCCATATTACCTCTGTATGATATATTATTGTGCGCTTTATTATTGTGCACAATTTATTTGTTATAATACTTCAATAAGCCCTTTATTTCAAGTATTATTTTTATTTTTTGCTCTATCATCGCACGCCGGACATCATATAGGTAAGGTTTGCCGGTGACAGGAATATCTTCGTGAACTTCCTGTAGAAAGTTCACGCAATGTTCCAATGATCTAATCCCTCCTTCCCCTTGCTCAGTAGCTATTAACAGTATTGAGTGAAAAGGAGGTAAGCATTATGTTAAGACCCAGTATTTTTGGAGAAGATTTATTTGACGACTGGTTTGCATTCCCGGATTTCAGAGATCTGGACAGAACCGAAAGAAAGCTGTACGGCAGACATGCCGACAGGATGATGAAGACCGATGTCCACGAGCATGACGATCACTACGAAGTAGACATTGACCTGCCCGGCTTCAAGAAAGAAGAGATCAGTCTGGAACTGAACAACGGATATCTCATCGTCAGTGCAAACAAGGGTCTGGATAAGGACGAAAAAGATAAGAAGGGCAAACTTATCAGACAGGAGCGTTATTCCGGATCAATGCAGAGAAGTTTCTATGTCGGCGAGAACATCACCGAGGAGGACATCAAGGCAAGCTTCAAACACGGTGTATTGAACCTCACCCTTCCTAAGAAGGAAAAAGAGAAACTCCCCGAAAAGAAACAGATACTCATCGAAGGATGACATTAATAACATCTACCTCATCGCAGTATGGCTTACTCAGTCTGAAGTTCTCCCTTCTCGAATCAAGTACTCTTATGATCGTAAGCTTAAAATCCATTCTCACTTTAAGATACCTTTGCTCGAAGATTTCGGCACTTCTGCACCTTATGATCTCATCATAAAACAGATCTTCTTCTGTAAAGATCAGCCTGCCCGCATCGAGGAGCATTTCCATTATTGCTGTTTCAGCTCCGCCTTCGCATATAACGGCCACTTTTTCTCCGAGATTCAATTTTTCCCGCTTCACTTTATCTCCTCCCGAAGAAATCTTTTGAAATCCATGTAAGCCTCATAGCTCGGAGCGGTTCCATCAAGATAGTTGCTCTCATATGCAACACTCTTCTTGATGTCATTTCTTGTAAAACGGGATGCCAGGTTTTCAATCGAAATTCCATCCTCGTTTCTAATAATATAGGTATTATCATTCCGGTCAAACTCATCCAACAATGACGGATAATGCGTCGAAAACACCAGAATTGCGCCGTTCTTGTTTATCTTATTGTTTTGGAACAACCGGATCAGAGTAGCCACAAGCTCCCTGTTAAAATGGTTCTCCATTTCATCCAGCAAAAGTACTCCGCCATTTTTGAATATATCAATGGCAACCATATAAACAGTAAGACCTTTGATCGTTCCGGAAGAAAGACATAGATTTAATTCTCTTTCATTTGACAGTATTATTTCTTCTTTCTGTTTATGGAACTTCAAGCGTATATCTTTTTTCAGGCCTTTTTTCTCATAACGAAGGTACTCAACGCTTGGATCCAGCATTTTCAAAAGACTTGCCGGAAATTCAGCTTCCACCTCCAGCCTATTGTCATCCGTAATATCAGACAGATCCTTATAGTCAATTCTGCACGAATGCTCTTTATTGTAGGCGATCATAATGCTTATGTCGTCTCTAAGATATGCTTCGTTATTATCTCTGTTTACTTCAGAGTCATACTTCGTGAAATCAAAGAGCGTCTTCTTGTATTTAACTTTTCTGGCAGACTTTGATTTCAGATTTTCATGCAGGATAACATATCTTCTTTCTTTACTTTTGTTATCTACTCCTATCTCTACAGACAGATCATTTACATTTCCGTCATCATAGAAGAAAACTTCCAGCTTAAGCCTGTCTTCATCCGTCATAACTGACAGCACATCACGTACCCCTGCATTATTGATCTGATTTGCAGAAAGAAGATTTAATACGAAAGAAACCATATTCAGAACAATCGTCTTTCCGGATGCGTTGATCCCGATAAGTGCGATCACGTTATTCTGATATATATTTGAAAACAGAGGTGTCATCTGATCACTGTCTTCTTCCGTAACTCTCTGTGATGCAATAAGATCTATCGTTTCGCTTTCCTTAAAAAGAGGATATCCGGAACAAACAACTCTTAAAAGTCTCATATTTAACCTCGCTTTGTATTATTTACACTTTTGACGTAATTACTCACCGATATTTTATACGACGACGCCTATTATGTCAATCATTAATTACGTGTTTCACGTAAATAATCGCAAACGCTTTGTTCTTGTTTATTATAGAAAGCATGCTTGTAAAAGCTGTCAGAGGTATCTATCCAAAAAGTTTCCCTTGTCTTGCGATGATCTTATTTATGGTATCCGAGTAATCGCGTTTTTCCTCATAATCTCCGCGATCTGCAGAAAAGTGTTTATATACTGCGATCATGTCAAGCTTCTGCTCTTCCTTCTTAAGATCCTTGTAGGGCGTATACTTAAACTCCCGGTCCGGATGATCCTTTTCATGCCATCTTTTTTGTCTTGCAATTCTCTTGTTATAGCAATCTTCACACAATGGTTCTACCCATCCTCCGGTAAGCACCGGTACATTCATACGACCGCATTCGATACAAAAATAACCGGAAATATGATCATATTTAGATTCCAGATCTGACACTTCTTTCGGTGCAGCATTCGAGTATAACCTCAGTGTTCCGTATTTTTCCTTTACCTGGATCCATTGGAATTTATCAAGATAATTACATCTGATCAGTGCCTCTCTGTATTCTTCAAGCATTATCTTGCCAAAAGCTCTTTTCCATCCCTTAGGAACATCATCGTACATAGTGAAGTCATAGCTTGGGATTCTCTTCCAATGCCAGTTCACAGGCGATATCCATGGATATCGATCTATCAGCTTTTTGTTTCTTAGCCTTTCAGCTTTTCTTTTCTTCGCTTTACCTTTTCTGCTCATACATCACATCCCCTGAACTTACAAATATCAGTCCCACAAGGAAAAAAAATATTCCTTCAGCATGTCAATTGCCTCGTCCTTGCATTCTTCCCTGTATTTTTCAAGCTTTTCATCCTCTTCCCGATGCTTCTCATAGATTTCTTTGTATTCAGGTATTTCATCCATGAAATGGATTGTTCCTCCGCCACCTCGTTTTTTGTTTTCTTCCAGTTCGGCTTTCGTCTGTAGCTTTTCGCCAAGAAAACCGTACTTTTCATCAAATTCAGAGAACGCTTTCATATACTCATCTTCGTACGGATTCTTTTTGGAGCAGGTTTCTTCATCGGTTTCCCTCCAAAGAAAAATCATCTGATCGAGTATTTTATCCCATTCGGCATGACAGGTATCATTCACAAGGATCCCATCTTCATTTGTATAATTCTCCCCAAGGTAACTCGGTGAACCATGGCGATTATCCTTCAAATGCCGGAGCATGTCAGGCATCAGTTCCTGCAAATATGAAAACATACTCCATACATCACAATCAGCAAACCCTCGGACAACCCTCTGTCTGCTCCATTTCAGGCAGCTCCCGAAATGCTTGATCATTGCAATTATCCTGCTCTTTTCACCAAGTCCTGCCATAGCAAATTCGTGACGGTTCCATATGTTTAAGGTACGCTCCGGTAATCTCTTTTTTCGCTTAAAACACATTTACTATCCCTCATTCTTCAAAAGGTATTTGTTGCTCACAACCTTCATGGAAAGAGCAGCACTGATCCTTTCATTAAATACCGGCTCCGTTGGACGTATTACAATCCCTTCCTTCTTTCCACCTTTTGGGTATTCTCCGTCTGCCCTTTCAAGTAATGCTTCCACTGTTGGATACTTTGATGGCAGATCCATACCAACCTCTTCAACCGGAACCATCATCAATCCTAATGAGTCACAGATTTCCTGCATCTTACGAAGTCCTACTCTCTCTCCATTGATACGTATCGTAAACACATACCATTCAGGTCTTGTCAGCTTCAATCTGTTCTGTTGGATTCCCGGAGCACACAGTTCTCCTTGTATGGTCAGTAAGTGCAGGCCGTTTTCCTCATAATACTTCCGAAGCTTGCTTTCAATAACCTCACGCTTAACCAGATCATAGAATGCGCTCTTACCGTCATCCTTGTACTCATAATTATGACCGGTTACATGGAAGCCATCCTCATCTATGGATACTGAATGAGAAGAACCATCCATCTTTGTAGTGATGTAATACTCCAGGCCTGCAAAATCTCCGATCAGATCCGGTTCAGCCTGAACCCTGGTCTCATCGGTATGCGGCACATCAATCGGAAGTGTTCCGATCACGGTTCCGCCGGTGGTAACCTTCTCTTCGATTTCCCACTTGCGTATACCAAGGATTTCTGTTACATCCGCACCAAGTTCGATATCTGAAGATAACTCCGGAAACTGATTTATGGGAAGTAGCAGCCCTTGCGATATCTGCCCCCGGAATTTCATAGTCCGTAGCCTAAATCCTTCTCCCATGATATCCGTCTTCCGATAGCTGGATGCTCTCATAAACTCAAACTCCGGACGGATCGGCAGAAAGCTGTCTATCTCAAAATACACCGCCAGATCCATGGGTTTGAATTGCCCCTTGTTTACTACACACTGCCATCCGAGAACGTGTGCCAACTCTATTCTATCTGCTCCTTCTATCGGTTCTACTTTCCATATTCTCTGTATGCTAGCAAGTTTCCTGCTCATGGTTCTATTCCTTTCACTATCTTTTAATGTCCATACATTTTCATCATATCGTCAATGCCGGATACGATGTCGAGCGCTTTGGCTCCGTTTTCTTTGACCTGTGGTAAAAGTGGTTTTTCTATGTCATATTTTAGGTACAGGAGCCACACTGTTTACAGCGAAATCGAAATGTGTCTTCCGGTCCCAGGGGTTTTTCCATCAATTTCAGTATCGCATCATTTCTGTCAGCCATATTGTTGTACTCTCCATATCATTTATTTTGTATATCCGACTGTTACGGCAAGGCCCGAAAGGTGGACCCCATCTGATTTTCACACCAGCTCCGGATTAAGGTGTCGGCGCACCAATAGTTAGTCTTTTTATGCAATCTGCAGCTGCATAATCTTTTCGTGATAGACGTAGAGACGAAGATAAGACGCATTGATAAATGGTACATACACAAATTTCCTGTTACCACGCATTATTGCATCTACAGGCATGCGGAATAGTTCGCTGAGTGCATACATGTTGTCCAAAGTAGGCATTGTCTTTCCGTCAAACCAGTGGTAAATCCCCTGCGGCGTACTGAATCCCAAAAAGTTCTGCACATCTTTTACCGAAAATCCTTTTGCCTGCATTATACGTTTGATATTCTGTCCGGTCTGGAGCATATCGATAACCGGGTATTTTCTTCTCATCATTTATTTGCTCCTCCTTATATAATCCGTATTAAAATAACACTTCATGTTATTTTAATATCTGCTGTTTCGGTTGTCATTGTACGTGTAGTATAAAACCACGGAATATTCATCCTCCCTCCTCTTCTTCATTTTTAGTCTCCTCTGGACACGACCAATGGTTTTAATGAGCTGCTCCGAACCTTTTACCGGAAGATATGCAGCCTGCACCGGGATCAGAACACTGTCCGCACACACCAGGGCATTGATCGTAAGCATTCCGAGCGAAGGCTAAAGCATGCCCAAGATTGAGGCTGTCATTGCCGAAAGAATGGGAACTTCTATGAAACACACTGTAGATGTAATGATTATTAAAAATCTGTCCCTTGTAAAGGTTTTAAGATACAAATCTTGGATTCATTCTTGGGGTTTATGCCGTATGTGTATTATTATTGTGTTCAGGAGTTGGCTGATTATGATGAAAATGCTTATAAGGCTTGACGAGGATAAGATAAGGCGTGAAAAGAAATACGATATTAACAAGAAAAATGCCTACCTTACTTCGGCTTTCAAAAAGAGGGGTATGACTAATCGAGTCCTGCCTTTGAGAATGCGTTTTGGAAGAAGCCGGATTGTGGATTCTATTCCGGAGGTGAAAGAAAAATGATAGATCTTGGATTGAAGATTACACGGGGAGACGCGGTGATGCTCTATGCGACAAGTCATGGAAGCTACACGATTCGTTTACATCTGCGTCTCGATCAAAGGATTGATGGCCAGAAGCTGAGAATTGCTCTGGACAAGACCGCAAGGAGGTATCCTTTCTTCTGCGTCACCCTCAAAAGAAATGAGCGGGAATTCTATTATGAAGTGAACAACAGGCCGGTTGTGCTGCTTAACACCAATAAAGCTGTAACACTGGGCGCTCCGGAGACAAACGGCCATATCTGGTCTGTATGTTACGACCAGGAGAATTTGTATATTGATTTCTTCCATGGGCGCTCCGATGGAACGGGCGCCTACGCGCTGACCGCCACACTCCTGTATTACTATTATGATGAACAGGAAATCCCAGGCATTAAGACACTGGATACGCCGGTTTCAGATCGTGAAACACATGACCCGGTGGACGATCTGCCCCTGCTGGATCTCAGCAAGGTCAATTTCCAGGCGTCACCGAAGGCCCTCAACCTGATGGAAACTTCCAGCCTTGAGCATGTGAATGGAAAAGGACTGATCCTGAAGCTGATGATCCCGGAAAACTCGTTTCTTCCGTTTACCCAATTGAATGACGGTACGCCGGGCATCATGCTGTCCGTATTGATTGCGAGGGCGATTGAGCGCGTTCACCCGGAGCATGAGGAGCCGCTGGTCAACAATTACGTCGTCAATGCCCGCCCCATGCTGAAGGCCGAGGATACCTTCCATAATTGCACAAATCGGGTGGTATTTCACTACGATGACAGGATTCGTCAGATGCCCCTCGATAGGCAATGCACCGTTTATCGGGGAAAGACGTTCATACAGGCGGACGAAGAGACGATTATACAGGGAATGACGGTGGCGGGCTCCATGGCTCAGATGATCTTGGATATCCCGGATTTTTCTACGAAGGCGGCAGTTGCCCGAAATGCAATAGAGGGGACCTACAACGCGGTTACCTATATCGTCAGCTATGTCGGAAGGTGGAAATACCCACAGCTCGGGCATCACATCAGGGAGTTTTGGACTGAAACCCCGGTTGAGCCGTTTCCATTGATCGAGGTCGCAGCGGTGAATGAGAATATCTTCGTTTCATTTCTCCAGCCATTCACGGATCGACGTTACTATGACGCGCTGTTGGATGAGTTGAAGGAAAACGGGATAGAATACGTTGAATGCGGATCGGCGCCCGTCTGCGTGGCCGATATCAAATACTGACACTGATGATGGAATCCTGCTTTCCGAGATGAAGAACATGATCCGCAGACAAGAGGCTCCCTTATTTCTTTGTCATGAATAAGTCCATTATCAATCATGATCTCTGTATGTATATTTCCGTATCGCTTTGCCTGCTCCATTGTGATCATTGTCGTCTGTAACAGCGTCACAGAAAGCTTTAAGATCATCCCATGCATTTCCCATGGCAACAGAGAATCCGGCTGCCTTGAGCATATCCCTGTCGTTGTTCCCATCTCCTATGGCCATAACATGGTTCATCGGTATGCCGAGGCATTTTGCAAGAAGTGAAAGTCCGGAAGCCTTGGTCACTTTATCCGGCATTATCTCAAGCGTTGATATTTCGGAGAAAACGAAGGATACAGGCAGGTGTTTCAGTTCCTCATAGGCAGACTGTCTATCAGCAGTTGTGTGATAATGTATATTTGCCTTAAGAATACTGTCGTGCTTTCGGATCTCATCCGCAATATCAGGAACCTTGGTGGTAATCTTCTCAAACATCTCCTGATACTCTCCGAGATTGTAGTCACTCATATGCTTCACCTGATCTGATCGCACAATTGACTGATCCACTGTAAGGAGCTGAAGCATGGCATCATATCTATGAGATGAATCAATGAGCATTCTGACACAGTTCGCGTTCAGCTTTCTTTTATTTATGACTCGTTTCTCCTGAAAATCATATATTAACGACCCCGCCAGACATACACCATAGCGCATCACCGGCAGAATATTAATATATGACGAAAGCTCCGGCACTGCTCTCCCGGTACAATATGACACAGTAATCCCTCTGGCTGAAGCTTCCTCTATATCTCTTATCGTCTCCTGCTGTATTGATTTGTCAGACATAAGGAGGGTTCCATCCATGTCCAGTGCTATAAGCTTTATAGTAGGAATATATGACTTTATCATATACGTCTCCTGAATCTTTTACAGATCTCTTCCTCTGTCATCTGCATATCTTATTCCTCCCGGAGAATGTCTAAACCTATTTCAGTCTTCAGTCTCCCACCCTTTGCAGACATCACACCAGCCAACTGCATCAGATGCCTTCTCCAGCTCATCCGGTGTCAGCTTTACAGAGGTATATTCATTGCCTCCCGCAGGATGTACATAATTAAAGCGTTTCATGGATACATCAAGCCAGATAGGTATTCCCTCAGAGACTCCAAACGGACATACTCCCCCTGGCTGGAATCCGATAAGCTCTTCTACCTGCTCCCTCGGAACCATATGTGGCTTTGTGTGAAACTGTGCTTTGAATTTGGAGCTATTCACGCGGCCGTCTCCTGCCATCACAACGATCACAGGCTGTTCATCCACGATAAATGATAATGTCTTTGCGATCTCAGCTTCCGTGCAGCCTATACGCATGGCTGCGTGTTCTACTGTGTCTATTGTTTCTTTATGCTCCGTGAGCCTGTCTGCAAGCCCCTTATTCTTCAGCCAGTTATAAACCTTATCGTTCAACATTTTATTGTTCAGTATTCCTTTCTTATCTCACCTTCTATACCATACTCCGCCTTGAAAGTTTCGAGATCTGACGGCTTTCTGATATACAGGATTTCCTCAAATCTGCCGGTTTTTATATCACGAAATCCTGCCACCTGCTCGCCGTTACAGATGCTGGCTCTTATCACGGGCTCCTGTGTGTCGTGATCATACATTTTTACTTTTGATTTTCTCGATCCGAATAACAGCATACCTATACCCTTCCAGCCTCCGTGTTACTGCATTATATTTCAATCTTTACCGTCTGCTCCGGCATCGCCTGGCAAGCCAGACGCATCCCAAGAGATAATTCATCTTCCGTGAGCTGTATCCTGTCCATTGTACTTATCTTAAGCTCTCCATCTAATACTCTGACCTTGCACTTGCCGCAGTTTCCTCTGCCTCCGCAGGGTGTAGGAAGAGAATGTCCTGTGCTCCTGATATACGCTGATAGTTGGATGCCGGGCGGGCAAGTTAATTCCATATGTTACTCCTGTCTGTACTCTCCGATTAACGCTGATAATATCCGCACTCCGGCCTCTCGGGACCTTCGACTCCCGACTCATATCCGGCTCTGAATGCCATGTTGATATCTCTGATCTCACGCTTTCCATCGATGTAATCCTGATACATATCCGCAAGTCCGGCCATGCATCCGTCACAGGCTCCATTAATATTGCCTATGGACTCCGATACGATCTTCTCTCTTTCTTCTTTTGTCGTGTCTTTTATTAGAATACTCATGCGAGCCTTTCAATCAACTTTAATATGTGAACCATTCTTTTCCACACATTCTGCTGATATACCTTTTTCTTCTATTGAATCACTGATTACTGCTTCCACATCTTTTTTTGTTTTCATACCTGTTTCCTGTTCACTTCAGAAGCTATATCGAACGTTCTTCAGCGTATTTCTTGATTCGTGCATTCCTTCTCGTTTATTATCTCCTCGATAATCTTTCCGACATTACTGCTTACCTTTCCCTTCAGATCATGAATATCCTGATTTATGTTTTTCTCTTGTTCAATTGCAACAAGGACATTATCAGCAAGGCTTCCGATCTCCGGATTCTTTTTAGCATTCATCCCTGTCAGTTCATGAAGGACAAAATAAGCACGACTATATCTGTCTTTATCGTCTACTGTCAGAAACTCTTCCTCATAACCTTTTATATACTTTTCGTAGCTCCCCTCGATATGAAGAATCAAGAATAGCTCAAAATTCGGATTGGTCACCGCCGCAATATCATTTTTCTCAATTGCTACAAGCAGTTCATCATATCCCTGGACCTTTGCTTCAAAGATATCACCATCAAAAACAATGACCATTTTATCTCTATCAGCATCAAATCCATTATTCGGATTCTTCTTTTGCTCTTCCGCGAAATCAACAAGTCTCTTTGCAAAAGAAATATTTTTGTCTTCTTCTGTCTTTTCCCACAATCTGATATCGATCAGAGGATGAATCCCCAGTTCCTTCCTTATATCAATCAAGTGTTTGAAGTAAAAAGTCTCAGTATTAGCTCCTTCACAAATGAAAAAATATTTTCTAAATGGCTCAATCTGCTCGTCATGATCAGATGGACGCTGGTTCCAGTTCGTGTATGTATGTACCGGCATATTTACTCTCCTTTCCGAAAAGAAAACTGCCTGAACACAGGAATAGCACCATATCTTCCTTCAAGATAAGCTTTGCTAAGCTTTTTGTCATATCTTTCCTTGAATCTGTCCAGAGAATAAATCTTGCTGGCATTGTCAGCATCTCTTTCAACGAACCATATCTCATCCCTACGGAAAAGACTCTGATCCATTATTGTATCTTCATGTGTAGTAAATACAAGCTGCATTCTCACACCATCATGAGCCTCCATGAAAAGCTTCAGAAAATGTTCTGTCAGCTTCGGATGCAAACTACGCTCCAACTCATCAACAACAAATACAGTATCCGGTCGTTCTGTAAGGAGCATATCAATCAGATCAAACAATCTCTTTGTTCCATCTGATTCCTCAGAGAAATTAAAGTCAAAAACAGATTTGCCATGCTTAAGAATAAGAGTAGAAATCTCAGGTTCTTCTCCCTCTTTAATGCGAATATTAAAGAAACCACCTTCAACTCTCCAGGTCATCTGAATGCTTGGAAGGTTACTCATCTGAAGCTGAGCTTTCAACTGCGAAAATATTCCCTGAACAACCTCCGCGGGGATCATCTTGCCCATTTCATCTATGGTAATCTGCCTTGTTTTTATCTCGGTAACACCGGTATCAAAAGTCTGAATCAGTTGGCTTATGTTCTCCAAAGATTCATCATTATAGTATGCTTCAGTATTTGAAATACCAATGTTGGGATTGATGACGATGATATTATTCATGATCCAGCTGAAGGCTTCTACCAAAAATATCAGCTTGGAATTCTCAGGATATTTCTTTCCTCGGTTCATTTCAGTCAGGAATAATTGTGTATCCTGGCCTGCAAAGTCTTCTGAATAAACACTGAATCTACTCTTCTCAGTTGCAGAAAGCTTTACTGTTTCGCCAAGAATCGGTGCATTTCCTCCTTCTCTTAAGAACAATTGATGCGCACTGCCATCCTGCATCAATTCATACAGCCACTCCTCAGTAATCTTTCTTTGACTGAGTATTGCAGAAAAACCATATGCATAAAAGGTATCACCCACAGTAAATTGGATTTCAAATACACTTTCACGATTTTTATTTTCCTGTCTGTTCCTGCAAAAATCATTTGCTGAACCAACAGGTAGTCCTTCCATCAAAGCAGCTTTAATAAAATTAAATACAACAACAAGATTAGATTTACCAGAAGCATTTGCTCCATAAACAATTGCATTCTTCAACAATTGCGTCTGCTTGATTTTCACACGATGGCTCTTATTTCCCTGCATCTTACTGGAAGAAATCATTGATAATTCTTCCTTTTGATCAAACGATTTAAAGTTCTCTACAGATAATTTGACCAACATAATAAGCGCCTCCTTTCCAGGGTGTTCTTTAATTATAGGCTTTCTATTGTAAAAATACAATATTGCATTTGATTATTTGGAGATTTTTTCTCTGTATAGCCACGCAAAACAGCAAGGGACGCCATTTCAGTCGCATTTTCACCCCTCCACAAGATTAAAATCTTGCAACTGGGTAAATAGAAACCCGAGAGTCCCGTTTGTAATGCGAGACTCCCGTTTTGTAAATGAGATTCCTGTTTTGTAAGCGAGATTCCCTTTTTGTAAACGAAAATCCCGTTTTGTAAGCGAGATTCCCGAGTTTTCATGAGTACCTTGACATGATATAATGCGTTCAGCAGAAAAAAGTGTATAAGTGCGCTCAAACACTGAGTTTCAAGAATCAATCCTATTCAACCACAGTATTTTCAAGTGCTTATTTCTGCGCCTCTCCAAATTTCTCATCAATTCTGCATTTAAGTAATCAGCCAGCGTGTCTCTTGTTAAACTTAACAACTTTCTTCTCATGATGCTTTTCGTTTTTCTTAGAAGTTGCCTCATCCCACTTCTCGCAAAGATATGGATAAACCTTATTTGTTGCGAAGTCCATAGCCATAGGAACTACACATTCCATAACCAGCTCTTCTCCTGCATTAACAATAGTATTCATTGCCTTCTTCTGTACGCTATATGGTATTCTCATAACTAATCTCCTTTCTTCCTGTACGGAAGTTCATTTGTTTTATTTGATGATCTTATGATAGCGTTTTGGGCATTATAATAGGTCGCACCGGATGCGACCTACCAAATATTTTGTAAATATGTATTTCATATGCTTGAAAAACGCATTATTGCTGCACTTCATCGCTTACAGCATAAGAATATCGAATAATTCCTTTGTCAGATAATTCTTCAATATCTTTTCTGCGTCCACAGATCCAAAGCCATGGTAAAACTCCTCTGCCACTCCCCCTGCAATAGCTCCAATAGTATCGCTGTCACAGTGCAGGCTATAGATATTCCTCATGAAAGACTCATAGTCTGCGCTCTCATAAAAGCATCTCATGGCTGCAGGTACTGATCCCTGGCAGCTGACGTCCCACTTGTAGCGCGGTCTCATTTCGTCCAGGCTGTAACCGATGCTGTACTGGTAATCCTTTACCGGATACTGCTCCAAAACATAATCGTAAATTTCCTGTTTAGTCCTGCCGTGGCGAGCCATCCAAATACAGGTTGCTGTGACAACTGCTCCTTTGATACCTTCAGGATGATCATGAGATACCGCAGCTACTTCAACAGCCTTTTTCTGCATCTCATCATAGTCCTCGAATGCCTCTCCAATATAGACTGTTCTCATTGCTGAACCATTGCCCCAGCTGTTGTAAGGGCTGTGGTCTGAACCAAGAATCCATCTATAAAAGGTTCCACCATATCCGCAATCCGGATATCTCCTTCCGACATCTACCATGGTTGTTACAAGGTCCTTTTCCTCTGCGATAGCCTTCTTAATTGCCAAAGTCATAACTGTATCATCCGTAAAACTTATTGGACGAAGACCTGAAATCAAAGGTACTTCCTTCCAATCCAAATTCCTTGGCCTGTTGAACTCGTATTGTGATCCTAATATATCTCCTAAAACCGCACCTTTAACTGCCATATTCAATCTCCCTTCTATTGAATCAGCTACTAGCGCTAGCAAAATAGTTTGCCACCAGCGCTAACAAAAATGTTTACCACCTAATCATCTTCTGGCACGTTTGCCGCGCTTGTTGTAATCAGCTGTAATATCCTCATCCCAGCCACTGGCGCCTAAGTTTCGCTCAGCTTCCTTTACATTATCGGCCATCATCACTGAACAAACAGCCTTTGATACTCCTGCATAAACAATTCCGGTTCCTGCACCGTCACTGACATAATTTACAGTCCTATCCTTGCGGATTCCGTACTTCTGAGCCTCTGCATAAGCATCGATATTAGCTCCGATAAAGATGAACTCCCAGCCATATTTCTTTTGCTGCTTTTTTACCATCTTTTCAATCCTCTCGCGAGAGTATCTGCTACTGGCATTCTCCATGCCATCGGTAGTGATTACAAAAATGGTCTTCTCAGGTCTGTCCTCTTCCCTGGCGTACTTGTGAACGTTACCGATGTGGTGGATAGCTCCGCCAACTGCATCCAAAAGGGCGGTGCAACCTCTTACGTAATACTGCTTGTCTGTCATCTTCTCAATCTTTTCAATCGGCACTCTGTCGTGAATCACTTCGCACTCATCATCGAAAAGAACTGTTGAAACAACTGCCTTTTCTCCGGTCTTCTTCTGCTTATCCATCATGGAGTTGAAGCCTCCAATGGTATCAGCCTCAAGGCCGCTCATGGAACCTGATCTATCAAGTATGTAAACAATCTCTGTATATCCTTTACTCATATCTATTACCTTACCTTTCTGAAATGTGCTCCCGCGGTAGAGCTGTCATTGTTTGTAAGGTAATAATACTTTATGGAAAAAGAAAAAAGGTCGCACGGGAGGCGACCATAGAAAACATTATTTTGACTCCTTTGAAAGAGGATCAAGGCCGTAATCAAAGAGCACCATATCTATCTTGATTACGTTGTAGTTCTCATGCTCAATGAAGTATCTGACTACAGCATCCGTCTGAGAAATTGGTGATATAGCATATCCAGCGAGTCCCATGAAATCTACTGTTTCATCCATGTTAAGGTGAAGGCCAACAGCCAGGGCGAGAACTTTTTCTTTTGATGGCTTTACCTTGCCCTTAAGAAGTTTGGAAAAATACTGCTTGTTGATATTTGCGGCAGCATAAACCTCAGAATTCTTAAGCCCTTTCTTGTTTATCAGCTGCTGAAGATGCTTTTCAAAAGAGTCTGAGTAAATATCTTTGAGCACATCATCAAGAGACTCTGACTTCAGAGCCTTCATTTTCTTTTTGGCTGCTCCATGAAGGATTCCGCCGGCTAAAGGAGATGCACCAATTGTCAGGTCCGGAAACTCTTCCGCTCTTCTACAAGCTGAAGTCACATGCCAAGCTGAAGAAGTAGACGTATCTGCGGATGATCCTTCGGTATCACTATAGTCTACCTCTGCAGCTGATTCCAGGTAAACGGACGCATTGTCAAGTCCTTCAGGCAAGCCCTTATCTGAATACTCATCATCGAAAGCATCCATAACATACGCATCATCGATAAAGCTGCGGACTTCTTCCCCAAGTTCTCCAGAGACCTTAACCGATCCCTGATCGAATACCACCAGGTAGATTTCCATATCGTGGTCTTCAAGGAATTTGGTAAAAGCATCAACCGCTACTTCCATTCCCACTTTCGGAGGAAAGCCATAGCATCCGGTAGCCATAACAGGAAAAGCGATGGACTTACATCTTTTCTTACCAGCAAGAGCCAGCGACTTGTCATAGCACTGCCTAAGGAGCTCAGCTTCCCCCTGACTGCCACCTTCCCACCAGCAGCCAACAGCATGGATAATGTACTTTGCATCCAGATCAAAGGCTGGAGTAATAGCTACATCTCCGCGTTCAATCGGTCCAATCTTTTCGCGCTCAGCAAAGAGCTTGTCTCTTCCTGCAGCATTATATATAGCAGTATCTACGCCACTTCCAATGGCCACCTTCGGGTTTGCCGTGTTTACTATGGCATCTGCTTTTACTTTTGTAATATCATCCCTTATGATTTGAAATGGCATTGTCCACCTCGCCTGCCTTGATTTAGATAATTCGCATTCTATTTTACTATTATCCGCTCACAAATGCATCGTAAGCACTGAAGGAACACTCCAAGGAGAGGTCCGATATCCATACTCTCAAGCGTCGTCTGCATGGTAGACTCCAAATATAAAAAGAGCTGCTTCGTATGAAACAACTCTTTCTAACTGCGTTTTTGGTTATCCTCCTTATAATCTGTCTCTCCCGTGTTATACATATCGATCGTCTCTTTACCGAGAGCAGTGTTGAGCTCCTTAAGGGTTGTCTGCTCGCTACCTCCCAAAAATATCTGGGAGTCACAGTTACCGATGATGGTATCTGCATTGTCTTTGTAGATCGCTTTTAACTGTGATTTTGCCTGCAACACTAATGCTGCAGATATCTCACGGCATGCGGATGGTAGCCATAAGCTTCTCTAAGTCCGGGATCTGTCCGATGTTCGCTGCCTCATCGATAAGACATCTCACATGTACCGGAAGTCTTCCTCCATACACATCATCTGCTTTTTCGCATAACAGATTGAATAATTGCGTGTATATCATGCTGATAAGGAAATTGAAAGTTGCATCCGTATCAGACATGATGAGGAACAATGCGGACTTCTTATCTCCCAGTGTATCCAGCTCAAGTTCATCATATGCCGTGATTTCCCGAAGCTCTTTTATATCAAAGGGAGCGAGCCTTGCACCGCAACTCACATGTATGGACTTGGCCGTCTTTCCGCATACCTTTTTTTATCATATATAGATCTTAAGCATAATTCTTTGCTCTGTCAGCAGATAACACAGTCCTTCCGGTCTTTTCCGACCTCAATTCCCTATATGTCTGTATGATCAGGAACAGTGCTATGAGAAATGTCAGCAGGTCCGATAACGGCATGGAATAAAGCACACCATCCAGTCCGAATTTAAGCGGCAACAGAAGCGCAAAACCTACTCCGAACACTATCTCCCTTACCATTGACAGAATCGTTGACTCCAGTGCTTTACCCATTGCCTGTAAGAAGATAAAGCAGGCTTTATTTACACAGGCAAAGATCATCATGCACAGATATACCCTGAATGCCTTGATCGCAAATGCTGTATAATACGCACTCTCATTGGCTGCACCGAAAATACCGATCAATGCTCCCGGGAACAGTTCAACTATGACAAGTGCCACTGCGCCGACTGTTGCCTCAGCTATGAGAAGGGTTGTAAAAAGCTGCTTCACCCTGTCCTTAAGACCAGCTCCCATATTGTATCCCACAACCGGAATACATCCGGCAGCCATACCGACCACAATGGAGATCACGATCTGGAAGAACTTCATGACGATGCCGACCACCGCCATGGGGATCTGCGCATACTGTTCCTGGCCAAAGATCTCATCCAGAGCGCCATACTTGCGTATCATGTTGTTGATAGCTGCCATAGCTGCCACAAGAGATATCTGGGACAGGAAACTGGTCACACCGAGTACAAGGGTTCTTTTTACAATATCAGCACTCAGCCTGTAATCTGCCTTTCCCGGCTTTACTATCTTCATATGTACGATATACCACACCGCAAGAAGTGCTGTGGCAATCTGTCCGATCACCGTAGCCACTGCAGCTCCCATCATCCCCCACTTGAATCCAAAGATGAAGATCGGATCAAGGATAATATTGATCACCGCTCCGGCAAGCGTTGATATCATTGCAAATTTCGGGCTTCCGTCCGCACGGATCACGGGATTCATGGCCTGCCCGAACATATAGAAGGGAATACCAAGGGTGATATAAAAGAAATACTCCTTGGAATGTCTGAATGTCTCTGCATTTACAGTACCGCCGAACATGGTCAGTATTCCATCGCTGAAGATAAGATACAGTGCCATAAGAATCAGGCTGCTTATGATCATCAACACGATGGAATTGCCTACGCTTTTCTTTGCTCTGTCACTCTCCTGCTTTCCAAGACTTAAGGATACGAAGGCACAGCATCCGTCTCCGATCATGACAGCTATGGCAAGTGCAATGACCGTCAGCGGAAACACTACTGTATTTGCTGCATTGCCATAGGAACCCAGATAACTGGCATTTGCTATGAATATCTGGTCTACGATGTTGTAAAGCGCTCCCACCAGCAGCGATATGATACAGGGTATGGCATACTTTTGCATCAGTTTCTCTACCGGTTCTTCCCCAAGATACCTGTTCTCGTTTCCGTTCATTTTTTACATCCTCCTCGCGCATAAAAAATAAGCGTGTAACCTTAAGCCGGATTTACGCCAAAGGCCACACGCTTCTGTGCTAAAAAAATAAAATGGCAATAACTGGATTTACGCAGTTACTGCCACTCGTCGCCCAATAAGATATCACATTTTCAATACATGATTCAAGGGACATTTTTAACGAATTTCCTATAGCCATGTATCTGTGCATTCTGCTCACGCGGCATAGACAGTTCACAAATATTTCACAAATATTGTTAGCACTCTCCCTTGACGAGTGCTAATTTAAGTGCTATAACATAATCGAACAGAGGAACAGAGAAGACCAAAAGAACGGGATGTTCCAATGATCTAATCCCTCCTTCCCCTTGCTCAGTAGCTATTAACAGTATTGAGTGAAAAGGAGGTAAGCATTATGTTAAGACCTAGTATTTTTGGAGAAGATTTATTTGACGATTGGTTCGCATTCCCGGATTTCAGAGATCTGGACAGAACCGAAAGAAAGCTGTACGGCAGACATGCCGACAGGATGATGAAGACCGATGTTCATGAGCATGACGATCACTACGAAGTAGACATTGACCTGCCCGGATTCAAGAAAGAAGAGATTGGTCTGGAGCTGAACAATGGATATCTCATTGTCAGCGCAAACAAGGGTCTGGATAAGGACGAAAAGGATAAGAAGGGCAAACTTATCAGACAGGAGCGTTACTCCGGATCAATGCAGAGAAGCTTCTATGTCGGTGAGAACATCACCGAGGAAGATATCAAGGCAAGCTTCAAGCATGGTGTTTTGAATCTCACCCTTCCTAAGAAGGACAAAGAGAAGCTTCCCGAAAAGAAACAGATACTCATCGAAGGATGATGTAAAAATGGGCCTGCGGATTTCCCGCAGGCCTCTCTTTATGCTTGTGTATTGTGTCTTTGTCTAATCTGATAAGCACTTAACAGAGAAAGCTGCAATAGTTCATAACTACACTCAAAATACTGTATGATGAGATAGTGGGTTTTCCCCTGTTAACAAAGAAATCCTCAACCGTTACATCCAGACCGTAATCCTCGGCGATCTGTATCACTTTCTCTCTTACTGCCTCTTCTATGGTCGCAGGAGTCATTCCATCGAGTGGCTTGGGAGCAAACATTTCTTCAATCTTTGCCCGAAAATCCGCAACGATCTCTTGATCACTCTTTGCGGCACGGATCTCCTCCTGTCCTCTTTCATCTGCCTTTTCCATCAGATTATCCAGAGAAGTCCCGGGCTTTAATCCTGCTTCATAGACCAGGTTATAATTATCACGCTCAACCTCACTGCCTTCCTTGCGCTCCATGGAAGCAGACGGCATCATTACCCGTACCGTATATCCCGATGTTCCGCCCCGCGTCGAATACGCATTAAGTGAGCTTGGTGAGTCCATGCGGCCAATCATCAAGTCTATGGAAGCTTTGGGAAATATCTATAAACAGGGCCTTGAAGAATAAACCAAAAATGGCGGTGATGATTTCTCATTTCCGCCATTTTAATTCCCGTTATAATTTCTCACCCCTATCATTGATTTAGCTATCTTCGGGTGGTAATATTCACGTAGAAAAAAAGTGATTTTTATTCGGCAGTCATATGATGAGGACCCAAATGAGTTTCAACTCTCAGATAAGGATCTGCAATCCGGACCGCCGGACTTGCACAAGTGCCCGTCATGGAGGATTATCATGAAGTTTTTATTAAGAAAACAGACAAAGGAAACAAAGACACGTCAAAAGCGTTTTTTTGCATTTATGCTGTCAGTGCTCATATGTTGCCTGCCCACGGCAACAGTGCTGGCGGAGAATCTGAATTTCTACCGCAATCCGGGTACAATACAAAATAGTACAATAAATTCAGATGAAACCATTATGGGATCGGGTCATGTTACTTTTACATATCTTTCGCCTGACGGAACTGACATCACCCCTATGCCGCCTAACGCAATTAAAGAACGTAATTTCACTTTAGATGATACACAATATCTTGTTCCTACCATAGCTGGCTATAACAAATGGCTGGTTACGGTGTTCACCGAAGCCCCGGGTACCAATAACTACGTAATGACTTTGAAAGCTATAGAAGAAAAACCCGCACAACCTGTAAAGGAAGAAAAATCAGAAGATACTTCCGAAAGCAAGCATGATGATCAGACACCTGCTTCCTGGGAAGCTAACCCCAATGAAATATCGGCTTTTTATATTAACAACGGATTTATAGATAATAGGGTAAAATTAGGCAAAGAAGAACAGGGAGAGACATGTCAATTTATTTTCAGGTCTTCATTTCCTGCTGGCAATAACTATAAGGAAGCCTTCTCATTATCAATGTCCTATGACGGAAAGCATACGACCGATTTGAAGGACGGTACTTTGCTGCTCTATATTCCACCCAATCTGCAAAGGAGTGGAAGAAAATTTAAGATGCTGGCCATAAATAAAGATGGAGAAGTCTTTTTGTTCGACAATACATCTGATAATGAAGGAATATTCCAGACGAAGCTTTATGTTGAAGGCTATGCTTTCTGTCTTATTTACACTGATGAATTCATTTTGAACTAATAATCCTATAGTTAACGAATTTAGTAATTGACGTATCGCGAGCCGTAAAAGCCTTGCCATTGGATTTTGCGGCTCGGGAAAGTGCAATTACCTTATTCGTTTACTGTGTTTTTTACTAAATCTCATCCAGAGAGGTGATCACCCTTGAGATGCTCGCCTCCCTCAATTCCGTCGATAAGGAGAAGAACCGCCTGATCGAGATCACATCAGACGGCGTTATCACTGAAGATGAATACGAGGATTTCGCTATGATCCAGGATAAGCTGGAAAAGATCTCCGTCACAGCCGATGCCCTGCAGCTATGGGTACGTGAAAAGATCGCTGAAGGAAATATTGATCAAAGCAAACTCGACAGCTACAAGAATAAATGAGCTAAGCTCCAATCACCTGTATCTGGCATGATCTCATTGTATCTAAGGCTGCTTCATGCTTTTCAGGTGTGACCCCGGCACAGCATGAAGCATCTACGCTTATCTCCACCTCAGGCATAGCCGCTTTCAGGAGAAGGGCATTTGATACCACACATATATCCGTGCAGAGCCCGATGAGTTCTATAGATATCTCTTCTGTTTTAGAGATTCCGTAAACACTCAAACATGAGTACCATACATTAAGGAAAACGCCGTAAATACGGCGTTGCCAATAGATTGAGCACATTGAAAACTACATCAAGATTTTTTCAGACTATGAAACTTTTCCTGTACAGTTT
>Ga0256405_10003820_pt1 | contig 30172 bp, 28 predicted proteins | sample RumenRJG_02DNA_FD_189096 | JGI IMG/M metagenome (GOLD analysis project Ga0256405, IMG submission 189096) | Bovine rumen microbial communities from Lethbridge, Alberta, Canada - RJG_02 | ecosystem: Host-associated > Mammals > Digestive system > Stomach > Rumen | place: Canada: Alberta...
AACAACTGATTATGGATCGTCCTGTTTTCAAAGTGGCTTTATTCGCGGAATGTGTGGTTCTCATTTCCGGAATAGGTATGGCTCCGCCATCCGGAATGGGTGGCTCAGAAACGTCGGAATATTCAATGGGCTCTTAGCAAGGGTTCAATGAACAAAACTTTCCACCATTGTGGCAAGTTTTCAACTTATATGTTTGATCATACATTACAGAAATAAAAGAAGCAGTGAACCCTTGATCACCGCTTCTGTAGTTTCCTTGTATTGTGTTGCAATAAGTCTTAATCCACTGTCTTGATCCATTCTCCGTTCTTATCAGCCACCCATTTATCTGTACCGATCCGATACCAGGTATACCCTCCCGCTTTCTTGATCTCAAAGGCGTATACGATCTGTCCCTTTTCGAACATGCCTACTTTTTCTCCTGTCGTAGAAGGCTTGTTTCGGATATTGATCTTTCCGGCGATATTCTCGATCCTGAACGCTTTTCCGCCGTCTTCCCCTATCCTGTTTACGATCCCGATAAACAGAGGTGTCTGTCGATCGTCACTGACGAACGCAAACAGGAACGGCCTGTTGAAAACGACATCGTGATAGATGATGTCTCTGACCTCCAGGCAGTCACCGCCGCCTTTGCCCATGATCTCCAATGTCACGGCTGCAGCGACAGCTTTCTCTTCATCCACTTCGACCTTGCATTTCTGTTTCACTTTCTGGATATAGATCTCACCGTCGGAGATCCCGGAGAAATCACAGGTCTTCGGATCAAAGACATTCTTCAGACCGAATTCCTTCAATGTTTCTTCCAGTTCATATTCCTTTTCATATTCAAACTTCGGAAAAGACAGATTGGTATAGTGCTGATCGACGATCGGGCATTCTCCGTTCCATTCGTAATTCGGTTTGAAACTGCCGACGACGTCTTCATAGTGAACGTTCTCGATGTAATCCGAAAACGTATTCGGATCCATATGATCGATATAATCGTAGATATCGATCCCTTGATTCGGTAGTATCGCAACGAACCAGCTGCCGTTCCCCAGATCTTTTGCGAATCCTTCACTGTTTTTATCGCTCCAGTAGCCAAACAGCGTCTGATGCATCATCTCAACTGTCTTTTTACTGTTGTCATAACAGTTGAAGTCTTCGGTAAATGTCTCTTTGGTATCAAACGGGATCGACCAGGGACCGCCTGCGACCAGTGCATTCAGAAGAAGCATGTAGCTGTCTTTATCCAGATCATCTTCACTGACGATCTGATCGATCGCTCCGTCTGTTTGATCGGATGACCATTGATTCACTTCTTTTGTGATCTTCTGTCGATCGCCGAAACTTCTTTCAAAGATACTGTCACCGTAATACTTCCGTATCGTATCGACGTATTCCTGCTTCAGTTGACCGAGGTCTTTATTGAACCACAGTGCGTTCGCTTTATTAAAGACCGGGGCATAATCTCTGTTGTTTGCGGTATCGAATTCATTCAGGAATAGATTCAGATCATTGACCGACATGCCCAATGCCGTCTCCATCTCATTCTTTGTATTCCCTTTGGCTCCGTTGGCGGTGATCGCCAGGACATAATACAGAGACAATGGTGAAACGATCTCATTCTCCCCTTTTTCAAGGGAAGAACGAAAATCCTTCAATGCGAATTCTTTATATATGCCGATCGCTTTCTGATAGCTTTCATTTTCCCACACATCCAGGAATCCGTACTGGTTCATTTGAGAAGGACTGTAAAAGTCAGACATCTCTTCCGTTTTTACCGGTCCGTCTGTTTCCCCTACCTGATCCTGGATGACAGGATCCTGATCCGTAACTGTCGTTTCGGTATCGTTATTGCATCCAAACAGTGTCAGCGTGATCAGAACACAGATCATGGCCCTTATGAACTTATTCATAGTATCCCTCCACAGCATTGCCTTTCATCACCATTATTCTGGTATTTCAAAATCCAAATAATAATCCTTAGATACTTCGGTATCTAGCTCTATATCAAACAAAAGTGTTGGATATTTCTGACCTTTTTCTTCAGTAAAGGATTCTCTCATGTTGGTGAATTTTCCGGTTCCAAAATAAGTAAATGGCAATGTTATTCCATCCTCTTTTTCGATCTTTCTTACAAACAAGTAAACTCTTTTCGTATTTAAGAGTTTCTTCCCTTCGGCATTGTTTACTGTTGTATTATTCTTGCTTTCCCATTGGAAAACCGTAGGACTTATAAACTTATCCTTGTAGTTGAGCTTACCCACTTCATCTTTTTTTAGCCCTACAAAAACATATGTATCCCCAGGATGGTTCGGATCGTAATACGTTCCAATAATCTTCAAATCCATGGTTTTTTCTTTCAGCATCACCATGGCAACCTGATCTTTTGTGTAATTACCGTAAAGTTTAAATTTTCCTTCAAATTCACCAAATTCGCTGCTATACCTAGTTAAACCATAATCAACAGTATCCTTTAAATACTCGCGATAATCATCGCTTGTATACTTAAAATCAACCGCGGAATCATTCACGATATTGTTGTTGGTGAGATATGTATATGCATATTCAAGAGATTCTTCTGTGGTGTTCGGATATGATTCCTTAAGCTCTTCCAGGTTCGTTTCTCCTTCATCCAGAAGCTGCTTTACGATAAGATACTCTTCCGTTCTTACAAGCGGAAGCATATCTTCCAAGTTATTGATCACATCAATTTCTTCTTTGCTGAAAGACGGCAGATCCTTTGTTCCAATTTTCTTCAAAAAAGAATAATACGATTTGTTCTTTGACCCACTCATATGAGCTTTTAAAAACCGATTCAGATCCGGAGCAATTTCGTAATCAAGGTAATCCATATGAGACGGATACGTTTCTGACTTGATATAGGATTTGAAGTTCTCGTAATCTTTTTTTAGGAAACTAGAGGTATTAAAGTTGGTATTATCAATAAAATGTATGATTTCTTCTTTTGCCAGATCATCAATATTGATCTGAACACCCGGAATTCCGATCGAAGCATAATCACTACGTATCAAAGCTTTGAGATAAGCTTTTTCTGTATATGTGGTCTTCCCCAATGTCCCTAAGGCTAACGCGATCTGAACGGACCTTTCATAGTTGTTTCCGATAAAATCCAATACCGTAACATATTCTTTCCCAGGATACTTACGTAATCCTCTTCCTAATTGCTGAAGGAAGACGGTTTGAGATTCGGTAGGCCGTAAGAAAAGAACCATGTTCACTTGAGGAATATCTACACCTTCGTTCAAGATGTCTACGGTACAGATTATTTCCAAAGGCTTTGTTTCGTCTTGCAAGTCCTTAAAAGCCTTTATCCTTTCTCCAAGATCGTTTACTCCTGTTAAAGAAACTGTACTATATCCTACTTCGCGTAACTCATCTGCCATTAATTTGCAATGCTGTATATTCGTGCAGAATGCAAGACATTTTAGTTTTTCATTAGGCAGTCTGTGCTTTTCTATCTGATTGGATATGAATTCTACATTTTCGGTTTTTGCTATTTCTTTCGCAACTTTCATCCGGTCCTGGTCTTTGTAATCAGCCAGTTTCGTACGAATGCCATAATAATGGAAAGGTACAACTAGATCGTTTAATATAGCATCTCTAAGACGGAGTTCAAACGGAATATTCTGATCAAACAGTCCAAACACATCCTTGTTATCCATACGTTCTGGCGTTGCAGTAAGACCCAGCAAGAACTCCGGACGGAAGTATTCAAAAATCTTATGGCCACTATCGGCCACGATGTGATGCACTTCATCATAAACAATATAATCAAATTCATCTTTACCGAATTCCGTTAAATGTCTTGAGAGCATAGCAGTTGATGCGAATATAAAATCGCAATCCAGATCACTATTTGACCCAGTATATAACCCGTATGTTCTTTCTGCTCCAAAGACATTTTTGAATGTATCTCTGGCGTCTTTCAGAATGACATCTCTGTGAACAACATACAGTAGTCTTTTTGCTCCAAAATTTCTCGCATCAAAAGCTGCCAAATATGTTTTTCCAGAGCCGGTTGCGCTTATTACCAAAGCCTTATTTACTCCAGTATCCCGATAACGTCGAATCTCCTTCAAAGCCCTACGTTGCATACTATTGGGATTCACAGAAAGTGCATCTGGATTGATATAGTCCATATCCCACTTTTCTAGTGCATAATCCAATCTCAATCGATAAATATCGATTAACTCTTCATTCAGCTGTAACGTTTCGTTCCAAAGGTGACTAAATTCTTCTATTGCGTCAGTATAGGAAGGAATGCTGTCTTTGGATATTAGTGAGACATTCCACTCGATATTCTTTAATAAAGCAAATCTTGTTATATTCGATGATCCGACTATGATTTCAATCGAATCATCATATTCGAATAAGTAGCCTTTTGAATGAAAGCCATTTTCCCCAAAGCATTCAAAGTCTAGATGACATTGGAAATTATCATATTTCTTTGTCCAATCTAAAAACGTTCTTAATGAAGCAATATCGGTGAAGTTCTGATATGTGGATGTAATAATCTCCCCTTTTACGCCTCGTTCCAACGCTTCTTCCAGTTCTCTTTCTATTAGAACTAAACCGGCTTTCTTGATAAAGCTCACCGAAAAACGAAAAGATTTGCATTTTTGTAAGCTTTCTTTCAATTTATCTAAAAAAGAAACATCTGAATAATTTGTTAAAAACTTATCTTCCATTCAAAACTCCAGTTTTTTCTTTATATGCTTTAATCACCTTTTTATCTGCAGGAACCCACTTAATACCCCGAGATTTTGGAGAGATCCATTGATATGCGGAGTGATCGTGAAGGTGAACTTGCTCAGAACACAATTCACATATGAAGCAATCCATAATCAGATTAAAGGAAGAATATCTATGTCTTACGGTGCATAACAAGTCCTTAACTCTGATCTCTGCTTCAAATTCTTCTTCAATTTCTCTTTTAATGGCTACCTCGCCAGTTTCTCCAAATTCGTATTTTCCTCCAGGAAATTCCCACAATCCGGCAAATTCACCAGTCAACCTTCTTGCGATAAGGATTTCTTCCTCTTTTTCAACGACGGCTGCCACAACCCGAATAGTCTTTTTCTTTTTCTTAGCAATTATATTAATCCATCTATCACTTCTTCCAGGTCTGACGTCATCGCTAAGCCACATCTCTTTAATATCAAAACTAATGAACAATTTTTTGATCAGGTTTTCATTCAGATCGTTAAAATATCTATCCCCCTGAATCCGATCAGATTTTCCATATTTGAATGAAGCATAAATAATACCGTTCTTCTTTAATGCTTTATGTAAATTATTAACAACCTTATTCAATTCATTTTTATTGACGTGCAATAATGATGCACACGCCCATACCGCATCAAACTCGTCATTATACGCTAAATCCAGAAAATCAACGCATTCCACTTCTTGCCCGACATTTTCTGATGCAAGTCTGCACAATTCTCTTGAGCCATCAATCGATTTTACAGAGTATCCCTGGGACAAAAAGTATTTGCTGTCTCTTCCGGATCCACATCCCGCATCAAGAATATATGCTTTATTCTTAACATATCGAAGAAATCTGCTATAGCAGTCACCCATTTGCGCGTTTACAGTATTGTTGAAGTATTCTTCAGCGTGTTTATCGTAATAATCTATTGTATTTATCATATTCTCCATTCCTTGAATCCAAGATTGGCTGCCGCATTATATACAGGCTTAACAATTTCTTCTAATCGATTCTGGAATTCGATTGAAGATAAGCCATCAGAATACAATTTATGATAGACATCAATGTCGTTCACATGGTCCTTACAACAATCTTCAAACAGTTTGTTTATGTAGTTGTTCTCTTGCTTTAATCGATATGCAAGATATTCACTTTGGCTCAATTTACCAAAGTACTTGTCCCAATCAGGCAAGCTATTGCTTTTACTGGAATTAATACTTCTCGTGGTTGGAGTTAAGTTCCAGAGTTCGTCGTGTGCCACATAACTCCACGGTATGAAATGATCTATAGATATCATTTTATGCTCTAGCTCTACATCATCATAGATTTCATGGATACCTGTAAGGTTGATTATTTCTTTCCAATACTTTTTGACTTTTTCCAGATTTCTCATCTGAGGCGGATCAATCTTGTTTACGATTCCCGGGACAGAAGGATTTCTCCTTTGTAAATACTCAATCATATTAGATCGAACCCATCCACATAAAATCTCGTAGTTCTCATTCACATATTCAGCAAAGCCATCACTGATTCGAATCTTGCTGTCCAAACCGTTGACCGAATCAAAATAATAGAGCAGATTATCATGATCATTAATCAATTCAGCTATATTCTTACTTTCCCAGGCTTTCCCTTTAACATCGTTTAAGAACGGAGCCTGAAGACGATACGGAACATTCAGCGTAAGAACTTTCTTCATTTTTAGCAAGTCTTTATTATCGCAGTTGTTCAGTGTATCAATAATTATGTTTTTCTTCTCTGATGATTTTAACTGCACCTTATCAAAAGCTGTAATAATAACTTTTTCTAATGTATCACTTGGCCCAAGATTTAGTTTATACTCTGTAACCATATACCATCCATCTGCAATCATCTCATCGATTAACGAATTAAAGGAAATCAAAAGCTCTCCTTCGTGGATTCGGTTTATGATTGCTTGAAACCAAAATATCTTGTAGGACTCAGACATATTGTCAAAGAGCCTTCCAAGCACTCTTGTATCAATTTGGGTAGTATTAGGAAGATATACGTCCATCGTTACTCTATTTATTATTTTATCATCTGAAGTGATAAGAAAATGATAATAAGAAAGAGTATAGTAGTTCATTAATGGATAAATAGGTCCTCTTTTGCTCTTTTAATCACATTTTTCCACTTTTTGTTGATTTCTCTCTTCTATTCATCCTTTACAATAAAAGTATGAATCAGAATTCTCGAGAGATCTTTAGAGCAATTCATGAAGGCTATTGGCTTATTATTGAATATCATAATCTAAAAAACGAAACCACAAGGTATTGGATCTCGATAAAAGAGATCGATCCGATCAACGGAAAGATAAAAGTCGATGGAATGCATATGTGGAGCCATGAAATAGCGGAACTTACTCTGTCTATCGATAGGATCCTGAGCGCAAAAGTGATCGAAGGAACATATTCTCCGACGCCGGAGGAATTGATCAATGACATCAGAGAGAATCCGGAAAAGTACCGTTCCATATTCTCCGATATCGTCAACCTGAAGATCTTAGACTATCTCAGCCGTTGCAACCGCCTGGATCAGACACCTTATAAGACGAAGGCCACTTTGGTCGAGCACCTCGACGATGAGATCCTGGGACGAGATACTTTAGAATTGAATGATAAGCAATTCGATCAGATCGTCAAAGGCTTTCAACAGAACACATTTAATAAATTCAATACGTTGCAGACTGTTCAACTGGGAATGAATCTGTTAAGTATCAATTGTGTCAAAGGGATCTACGTTTTAGCATATAAGCCATTAAGACTGGACGTGAAAAACCGGACTCTGAAAGCCGATAACGAGATCGTGATATGCAACGAGTTCACGATAGACGGGGAGAAACAAAGTGTTCGACAGTTTCTGGATGAGGAAGATCTCTCCCTTCTGGATGATTTTGCGGAGAATGCCGAGATAATCAGGGATACCATAATCAAGAATAATCCTACTGTCATCGTCGATGATATGCCGTATCTGATCGAGATCGGCAGGAACCCGCTCATTGACCTGGATCAGGAATATGACGGAATACTGAAAATGTATCAGTCCGAGAATCAGGAAGAATTGACCGTTCCTATCAGGGCTTTTTTCGGCGAGCTGATCGACCGACCGAGAAAAGAAAGAAATCTTCCTTTGATCCTCTTGGATAACAAGGTCAATCTGGATCAGTTGCTGGCAATGGATCACTCCATGAGACAACCGATCTCCTATGTCCAGGGACCTCCGGGGACAGGGAAGACGAAGACCATCGTAAATATAATAATCACTTCTTTCTTTAACGGAAGGACTGTCCTGTTTTCTTCATACAACAATCACCCGATCGACGAAGTCACGAAAAAGCTCAGGACTATGACATTTGGAAACTATACGATCCCCTTCCCGATCTTTCGTTTCGGCAACAACGCAGAAATCATGAATACATTGAGACAGGTGAAAGATCTGTATGAAAGAGTAAAGAAAGTCAATGTGTCTTCCGCACATCAGGAAAGAAACATCAGAGAACGTACCAAGCAGGCAAAAGAACTGTCTGAATTCCTGAAGAAATATGAAGATCGTATCGACCTTTTGGAAAGAAAAGACACGATCGAGCAGTTGCTGAAGAACAGTCATCAGATGAACTTTCAGATCAATATCCAGGCAGGTCAACTGCACGAGATCAACGAAAGATTGAAACAGATCGGAGAGTTCAGTGTGGAAGAAGCTCTGAAGCTGATTGAAACTGATACAGACTCTCTGATGACGTATCTGAACTATGCATCGATCAGATATATTAAAAGAATCTCTGATCCAAAGAATGACGCATTTAAGAAGATCCTGTATATAGAAGACGAGGAGAAACGGCTGGAGCAGTTTAGTCATTATATCTCCGATCCTGATAATCTGAGGAACTTTATTCAGATCTTTCCGATCGTTGCGAGCACATGCATCTCCGCTCATAAACTGGCTGATCCAGAACCATATTTTGATATGACGATCATAGATGAGGCGAGCCAATGCAACACCGCCGTTTCTCTTGTGCCGATCATTCGCGGAAAGAGATTACTGCTTGTCGGCGATCCACAGCAGCTTCAGCCCGTCATCGTCCTCGATCCGAACGATAATCTCGTGTTACGAAAAAGATACGGGGTGACCGAAGAGTATGACTATTGCAAGAGTTCGATCTATAAAACCTACCTGGCGTGTGATGCCGTCAGCGACGAAGTTCTGCTAAGCCATCACTATCGCTGTGATCCAAGGATCATTGGCTTCAATAACAGAAAGTACTATAACAACAAGCTGAAGATGGATGGAACAAAGGTATCTGACAAGCCTTTAGTTTATATGGACGTTCCGGAAGATACCAGCAGCAGAAAGAATACCGCTCCGAAAGAAGCAGAAGCGATCATTGATTATCTGAAGGAAAACAGGGACAAGAAAGTCGGTATCATTACGCCTTTTGTAAAACAGAGGGAATTGATCTCAAAAGAGCTTGAATTGAACAATATCAAAGACGTCAGCTGTGGAACGGTCCATGCTTTCCAGGGAGACGAGAAAGACGTGATCCTGTTCTCCCTCTCGCTGACAGACCGTACAAGGCAGCAGACTTACAATTGGCTGAAGAATAACAAAGAGCTGATCAATGTTTCTACTTCGAGAGCAAAACATCAGCTGATCTTATTCTCTAACGAGAAGGAGATACAGCGGCTGCATACCGAAAATGAGCCGGACGATCTTTATGATCTGTTCCGCTATGTAAAAAGCTCCGGTGAATATCAAGTTGCCCAAAGAAGCGTAGAATCACGTGCCTTAGGCATCAGACCTTACAGTACAGAAACAGAGACCGCCTTCATGGAAAGCTTAAACCTTGCGTTGGATAATGCCTTTCAGGATGGAAGCAGATTTGTTGTCAGAAAAGAAGTCCCTATTTCTCAAGTCTTCATGAATAACATATCCCATCAGGATTATTTCTATCGGGGGCGATTTGATTTTGTCGTCTTCCGAAAAGTACAGAAAGAAGAATACCCTGTTCTTGCGATCGAGTTGGATGGTAAAGAACATCTTGAGGATGAAGTAGTAAAACATCGCGATCAGATCAAACAGAACATCTGTCGTGAACATAATTTTGAATTGCTCCGGGTAGATAACACCTACGCAAGACGATATCACTATATCAAAGATATCTTAATCAAGTACTTTAAAGGGTGAGATCATAGAAACCATTCATAATATCGTCAGTTTTTAGTTGATCACGTTTTGAAAGTATCAGAGTACAGTTTGATACGGTTCCATTTAGGCTATTTCAAAAAACTAACTATCAATAAAAGGTTTTACAATAAGAAACCTTTTATTGAATAGTCCTAAAACTCTTTTTTAGTACCGCATCCTGCATTATTCCTGTACATCAAACAGGATATCCAGATCTACAAAGGTGTCGATCCCGTCGATCAGGCCGGAATCGGTCAGCTGCCAGATCTGATACTTTCCCTTATAGCTAGGCCAGTCGGTATACTGAGCCAGCCAGATCGGATGTTCGTCATTGTCGGTCCATACTTCCTGGAGATAGTACTTGCTGCTGTACAGCATACTTTCATAGCCGTGTTCTTCCACGACTTCCTCGAACACTTCATAGAGGTGGTTGAGTTCCTGGAAGCTCATCTGATAGTCCTGGAAGTCCCAGAAATCTTCCCAGTCAAACACGATCGGAAGTTCCAACGGCGTATCTCCCAGTTCTTCAAACAGGAGATCCAGCACTTTTCTGAGGTCTTCCTCGTTGTTCTGATAGCTGAAGAGATAGATCCCGACCGGTAATCCCGCTTCCCTGGCTTTGCGGATGTTTTCCTTGAATTCTTTATCCAATGTGAGTTTATCCCCATGGGAGAAACCCAGTCTCATCATGACGAACTCACAGCCGGCTTCCTTCACCTTTTCGAAGTCGATGGAATCCTGCCATTCGGAGACATCTATCCCGAAGTGTCTGCCGTCTCCCGCATAGTCTTCCACGAAGTCAGCGAATTCATATCCTTCCCGTTCGTAGTCCTCTTCTTCCGGATACTCGTTCACGACCGTCACGGTGAAATCCCATTCGTTGACGTTGCCTGAGGCATCCGTGAGTTTCACATGGAGCGGGTATTCTCCGAGTCGGAATGTATTGACCGTTCCTTCGACTTCCAGTTTCGGGGAAGGATCCGCATTGTCTCCGTAACCGATGAAATCGTGGATATCGAAGGTCGATCCTCTCGTGATGATGGAACCGTAGTCCGCATTCAGTACCAGAGGTTCTTCAAGGTCTCTTACGATGACCGGGTAGGAAGAGACGGAGACGTTGTTCGAATCGTCAGTCGCCGTCACATGGACAGTGTATGTTCCGGAACGTTTCGGATCATAGTCCGTTTCAAAAGACAATGTCCCTTCATTGACCCTGATATTTTCCTTCATGTCTTCTTCGGTATATTCTTCTTTCGGATCCCGGTACACCGGGGCATTGAGGATCTCGATCTCAGGAGGTCTCGTATCGGTGACCCCATAAGAAAAGACCGCATCTCTTTCGAAAGGTCCCTTCTTTACCGTGTAATGAAAGGAGAAGATGCCGGTCTCATCGGTATACAGCGTTTCGTTTTCCGGGAAGATCTGTCCGTTGGATCTCGTGATGAAATCCATTGCGTTATAGGATTCTCCTCTCTCCAGGATCGTATGTTCCTGCGTAAAAGAGATATAAGGGGTCATGAAAACGATGCCTGCGATCAGTGCGATCACAGCCAGGATGAAATAGATCCTGTACCGTTTCCCCTCGTTCATCATTTCAGCCTTCCGTATTCCTCTCCGGTCAGTTTGTGTTTGCCTGCCTCACAGGTCATTTCAAATCCCGCATCTTCGCTGAACAGCAGCACGATATCGCTTCCGCCGAACAGGAAGCAGCCCATCGGATCGCCTTTCTTCACTCTTGATCCGACTTTGATATCGTCTTCAAAATTCACGGAAGAGACTTCGCACATGCCGATCGGGACGATGGCCATAAGTCCTCCGTTGTCCAGTTCCAGGATGATCACAGCTCTGGTCTCCAGGGATTGCCAGGAATAGGAATCGGAGAAGTACTCCACGTAGCGTTTTATGCTGGGATCCCAGGTGATGATCCCGCCCGGGGCATCGTCTGCCGGGATGGCGTAGATCTCTTTTACGGTCCCGTCTGCCGGGAAGTGGTAGCGATGATAGTCGTTCACATCCAGCAGGGCGTGGGTCATCACGCCGTTGCCAAAACAGTCTTTGTATTCACTGTTTAAGAGTAAAGATGAGACATCTTTCAATGTGCCTGTTTTAATTGCGATCCCGTGACTCGTCAGGACATCGTCCATGACGATCTTATTCTCAGAATCGATGGACCACGGTCCCTGAGGAAAGGAATCTGTCGGGAAGACGATCACGGAAGGATCTTCGGGAGATGCGATCGGACGTCTGGACGGATCTTTCAGTCTTCTCGCAAAGAAGTCGTTGAAACACTTCCAGTTGGAAGGATCCTCATAGGTGTCGTCATCCAGATGGAAATCGGGATTCTCCAATGCGTTTTTATAGTATTCTTCGTTCCAGGAGATCTCTTCTTTGAGATAGAAGCCGTACTGCGACATAAAACGGATCAGCCAGCTGCGGAACGGTTCGTGATACATCAGGGAATTGTGATAGTAGCCTTTGTCTTCCAGTTCTTTTAACGGCTGATCGCAGACGAAATAGAAACAGCCCATACTCTGATCGATGAGGTCATAGAGCTTATGATAGTTCCCGTCTTTTGTGATCGCCCACGGCATGGCTTTATAGGACCGATCCAGAAAATCATAGTAGGATTCTAAAGAATCTACCGGATTGGAATCCGGATCAGGATTGAGTTTATGTGCCTGCTGAATGGACTTCAAAAGAAGTCTCTTCAGTTCATCATCGTGATCGATCAGAAGGATCAGATCTTCTGTGATCGATTCATGACCGCTCTGTCTGTGATCAGTCGTGGTCATAAGGTTTCCTTTCCAGAAGAAGGTATTCCATGGTATCCTTCTTCATCGCTTCAGGCTTTACGATGGCGATCCCCTCTCCGAGGACGATCGCCGCTTCGGTGCTCATTCTTGCGTATTGCATTGCATCCTGTATTGCTGTATGTATGCCGTCGATGTAAGGATCGGCGGACAGGATGATACATTCTTCCTTGTGGTCTTTCGTATATTTGAGAAAGTCCTTTTCCCTGGACAGGTCATGGGAGGAGAGTATGATCTTTTTCGGATCCAGGAGGTCTTCCGTGTTATAGGAAAAACGGTCCAGTGCTCTGTAACGTTTCTTCGGATCCTTCAGTTCGTGAAGGATGCGTTCCCTTCTGTCCTTCCGGATAAAGATCTCTGCGAATTCAATCTCATTCATTCAAAAGATCCTGGAGCTGTTTTCTGATGTTTTCGACAGTCCGGATATTGCGGTCAACTTTCGATACAGCTTCGCTGATCCTCCCCTGGACGACGACGTCCGCAAAGACGAAACCGTCGAAGAAATAGTCTGAAAAGGACAGGAAATCGTCAAGCTGAAGGTTCAGGTCGAAGACATCGTCCAGCTGATCCTTGAAATTCTCCAGTGCGATCCTGGCTTCATCCATATCCCTTTGTGCATTCAGCATCTTCCTTCTTTTGATCAGAGTGGAGAAGAATCCTCCGCCCATGATGTCGAAAACGCCCCAGCGTTCTGCGCTTTTTAATCTTTTACGGGCCGACTGTAGCTTTTCCAGAGCTTCTGTCGCCGCATCGATCGCTTCATAAACTTCACTGTTATTTGCCATAAACACCTCAGATGGAATAAGAACCGTCTTCGTTATGATGCAGATGGGCTTCATAGAAGCATGTCAGTGCATCGATCATATGCTTCACGTCTTTGCTTCCGGCTGTCTCGACCGGCGAATGCATGGCCCACTGGGCCAGTCCGATATCGACGGAAAGAAGGGAGACGTGTGTGTTGGAGATGTTGCCCAAGGTCCCTCCGCCGCGGATGCCTGTCTTGTTCGCGTAGACCTGATAAGGGACCTTGTGCTCATTCAGAAGTTTCTTGAATAAGGCTGCGGACAGGGAATCCGTCACATAGGACTGGGACGCATTGTATTTGATGACGACGCCCTCGTTGAGCTTCGGAGCATTGTGTTCATCGTAGAGATCCGGATGGTTCGGATGGATGCCGTGCGCATTGTCACAGGACATCAGGAAACCCTGATCCAGAAGTTCGGAATAGTTCAGTGAAAGATCGTTACAGATCTTCTTCAGAGTCAGTTCCAGGAAATCGGAATCGGCACCCTGGATGGTGGAAGATCCCACTTCTTCGTTGTCGAAGGAGACGTAGACGTTGATATTATGATCGTTGTTTCCCTTCAGGAAAGCCTGTAAAGAAGTCCATGCACATTCGAGGTTGTCGATATGTCCGACCGTGAAGAATTCCTTCTCTGAGCCCCACGTATAGCCCTTCTGCAGCGGATAAAGGTACAGGTCGAAGCCCAGGATGTCTTCCTTGTTTTGACCCGTTTTTGAGCTTAAATAGGCTTCAAAATCGAAGTCCTTGTTTAACGATACGACCGGAGCCATATCTTTCAGAAGATCGATCGGCTTGTCTTCCAGTTCACGGTCCAGATGCGGAGCCATGGACGGAATGATACAGAACGGATCTTCATCGATGAAGTTCTGCGTGAAGACTTTTCCGTTTTCATTCAGTGTCACTCTTCCGGCCAGGGAAAGCGGACGGTCGAACCATCCTCTCTTCAGCATCCCGCCGTACTTTTCCACGTTGAGTTTCACTCCCTCATCCGTTACGATGAGCGGATTCGGTTTCAGTTTCATGGACGGACAGTCCGTATGGGAAGCGGTGACATGTAAAGAAGGATCGGAAAGATCCGTTCCTGTTTTGAACGCGATCACGGAAGATCCGTTTCTCGTGATGTAGTATTTCTTTCCCTTTTCGACCTTCTGTCTCTTCAGTTCTTCAAAGCCTTCTTTTCTGAGAAGTTCCTGAATGGAAGCGACCGCTCCGAAGGCGGTCGGTGAATGATCGAGGAAATGCAGCAGTTCGTTTATCATATGACGTTCTTCTTTCTAATCCTGTCAGACAGGAAGATGATCACATATACAAGCAGTGCGATCAGGACGAGAGTCAGCACGAAGCCGATCGGATCGAAGCTGATCTTTGCGGTATCGGCCTGGTCCGGTGTCATCCCGTAGGTATGGAAGACATCGAGTCCGAATCCTCTCTCATCGAGACATTCTCCGCCCCACATCTTGATCGCAAGAAGAAGATGTCCTGTCTTCTGATAGTGGCTGTAGTTGACCCAGAGTCCCAATAATGTCGTAGCCAGGGAGATCAGAGATGTGATCAGGAGCTTTTTCATAGTTTACCGAGGATCCTTTCAAATTCCGGTTTCAGTCCGGTGTCTTTTCCGGTGACGAAGTAGTTCTGAGGCATATCGTAGCCCGGAAGCGGATTGCCTTCGACGATGACCGGTCCGTGATCGGAAATGGCGATATCCCATCCCACATAACGCACGTGCGGTTCCACTCTGGCCGCTTTCAGACACAGTTCCAGGGCTTCTTTGAAGTACGGGATCCTGAAGCCGATCAGTTCCATCTTCGAATCCGGATGATGGGTATAAGTCGTGATCGTCTTGTCGGACCAGCACGGATGATCGATGATACCGTCTTTGGACAGCACGGTATAAATGCCTCCCGATCCGACATTGTCTACCGACATGCCCTGAAGTCCGATCCTGAGGATCGCATACATCACATGCGGCACATTGTCTTTATCCAGTACGGTCGTGACTCTGACCGTATTGATCGAAGTCGGATTGAGTTTCGACATCTCCTCATTCTGAACGATGGAATCTTCGATGTAAAGTTTTTCTTTTTTCAGATACTCATAGAGTTCATGAAGATCGGTATCCAGATCGAAATTGCGGTAGATCCCCTTTCCCGAACAGGAATCGGCCGGCTTGGCGAAGATTTTCTTTTTTCCCTTGCAGAAGGAAAAGAATTCTTCTTCAGAAGCTTCATTCAGATCGAGGAAGCCTCTTCCCAGATAGTCTTTGAAGATCTTGTTGAAAGAGAGCTTGTCGTTGAATAAAGGGATGTATTCCGGATCGTTGAGGATCTTGAACAGCTTCTGGGAATCGTCAAATGTGATGTAGGTGGAACGGTCTTTCTTTGATTTTCCGACGAAATGGAAGAGATTGTACTCCATGTAGCCTACATGGTCTCTCAGGATACAGTTGGCCATATCGAGCAGGATGAAAAGAGTCGGTCTTCCCGAGTATTTATGGACCTCTTTCGCATTATTGATCATCCGCCGAATGCTTTCCCATTCGAAGCGGTCCCATATCGAACTCATAACATTATTATACATAAGTTGAAAAAAGATAGTTTATAATATTGATGAAGGAAAAATGCCATGATCAATAAGTATACCCTGAGCAGATTTCAGAACGTCCGCTACGTCCGGGATCATCTGGACAGCCTGATCAGAAACGCCCTTTATCTGTCCCGTTACGGAGAAGAAGATCCCGAACGGGAGATCGCAAAAAGGAATTTTTCTTCCGCTTTCGACTTCATCCTGGAACGGGAAGATGTCGAGAACGACTATCGCTGTCTCCTCGATCTCCATGCGATCCTGATGAAGGATCTCGATGAAGGGATCAAGGCGGAGCTGAATGAGACACAGATCAGAGAACTGAGCGAAATGATCAATCAGCCGGCCAAGGCCAACCTGGAGATCGCCATCGACGTGATGCTTTACATATTGGACAAGCGTCTTTTCGCCGACGGCGACGTCAGAGCGGCGATCATGTTCGCAAACAAGCTGATGGTCGACAACGGCTGCGGTATCATCACGGTCACTCCGTCCGGTGCGGATACGTTCCGCAAGAAGCTGAAAGAGTATAAAGATGATCAGCAGAACGATTTTAAAGACTGGATCTATAAATACTGTACAAAAGGTCCGAAACTGGACCAGTAAGTCTCATCATGAGACTTTTTTAACGATAAGGAAGGCAACACATGTATCACATCATCGAAAAGGATCCCTATCTCAAGCCGTTTGAGAACGACATCAAGCTGCGTATGAGCCGCTACCGTGCCAAGAAGAAGCAGCTTCTGAACAAGGGAGAGAAACTCATCGATTTCGCCAACGCCCATAAGTATTACGGCTTCCACAGGACGGAAAATGGCTGGGTGTACCGCGAATGGGCTCCGGCGGCGGATCAGCTGTATCTGACCGGAGATTTCAACGACTGGCACTGGACCGATACGCCATTGGAGAAGAAGGACAACGGCAACTGGGAAGTGTTCCTGCCGGGAGATACTCTCTATGTGGGATGCAAGGTCATGACCATCGTCGACAACGGCGGGAACCTCACCGAGCACATCCCTTTATATGCACTGAGGGTTACCCAGGACTGGAAGACCTACCGCTGGTGTGCGGAAGTCTGGGATATCGATGAACCGTTCGAATGGACGGATAAGAGATTCAGATGCGACGAGCCGTTACTGATCTATGAGGCCCACGTCGGGATGTCGAGCGAAGACTACCGCATCGCCGGCTATCGGGAATTTGCGGACAATATCCTTCCGCATGTGAAGGATCTGGGCTACAACACGATACAGCTGATGGCCATCATGGAACACCCTCTGTACAGTTCCTTCGGCTATCAGGTATCCAGTTTCTATGCGGCATCGAGCCGTTTCGGCTATCCGAACGATCTGAAATACCTGGTAAACAAGGCCCATGAGATGGGGATCAGAGTCCTGCTGGACGTCGTCCATTCCCATGCGGTCTCCAACACCAAGGAAGGCATCAATCAGTTCGATGGGACGACATACCAGTTCTTCCATGAAGGACCGGAAGGAGATCATCCGGCCTGGGGAACGAAACTGTTCAACTACGACAAGCCGGAAGTCCTGCATTTCCTTCTGAGCAATCTCAAGTTCTGGATGGAACAGTATCACTTCGACGGATTCCGTTTCGACGGCGTGACCTCGATGCTGTACCACGACCACGGCCTCGGCAGCAACTTCAACGACATGTCCATGTATTTCTCGATGAACACGGACGTGGAAGCCGTCTGTTACCTGCAACTGGCCAACGATCTGATCCGTCAGGTCAACAAGAGAGCGATCACGGTCGCCGAAGATATGTCCGGTATGCCCGGCATGTGCGAGAAAGTGAGCGACGGAGGCATCGGTTTCGATTACCGTCTGGGCATGGGCATCCCGGATCTGTGGATCCGTCTGATCAAGAACGTGAAAGACGAATACTGGAACCTCGATCAGATCTGGCGGGAACTCACCTTCCGTCCGGCAAGGACCGTCGCCTATGCGGAATCCCATGACCAGGCTCTGGTCGGAGACAAGACGATTATCTTCCGTCTGGCGGATGCGGACATGTATACCCAGATGAGGAAATCCGATCACGGTATCGTGATCGACCGGGCCATAGCCCTACATAAACTGATCCGTCTGCTGACGATGTCGGCCGGAGGAAACGGCTATCTGACCTTCATGGGCAACGAGTTTGGCCATCCGGAATGGATCGACTTCCCGAGAGAAGGAAACAAGGGTTCCTTCAAGTACTGCCGCAGACAGTGGAGCCTGCTGTTCAACCCGGATCTGAAGTATCAGAACCTCAACTGGTTCGATCACGACATGATCCATACCGCAAAGGCCTACGATATCTTCGATGAATGGTGTCCTCGTATCCGCTACATCCATCAGGACGATCATATCCTGGCCTACGAAAGAGGCGATCTCGTCTTCGTCTTCAATTTCTCACCGAACAGGGACTACGACTCCTATCAGATCCCGGTATCTTACAATGAAACTCATTACGTCCTGTTTACCTCGGACGATGCGAGGTATGCGGGATTCGAACGGATCTCCAGAGATCCGGTCACACCGTGGAAGAACGACCGCGGTGAAAACATCCTGAACCTGCATCTTCCGGCAAGGACATGCATGGTACTGGTCCCGAAAAGCAAGGTAAAATAAAGAATAAGGCATGGCCCTGCGGCCATGCCTCTTTTTATACTATTTGATCAGTTTGATGTAATCCCTTCTGGTATCGACGACATGATAGAGGATCGCCTCTTTTCTGTCATGCTCGACTTTATAGAATACGGAGTGATGTTTTGCTGCAGCGAGGATCCGATAGCCCTGTTTTCTGAGGATCGCATTCCGCGGAACGGATCCCGCTTCCGGAAAATCAGCCAGGATGAGGGTTTTCTTCTCGATCTCGTCAAGATAGTTCAAAGCTGCCTTCCTGTCTCCTGAAGCTTTTGCGATATGATAGACGATCTCCAGGACTTCATCGTCGTATTTAGCGGTATTCTTGACTTTATACGGCATTACAGCTCCATCGATCCGATCTTTCTGCGAATGGAGTCATAGGTATCGGAAGCCATGGATACCCTGCCTTCTCTGACATCGTTTTCCGCTTCCGCCAGTTCTCTGTAAAGCCGGAGTTCATCCATCAGTTCACTGTATCTCTCATAGCTCATGATGGCGGAATCTCCTTTCCCATTGACGGTGAGGATCGTTGCGCCGTTTCTTTCTCTGCAGTCACTGATGACCTCACTGTATCGGTTTCTCAGTTCCGAAGACGGTCTGATCAGTTCACTCATATCCGGTACCTCCTTGATATATCAAAATTATATCATATTTTTGATATATAGCACGCTATGCTTTGGACCGTTCAGAGTCATTTGATGATGAATCTTCAAAAATAAAGTATAATCATTGTTATGAATACGAAAAGATTGACAGGCTCAGCCATGTTGATCGCTGTGTACTGTGTGTTGAGTATCTTGACACCGGTAAAGGTGGCAAACTTCAAGTTCACCTTTGAAGCATTCCCGATTCTCGTAGCCGGTTTACTGTCAGGCCCGATCGACGGCCTGATCGTCGGAGGTGTAGGCTCGTTCTTATATCAGCTGCTGTTCTCCGGGTACGGCATTACCGCTACGACCGGACTCTGGATCCTTCCGCATGCGCTCAGCGGGCTGATCGTCGGACTTTACGCAAAGTCCAGAAACTTCAAACTGACGAACGTACAGATCGTCCTCATCTGCATCCTTTCCGCCGTACTGGTGACATCACTGAACCTTCTGGCGCTGTATGTGGATGCGAAGCTTTACGGCTACTATTCCTTTGCGCTGGTCTTCGGGAATCTGATCCTGAAAGTCCTTGCGGGAGTGATCCTGGCGATCATCTACGCCTCGGTCCTTCCGAAGCTCGTCGGCTTCTTAAGGAAACAGCTGGGCAATTGAGCACCTGCGGGTGCTTTTTTACTGGTTTCAGAGTAAACTAAAGGTAGTAGAAGGTGGAACTATAATATGCGCACAGATATCGAGATCGCACAGGCGTGCGAAAAGGAAAAGATCACGCAGATCGCTGCGAAACTGGAGATCCCGGAAGAGGATCTTGAATTATACGGAAACTATAAAGCCAAAGTCGATTTCCGGCTCCTGAAGAAACTGGAAGACAGAAAAGACGGGAAACTCATCCTGGTGACAGCCATCAATCCGACCCCGGCCGGGGAAGGAAAGACGACCACGACGGTCGGTCTGGCTGACGCTTTGCGAAAGATCGGAAAGAAGTCGGTCGTTGCCCTCAGAGAACCGTCTCTGGGACCGGTCTTCGGCATCAAGGGCGGTGCGGCCGGAGGAGGATATGCGCAGGTCATACCGATGGAAGACATCAATCTGCATTTCACGGGAGACTTCCATGCGATCGGTGCCGCCAACAACCTTCTGGCAGCCATGATCGACAACCACATCCAGCAAGGAAATGTCCTGAACATCGATCCGAGAAGGATCACCTGGAAACGGGCGGTCGATATGAACGACCGTCAGCTGAGAAATATCATCGACGGACTTGGCGCACGTGCCGACGGCACGCCGAGACAGGACGGTTTCGATATCACGGTGGCTTCCGAAGTCATGGCGGTACTGTGTCTGGCTTCCGATATCCTGGATCTGAAAGAGAGACTTTCGAAGATCGTCATCGGCTACACCTATGAAAACAAGCCGGTCACAGCCGGACAGCTGAAGGCTCAGGGAGCCATGGCGGCCTTATTGAAAGATGCATTAAAGCCAAACCTGGTCCAGACCCTGGAAGGCACACCTGCCTTCATCCACGGCGGACCGTTCGCCAATATCGCTCACGGATGCAACTCCCTGACGGCGACGAGACTGGCGATGAAACTGGGCGATTACGCAGTCACGGAAGCCGGATTCGGTGCCGATCTGGGTGCGGAGAAGTTCCTGGACATCAAGTGCCGTATGGGGAATATCCATCCGGATGCGGTCGTCATCGTTGCGACAGTGAGAGCTCTGAAACATCACGGAGGCGTTCCGAAGGATAAGCTGAACGAGGAAGATCTCGTAGCCCTGGAAAAAGGACTTCCGAACCTCCTGCAGCACGTCGACAATATCACCAACGTCTATCACCTGCCTTGTGTGGTAGCTATCAACGCCTTCCCTACCGATACGAAGGCGGAACTCGATCTGATCGAGGAAAAATGTAAAGAGAGAAACGTCAATGTCGCTCTGTCCGAAGTATGGGCCAAGGGCGGCGAAGGCGGAAAGAAACTGGCGGAAGAAGTCGTAAGGCTTTGCGAACAGAAGAATGACTTCACCTACGCCTACGATACCGATCTGTCGATCAAGGAGAAGCTTGAAGCCATCGCAACGAAGATCTATCATGCGGACGGCGTCGACCTCGTCGGAAACGCCCCGAAACAGCTGAAACAGCTGGAAGAACTGGGATACGGGAATCTGCCGATCTGTATGGCCAAGACCCAGTATTCCTTCTCGGACGATCAGAATAAACTCGGTGCACCGAGAGGATTCCGGATCTCCGTAAGGAACCTGAAGGTCTCTGCCGGAGCGGGCTTCCTCGTCGCTTTGACGGGTGAGATCATGACGATGCCGGGCTTGCCGAAAGTGCCGGCTGCCGAAAAGATCGATGTGGATGAGAACGGAACGATCACGGGGTTATTCTGATATGAAAGACACGACATTGAAACAGTTCAGTGAAGCGGCTGCTTCCAAAGAACCGATCCCGGGAGGCGGAGGCGTCTCCGCTTTGGTCGGATCATTGGCTGCCTCACTGGCTGAAATGGTGACCAATCTCACCATCGGAAAGAAAAAATATCTGGAGTATACGTTTGAACTGGCGGAGATCAAAAAGGAACTTGAGATCCTGCGGTCCAATCTTCTGGATTGTATCGAAAAGGATGCGGAAGCCTTCAAGCCGCTTGCGGAAGCCTATTCCCTGCCGAAAGACAGCGAAGGCTACGCAGAGAGACTGGAGGAATGCCTGAGAAAGGCATCCGAACCTCCTCTTCTGATCCTGAAATACTGCACCAGGATCATCGAACTCGATGAGAGACTGGCGGTGATCGGTTCAAAACTGTCCGTCTCCGATGCGGCCACTTCGGTGATGCTGGCACACGGAACGATGTACGGAGCCTATGTAAACGTCCTGGTCAATACGGAACTGATGAAAGACAGAAAGTTCGCACAGGAAAGGAACGATGAAGCGGTAAAGCTTCTGGACGAATACTCCGTACTGGCTTTGAATATCTACGACGATATCTGCAAGAGGATCTCCCATGAGTGAACTTCTGAAGGGAAAAGAAGTCGCGGAAGCGATCGATCTGAATAACAGAGAGAAATGTCAGGAACTGAAAGAAAAAGGCATCGTTCCGACATTGGCGGTCTTTCGCGTGGGGGGAAAGGATTCCGATCTTTCCTATGAACGCGGGATCGCGAAGAAATGTGAAAAGACAGGGATACAAATGAAGGTATTTTCCTTCTCGGAGGACGTGACAGAGGAAGAGTTCTACGATTCCTTAACGAAAGCCAATGAGGATAAGGATATCCACGGCATCCTGGTCTTCCGCCCCCTGCCGAAGCGGTTCGATGATGACAGACTGCGCAATTCCATCCTTCCTGCCAAGGATATCGACGGCTGCAGTGACCTGTCTCTGGCCGGGATCTTCGTCAGGAAAGACCTCGGTTTCATCCCTTGTACGGCACAGGCTGCGATCGAGATCCTGGATCATTACGGGATCGATGTCACAGGGAAGAACGTCGTCGTGCTGGGGAGGTCTCTGGTGATCGGAAAGCCCGTTTCCATGCTTCTGCTGAACCGGAATGCGACCGTTACGATCTGTCATACCAAAACGAAAAACATCGCGGAAACGGCCTCAAAAGCCGATATCCTGATCTGCGCGACCGGACAGATGGAATCGGTCACAAAGGAATATACGAATGAAGACCAGACCGTGATCGATGTCGGGATCGGCTGGAACGAAGAGAAACAGAAACTCTGCGGAGATGTCTGTTTCGAAGAAGTGGAACCGCATGTGAAAGCCATCACTCCCGTTCCGGGAGGTGTCGGTTCCGTTACGACATCCGTCCTTCTGAAACACGTTCTGGAGGCTGCGGAGAAAGCGGGAAACTAAAATGTGACTGAAACAGTCACATTTTTATTCTCTTACTTCTGATCGTTCGGGACAAAACGGATCACCATATCCATATCCATTGCTTTTGCGAGTCTGTTCAGAAGCCGAATGCTTGGATTTCTCGTCCCGGATTCGATCCGGCTGATCTCAGACTGGTCGATCCCGGAACGTTTTGACAGTTCTTTCTGTGTCAGATCCCGGTAGGACCGCGCCTCAGCCATGATCCGCATGACCTGAAGTTCCGGCTGAAACTCTTCCCATGCCTTCGCAAATTCTTTATCTTTCATCTGTTCGGCGAAATAATCATCGAATGAATAGTCTGCGGAAATCTTTTTTCTCATGCTTTCTTCTTTCTGATAAAATATGGTCTTCATCTATCATTATATGAGATATATTACATTTTTCAATCTCTGACCTCCTCATTCTTTTATTCACAGGAAAAAGCCGGATCCCTATGGAATTCAGAATGTTTCTAGAATAATGATTCATAAAAAAAGACACTCAGGTCGGAGTACCGATCGGAATGTCTGCCGTTTCTTTGTGATCTAAGGTTCGTAGAACAGAGCGGCCATGATGAACGGGATCTGTTTTTTCCCATGTCACTTCTGAATGGATCCCTCCCGGAACGATACGGCTTTCCAGCAGCAGTCTTTTATCCTGAAGCAGACGGACCGCATCTTTCCAGATCTGTTCCCCTCTTTCATTGAACAGTTCCTTTTCTCCGTAATCCATGTACAGGACGGTATCGCTTCTGGCTTGCGCATTCCTTATCATTTCCTTCACTTCTTCCGAAGAGAAATACATCGCCGGCGATACGGCCGCCCCTCTGGAGAAGATATCGTTGTATTCCAATACGGCATACAGTGTCATCAGTCCGCCCATGGAACTTCCGGCGATAAAGGTATGTTCACGGCCCGGAAGCGTCGGGTAATGAGTATCGATATACGGTTTGAATTCCTGTGTCAGCCAGTCCATCGTGATCTTTCCCCTGCCTTTGATCTTTCCGATCATCGGTTCTTCAAAGGAGAACGGGCTGTATTCGGAGAACCTTCCGCCCAGTCTGTGATCTTCGCGGTGGAAGTTGCAGGCGACCGATGCGACGATCAGAGGCGTTCTGTGTTCTTCCAGGTATTTCAGCAGGCCCCAGTTCTTTCCGAAGGATGCCGTCTCGTCATAGAAAAGATTCTGCCCGTCAAACATATAGAGGACCGGGTATCTTCTGTTTGGATCGCCGTCAGGCACATATACGTATGCGGTCCTTTCCTCATCTTCCGTCAGCTGAGGGATCGTAAAATTGAATATATCGACCATATCATCTATCCTTTGAATCCTATAAACGATCTGAATCTCTCTTCGTCGTTATTGACGATCAGATCTTCGTCAAAACCCATTTCATCCAGAAAGGTTATCGCTGCCGAAAACGATCCGATCCGATCAGGCTCATGCGCGTCCGATCCGATGAAGACCGGGACCTGATACCTCATACAGAGATCCAGATAGATCCTCGTATTCTCGAGCGTCCCCATCCGCCAGGGGTTCCTGATGTGGGAATCGTTGACTTCCAGGGCAACACCGTACTCTTTCGCTGCCAGCACCAGCCTTTCGTAGTCCAGGGGGAAATATCCGTCATCGGGATGGGATACGAAGAAGGTCTTCGGATGTGCCATACATTTTATGAGATTTTCGGTATTGGTCGTTTCATCCTTTGTTTCATAACAGGTCCCGTGGATCCCGACGATACAGTAATCCAGGGCATCCAGGAGGTTTCCCTCCAATGTCATCGACCCGTCGTTGGTCACATTGTTTTCGACACCGTAATAGATATGTACTCCATACAGTTCCCGCGGCACCTCAAGCAGGCTGACAAAGCTGAAAGGATCGGTATGCGGATCCACTCCCGGTGCATGGTCGGAGATCCCCAGACCGGCCAATCCTTTTTTCTTCGCTGCCAGAGCGTTCTCTTCGACCGTGCCGTACGCGTGTCCGGAAGCGACCGTATGCGTATGCAGGTCGATGACCGGTCTTTTCTTCATCTCAGCCCCACAGTCTGTGAATGAATGCCAGGATCAGAGGATGCTGCTTCTTTCTCGTCGAACGGGCCTTGACGTTAGGCATCTGTGCATGGAAGAAGTCCTTCAGCTCATGATATTCGACGTCACATCCCTCTTCCTTCAGTCTGACATACATCATCCTGGCTTCATCTCTCAGGCTTTCCTTGTCCGAAGCATCCAGATAGACCGGCGGGTAGCCGCTCAGATCCCCGCACAGCGGTGACAGATACGGATGGTCTGTCGGAAGATCGCCCGGATAGACATCCAGTACGGCTTCGTTGATGCCGAAGATGATACCGAAATCGGTCTTGCAGGCATTTTCATAGTAACTGTAAGGATAATGGAGGAACTGAACGACCGGAGAATCGGAAATGATCCCTCTCGGCATCGGCAGGCCGTCATCCTTCAGTTTATGAGGCAGGCCCAGTACCAGATTGCCGCCGGCAGATTCTCCCATCAGGATTATGTTGTCCGGAGAATAGCGTTCCAGAAGGAATTTATAGCCGTCTTCACAGTCCGTGATCGTCTCGATGCACTGATGGACCGGTGCGAGACGGTAATCGATCGAAAAGACGTTATAGCCCCAGTTGTTTGCGACATAGGACAGGAACGGAAACAGCATCTTCGAACAGCCGTTGATGAAACCGCCGCCGTGGATATGATAAAGGACTCTGTCTTTCGGATTCCCTTCCTTCGTGATCAGCCAGCCGGAAGTATGCGGCAGATCGGCTTTTTCGATATTCAGTCCCTGTTTCAGTTTCTCATCGACGGTGAAGCAGTCAAGATCCATGGTACGGATCCTTTCACGCCAATCTTCCAGGTCCTTTTCCGTCACGATCATCCTCCCGGGATGATCGTGCTCTCTCATATATTTCTTTGCGTTTCTGATCGCCAGATACAGTTTGAGATTCATCTTGTCTTCTCCTCACTCTAGTACTTTTTCGACAGCAGGGAATCGCATTCCTCTCTCGTGATCTGGCCGTTGTTGTATCGGATCATGATCTCGACATCCTTATCGTTGAGATTGTAGAACAGGTTGCATACATATAACAGGACATATCCAAGGATCGGCAAGCCTGCAGTGATGAACCATAATGCCTTGATCGCACTGTCCGGCTGGGCAATGCCCATGTCTGCCAGCTGTTTGAAGCTTTCTGCCTCGACCGTCACCCATCCCGAAGCACCGAGGATCGCCAGAGCGATCGAACCGGGGAAAGCGTTGGAGAAGATCGATGCGAAGGTCGACAGTGATGCCTGGATCCCGGTCAGGTCCTTGCCGGTCTTGTATTTGCCGTATTCGATGACCTGCGGCTTCATGAAGTTCTCGCAGCCTCCGGCGATGGATTTCGGGATCTGCAGAAGACACTGCATGGCAATATAGAGAGCGATACTCTTATGTCCCATGAAATAGACGATCACAGCGATGACGATCGCGATCGGCGTGAAGGTCATGTAGATCTTGTGACGGTCGTGTTTCTCATAGATCTTAGGCAGGATCAGCATGATGATAAAGCCAAGGACCGTTCCGACCGCTCCCTGTATCGTGGTCACCAGTTCGTTGCCGAAAAGATAATAGGCGCCGATGATGCCTAAGGCATCTGTTGTTGAAAGCATGCTTTGCAGCATCTTGCCGCCGTAGAAGGCCAGAAGGTTTCTGTTGTGCAGGGCATCCAGCAGAGACTTGAAAAACGGAGCCTTTTCATCGGTGACGTTCTTGTTGCTTTCATCTTTACCGGTATAGGCATGTTCCCTGACCTGCGTGATCATCGGGACCAGCAGTGCGATCGCCAGAGCCACAAAGATGAAGGCGATAGTCCGGAAAGACAGACCGACTCTGCTGCTGGCGAGAATGTTTGCCAGAGCTGCGATCGGCACCATGATGACGAACAGCGTGACCATGCCTTTCATGATCAGCTGGTCTCTTTCATGTGTATTGCTGGTAAGTGTCGTCTGCATGGAGACCATGGAGATATCCATGAAGCTGTAACCGATATCCGCCAGGAGGTAGAAGAAAGCGACCCAGGCGATCTTGGCACCGATGCTCAATGACAGCGGCATGCAGTACAGTCCGATGATACCGATCGGCATGATCGGCCAGATCAGCTTGTACCAGGGCAGGAAACGCCCCTCGCCCACGATCTTCTTCAGTTTCGGATTCTGATCCGGACGGAAACGGTCGATCGCCCATCCGAACAGGAGATCGTCAAAACCGTCGATGATCTTCATCACCAGTAACAGTACCGCCGATACTTCCAGTCCGATGCCTGAAAGCAGCAGATAGGTCGTCAGGAATGACCCCATCATACCGCTCATGGTATAAGGAGAGATCAGGCCGAGATAGTAACTGAATCGTTCCTTGGCAGTCGTCTGCCAGTCAGGATGCTGGACTTTCTTTTCCTTTTTCATATGATCCTCTTTCTGCCGAACCTTTGCTGACAGACATGCAGTTCCGTAAACGGCTATGCATGTTTCTGTCCCGCAATAAATGATTGTTCAGTGTTTCTTTACCTATATTTTAGAATGGCAGAAACAGTCCTGTCTTTTCAAGTTTTTACACGTTATTACGATTTTTTTACTTCCTGATCGTTTTCCGGAATAACTCCGGTGTCATCTTGTACTGTCTCTTGAAGAAAGTGATGAAGGAGCTGACGTTCGGAAAACCGCAGTCCAGTGCGATCTCGGAGATCGTCTTGTCCGATCCCGACAGGATATCAGCCGCAACGGCTGCCCGGCATCTGTTCAGATACTCTACGAAAGTGAATCCCGTATACTGATGAAAACGTCTGGAGAAATAGGAAGGATTGTACTTCAGGATATCGGCGACCTCCTCCAGGGAAAGCTTTTCCCGGCAATGGTTCTCGATGTATTTCAGTGCCTCTTTGATCTCGCTGTTTCCGGTATTTGACGTCCTGCCGTTCTTCCCCTGCAGAGACTGCCGGCTCAGCAGATGATAGCACAGTTCCAGAAGACTGCTGTTCAAAAGGACCTCATAATAAGGCTGCTGCTGCAGAAATACCGTTTTTATCCTCATCAGGACAGGCAACAGTTTCGTATTCTCCTGTTTCGGATGAAAGACTTCGAAGTCGGGATCTTCGTAACGGGAATAATGAAATACATCTCTTTTGACCTGTATCGTCATGACTTCCGCTTTGGTATCTTCGACTGTTTTTCCCTCACTGCAGCGTCCGGAATGGATCATTCCGCTGTCCACAACGATGATGTCCCCCTGTTCCAGCCGGTAATTGACGCCTTCAACGGTATAGTAGACCGTCCCTTTCAGAACACAGTCGATCTCCACGGCTTCATGCCAGTGCGGCATCAGGATCCCTCTCGCGATAGAGATCTGGTCATCGACCACGATCCTGATCGGAGTGTCACTGATATACCGGACTTCTTCCTTCCATACTTCTGCAGTCATATGATGATTCCTCTTTCTTTACATTTATATTCTAGCATCGGTCTTCATGATATGAAAAAAGCCGGTCTTTCGATCGGTCTTTATTGTTTCACATACAGATACCAGTTTATGAACAGCAGTGTACACATCAGGATCACTTCACTGATACAGTTGACCATCATCGCCTTCATATAGAAGAGGACGGACGCACAGATCCCCAGCATCAGGATCCCGCCCAGTTTCGGATGGGGATTCCTCAGGATATTGAACCAGGTCAGTGCGGTAAAGAAGAAAGCGGAAGTATATGCGAAGAGAAGATGGAGGTTCCCCTGCAGGTCATATGGGACATGGTGCGGGATCAGGACTCCCAGGACCAGTGTGAGGAAGACGGCGATCCCGTTTCGTTTCGAGGAGATATGTGCCGTCTCGTATCCGTTCAACAGTCCGATCAGGATCCCCAGAAACAGGACGTAAAGGTATCCTTTCGTATTCAGAGTCAGAGTCGAATAGTTCTCATGAAGGAGATCCAGATAACGTAAAGGGGCCAGAAACAGCCCCGATACGATCAGATTGAAAAGTGTGATGAGCTTATTGTTTATCCGCATCGATCAGGATCTTCATGGCTTCGATGGCTACCTTGATCGCTCCGTCGGTATCGTGGACCTGCGGATTGTCGAGGCCGGCTTTCGCTCTCTCCTGGTTTGCGACGACCAGGAAACAGGATCCGACTCTGACACGCAGATACTGACCGACGATGAACAGTGCGGCAGATTCCATTTCGGAAGCCTTGCAGTCGAGGGCCAGCCATGCCTTCCATTTTCTCAGGAGTTCATCGCCGTTCGGAAGTGTCTCCGGACGGTGCTGACCGTAGAAGGAATCCTTGGACTGAGTCACACCTACCGTGTAGGACTGTCCCAGGTTCTTGCAGGCCTGGACCAGGGCGTTGACGACATCGAGGTTGGCGACTGCCGGGAATTCGATCGGTGCGTATTCCTTGGTAGTACCTTCCATACGGATGGAAGCGGTAGAGACAGCGACATCACCGGACTTCACGTCCAGCTGCATGCCTCCGCAGGTACCGATACGGATAAAGGTGTGTGCACCGCAGGCGACCAGTTCTTCCAGAGCGATGGATGCGCTCGGTCCGCCGATGCCGGTCGAACAGACGGATACCTTCGTACCGTTGAGATAGCCGGTATAGGTGGTATATTCCCTGTTCTGTCCTACTTTTTCTGCATTATCAAAGTATTTTGCGATCTTCTCGCATCTTCCCGGATCTCCCGGAAGGATGACATACTGTCCGATGTCTTCCTTGCCGACGCCGATGTGATACTGTTTTCCTGAATTCTCAGAGTAATCGATCATAATATTATTCTCCTCGTATATTAGTGGTGAAAACAGTGTTCACCACTATTTTCTTTCTAGATAGACTATTGTTTACCGGTCTATCTCGGTATTGAGTCCTTTGGTTATAATTCTGTTGAACGACAGAATATG
>Ga0256405_10003821_pt1 | contig 30169 bp, 21 predicted proteins | sample RumenRJG_02DNA_FD_189096 | JGI IMG/M metagenome (GOLD analysis project Ga0256405, IMG submission 189096) | Bovine rumen microbial communities from Lethbridge, Alberta, Canada - RJG_02 | ecosystem: Host-associated > Mammals > Digestive system > Stomach > Rumen | place: Canada: Alberta...
TACGGAAAATCTGCTCGGCGAATTACATCGATATAATCAGTGGAAATGTGAGTCCAGACCATGTGCACATGCTTATATCAGTTCCTCCACATCTCTCAGTATCAAAAGTAGTGCAATATATAAAAGGGAAAAGTAGCAGAAAATTACAATGCGAATTCCAAGAATTAAATAAAAGATATTGGGGGCAACACCTATGGGCTCGAGGGCACTTTGTTGCAACATCTGGACAAATAAGCATAAAAGAAGTGCAAAAATATATAGAGGAACAAGAAGAACATCATAAACAGAATTCATTCAAAATATCCGAATTCTGAGAGTTTACTCTTTTAATCCGCTTTCCAAGCGTGACATAGAACTACCGGCTTCTAGCCGGTAGGGCATCTATTATTAATTGATTCGATACTCCCGTAAGTCGCTCCAGTGCCATGATGCCGACGCCCTCTAAATGCCCCCTTAATACTCTCAATCGAGTACTTATACTATATTTGTATCGCTGGTCATTTTCTTTAATAGTTCTTTTGCATTTATACCTTTATTTACCTTTTATTATTCCATCTTTACTTAACTCTTCACATCCACAATGTCTGCACTTTATCATAAATTTATCTCAATCTTTTGTTTCAATACCGCACATCGTAGTACATTTTTTTGTTTTAAGCTATATTCAGGCTGGACAACCTGATTTTAAAGATTATCTAAATATTTCAGGGACATATTTCTTAGTAGACAATAATACCTCACGAGCTATAGGGGCTGCTGTCTGGGAACCTCCACCACCGTGTTCGACCAATACGGCGACAACAACTCTTGGATCATGAACAGGGGCATACCCAACAAATACAGCATGCTCTTTCTTCCAATAATCATCTGAAACAGTTTTTCCTGCCAATCTCGATTTTTCAGAAATTCTGAACACTTGAGAACTCCCTGTTTTTCCACCAAAAGCAAAATTTTCATCTGGAATTGCGGAATTTTTCGCTGTCCCATACCATGAATTTACGACAGCATCCATCCCGTCCAAAAGGGTTTGTATATGTGATTCTGGATAATTTAAAACCGATGTCTCGCTAGCTTTAAAAGCTTTGTTTAAATGGGGCGTAATAACTTTTTGTCCATTAACCAAGATTGCCATCATTTTGGCCAGTTGGACTGGGGTAACTAAAACATATCCTTGTCCAATTGCCATATTAAATGTATCTCCCGTTGTCCATTTTTGTTTTTTTGTCTTTTGTTTCCAGGATTTTGTGGGAATTAACCCTGATTTTTCATATGGAAGATCAATACCAGTAACTTCTCCAAATCCGAAGTCATGAGCTACTTGAGCGATGTCATCTGGTGAAATCATTTTAGCAACATTATAAAAATAAACATCGCAAGATTCGGCGAGAGCATCCTCGAGGTCAACAGAACCATGACCGCCATTTTTCCATTTCCAACAATGAAATTTGTGATTTCCAAGAAAAGTATATCCAGAACAATTAAATCGAGTATGTTTCGTTATCACCCCTTTTTTAAGCCCAGCTATAGCTGTCATCAGCTTAAAAACTGAGCCAGGAGAATAAAGACCATTTATGATTTTATTTATCATTGGATTGTATGGATTTCGGTAAAGTTCTTGTAAATTTTTGCCATTTATTTTTTGGATAAACATATTTATGTCATAACCAGGATATGAAACAAATGCTAATATTTCTCCATTTCTAGCGTTCATCACAATACATGAAGCACTTTCATACTGCGATAATTTCTCATAAACCTCTAATTGTAAGTCGAGATTTATAGTGAGTTTTACGTTATCTCCAGGAATTTCCTGTATATCATCGATATCCCTTATAAATTGACGCTTAGCATTAACTTCTACATGCTTTACACCAGCAATGCCAAATAATTGCTCATCGAACTGCTTTTCGATGCCGGTTTTTCCGACTTTTGCCATGGACAGGAATAAAGCCTTGTTATCGCTGGTCTCTATATCGCTCTTTGAAGGTGAGCCGACATATCCCAAAATATGCGACAATTCATATGGAAAATTGTATGCTCTTGTGTGACTTTTTGCAATCGATACTTCCGGAATCTTGGAAGACATTACATAAAATTTTGATAAATCAGACCAATCTAAATTCTTCTGCAAATAGATATATCGATTTGAACTAGTTATTAGCTTTGGCATACCGGCTATCTTTGCCTGAATATCCAGAGCTAAGTTATATCGTTTAAGTAATGCTTTTATTACATCTTGATGTTTGTTATGCTTGAGCTCATTCAAATCTAACATAGCCATATACATGGGCTTATTTGTCGCTAATATTCGTCCTTTCGCATCAGTTATTGTTCCTCGCGTTGGCAAAATTTGTCTTGTTACAATTCTATTTTTATCTGAAACTAACTTATAGTAGGATGAACGATATACTTGCAAGTATACCAATCTTGCTAAAACCACAGCTCCTAAAACAAGCTGTATTATGGCGAAAATTAAAACCCGCTTATTGAAAAACCGCCTATCATCTCTGCGGTTACTCATACTTCTGCCATTTCAAGATTGTGAACAATGTCTATTATTTTTCTCTTTGAATGTTCGATTTCATTATTTATCAAAACAAATTGATATTTTGCTATTTTGTTAACTTTAAATGAATCATTTAACCGTTTATCTAAACTTTCCGCAGTTTCAGAATGACGTTCTATCAAACGTCGTTTTAGAACATTAAAAGATGGTGGCAAAACTAATATTCCGACACATTTATTTTTGAAATTTTCATCGTGTAAGATGGCATACGCCCCCTCATATTCCAGATCCAAAACGCAGATATCCTTATGTTGAAAGATATCATTAATTGCTTTCTTAGAAGTTCCATAATAATTTCCGAAGCATTCTATATGCTCGACAAATTCGTCATTTTCCAGCATTTTCAAAAATTTTTCTTTTGTTACAAAATGATAACTCCTGCCGTCTGTTTCTCCAGCTCTAGGCTTACGTGTGGTATGTGAAACTGTCAATCCTGCGCAGTCAAATTCATCAAGTAAATAATTTATCAAAGTTGATTTTCCTGCTCCCGACGGACCAGAAAAGACAAGTATAAATTTTTTCATCTTTCGTCCAATTTAAATTCTATGCGTCTATTTTTTGCTAAATCTTGTGCGCTTTTGCCAGTTGATATCGGTTGATTTTCTCCAAAACCTGCCGCGACGAGGTTCTTCGGAGATACGCCTTGCTTTATTAAAAATTTGACCACAGAAATAGCTCGTGAGGCAGAAAGTTCCCAATTCGATGTGAATTTTCCGCTATTTATCGGGCGTTCATCTGTGTGTCCATCGACACGCAAAATCCATTTGATATTCTTTGGAATTTTTTCACCGATTTCCTTAATGATATTTGCCAACGCAGCAACTTGTTTGGTTCCCTCAGAACTTAATTCATCAGATGCTGAATCAAAAAATAGCTCAGACTGAAATATAAAACGATCGCCAGCAATCTTGATGCCACTTTTATCTTTCACGATGCTTTGTAATTTGTCAAAAAATTCAGATCGATACGAATTTAATTTCGTCAATTCATTCAGCTTTATATTTTCTTTCTTAATGTATTCCAGTGCCTTCTTTTGCTCATCCGATGTTTTATGTTCGGCCGCTAATGCAGCCATGACATCTTTCAAGTTTTTTGTTAATTCTTCGATTTTTTTCTCAAGTGATATCTTCGCCTCATGCTCCTTATTCTTCAAAGCCTCTTCTTTATCAAACATGCTTTGGAGATTTGCCACCGTTTCATTTAGCTCTAAAATCTGTTTTGCTAGATTTTCATTTTTGTCTGATAATTCCGAGTTTTTATCCTTTTCTAAATTTAATAATTTGCAAACACTTGACAATCTGTCTTGCACGTCAGAGAGCGAGGAATTTTTGTCAAAAATTATACCTGACAAATAGACTTGCGATGCGATAAATCCAACCAAAACAAATATAAAAACCAACAAAACTGTTGATAAAGCATCGACAAAACCCGACCATATGTTTACTTCTTCTTGCCCCCTCCTTCTTATGTAAGCCATATCAAAATCGAACATTGTCCCAACTCTTTTCATAGTATACCACTTGACACTAGTCGCTTGAAGAGAGTTATGGCTAGCTGGGCAGGGCTTGTTTTTTTAGCTCGAACGGAGAAAATCAGATAAATCTGCTCTGATCAATTTTTGAACTTCTGATATCGGTAAAGAACCATCAAGAACGAGATATCTATCGGCATATTTGCGTGATAGGTCTAGAAAAGCCTCTCGTACCTTTCTGTGAAACGATATATCCATTTTTTCAAATCTTGTCTCTGAATTGTTACGAGCTAACGAACGCGCGAGACCAATTTCCGGTTCAATATCTATAAGGTAAGTTCTGTCAGGCATGTTGTCATTGGTAATAGAAGAATAGACTGTGTTTAGAACATTTATATCAACGCCTTTACAGAACCCTTGGTATACTATGCTTGAGTCATGAAAGCGATCCGATATGACGACTTTTCCGGCATTAAGTGCTGGCTTTATCCTTCTTTCCCAATGATCAGCTCGTGCCGCCAAATACATCAGTGCTTCAGTTAATGGAGGTATTTTTTCGGGCTCTCCAGTTAGCAAAGTTTTACGTATTTCTTCTGCGAAAAGAGTTCCTCCTGGTTCTCGTGTCAAAATGGCATCTATACCAGAGCTAATAAAAAAATCTTTCAGTAAACTTGCCTGAATGCTTTTGCCAGCCCCTTCTCCGCCTTCAAAAGTTATGAACATCTAGGAATTCTCCATACATGAGGACACAATAGCACTACGCGCCACAAAATCTGCATTATTGTTGTTAACGCAATCTGCATGTCCTTTGACCCAAACCCATTCGATATTTTTAGATTTTATTGCCTCGGTTAGGGCAATCCAAAGGTCTTGATTTTTAACTGGCTTTCCAGATGCTGATTTCCAGTTATTACTTTGCCAGCTCTTTATCCAAGATGTAATACCGTTTTTAACGTATGTACTATCTGTATATATCGTAGCAGAAATTGTTTCTGGCACATGGTTCACAGATTCTATAGCTGCCATTAATTCCATACGATTGTTTGTTGTACTTTTCTCAAATCCCGAAATATTTGCTCTTTTGTCACGGTGAATAAACACTCCCGCCCATCCGCCTGGCCCAGGATTGCCAATGCACGAACCATCGGTGTATATCTCTATTTTGTCATTAGGCCTTAGCCTCTTTAAAAAATCAGAAAACTCAAGATCTTCAATTTCAAAACTAGAATTCATTAATTCACCTCAGAAAACAGAAACTTCAACTCTTATATTTTTTACCTCATTTGGCAATTGCTTACTCGCAGAAAAAGGAATTTTTTGCTGGGGTAAAATTCGCAAATCGTCGAAATCATTATTCCAAGTCATGATCAACGATTGACCATCAAAAACAGAAATCTTCACTCCATTCACCTTTGTTATTGCTCGTTCGTCATAATTCAGTATACTGCCTGTGACTGTAATTGTATTATCGATCATGAGTTCATATTTAACATCAGTCATCGTAATTTTTCCTGCAACGTTTTCTGACAAATGCTTAGCTTTTTCTATTAAAAATTTATAAAAAACAGTTCTGTACTGGTACCCTAGCAGACAGCTACCAATTATCAATAGCCAAACTACACATGTCCACGTCTTAAAGCGAGATCTTTTCCCAAAATTAGTTTTCTTTTTCGAAAGTGAGGAAATTCGTTGGATTTGTCTAAGTTTGTCAACTTTTATCTGTGGATTCGTCGCTATTTCAACTGCCGTATTTTTTAACCACCATTTTCTTTTGCAACGGTAGCACCGGAGCCACCATCCATATCCGAGCTTTTCGCTTCCAATCGGATTTTTGAGTATCTCTGCTCCAATATCATAACCACATCCACAATACGGACACTTTAAATTCATACTCAAAAAAAATAACTTATACATCCATTCATAGGATAGCCGGCCACAACTTCTCGGTCAAGCCCCGCATGTGTAAGGAATTGGCAAGCTGGTAAATAAATGATATGTTAATCTGCAGGTAAAGTGTGATTGGATGAGTAAAAGACCTGCTATAATAGATGCCCTACCAGCTTCTAGCCAGTAGGGCATCTATTCGATAATAGGTTAGGAGCCCCTTGATTTTAGGGATCACGACGCCCAATAGCTTATCAAATAATCAATAGCTTTCTAGAGCCACAATTAATGATACATTTTGTCCATTTTGCTTCCGTAATCGTTGAAATATCAATCTTCTCTGGTGTAAAACGACGTATCCTTTGCATCATGATTTATGTTGTTACCTCAACGATTTTGCCCGTAGCGTTCATTGATAATCCAGACAGATCTTGTCTTTCTCCGGTTTTCCACGTGGCGTTGTCTTTGTATATTGATACCCTTAGCACTTATACCTCTGATATCCTTTCATATGCTCGTTTTTATGCGTAGCTATGCATCCCCTACATTTCAAACATTTCAGCTCCATAATTTTTCTGGGAAAAGAAGTTCTTCCCCCGTATATATCACATTGCATTGCTAAAGTGAATTCCTCGATAAAAATGTATAGATGCAGTTGACGTTTAAGCTGAGGTGTGAGACAATAGCCTATACGGATAGATTGGAGATTTTGTAAATGAAGGTTGCAAATTCAGTAAAGACATTAAAAAACAGGCATCGTGCATGCAAAATGGTGAAACGTAAGGGGCGGCTTTACATAATAAACAAGCAAATTCCGAAGTTCAAAGCAAGACAGGGCTAATTGCGAATTTTTGCTGTTATTGTAGCCGCAGGATGTGGACAAAGGTTTGGTGGCGGACTTCCAAAGCAATTTTGTTCAATAGGTGGCGTTGTGCCGTTGGTGCGAAGCATTAAGCTGTTTCTCGAATGCGAATTTATATCAGGTGTGATTTGTGTAATTCCTTCGGGATATATGGATGTTTACAGCGATTTGGTGATTGGTATTGCAGATACCAGATTATTACCACCGGTGTTTGGTGGGGATACCAGACAAAAATCTGTCAGTTGTGGCCTGGAAGCGATAGCTGAACACCGACCTAGTTACGTTATGATACACGATGCTTCAAGATGCTATTGCAGTTGCGCACTTTTGTCACGAATATATGAACGTATTAGTCTCGGTTATGAGGCGGTTGTTCCGGTTATATCTCCGGTAGATTCGGTGAGATATGCTGATACAGCAGTGTCTCGAGACCATGTGAAGTTAGTTCAAACGCCGCAGGCTTTTCGGTTTGAAACGATAAGACGATTGCATAAAGAGTATGCTGATAGGTTAGTTACGGATGATGCTTCTTTATGTGATCTAGGAGGCATAAGTGTTGACACAGTTGAAGGTGATAAAAACAACATCAAGCTTACATATAGAACAGATATTGTCTCTACTACATCTCGAACAGGATACGGATATGATGCGCATAGGTTCTCCGATGACCCGAAACGAGAACTTTATTTGATGGGGGTTAAAATCGAAGGATGCCGTGGGCTTGAGGGAATATCGGATGCAGATGTTGGTATACACAGTTTAGTTGATGCAATTCTTGGTGCCCTTTGCCTTGGAAGCATAGGTGAGCATTTTCCTGAATATGTTTCTAAAAACAAGGATGCCCGATCTTCAGTTTTTTTAGAGCATTGCCGGATGTTACTAGCGCAAGCAAATGCTGATATTGTTAATATCGATACGACAATAGTTTGCGAAGAACCAAGGATTTCCTCCTATGCCGACAATATGAAAAAAGTTATCGCTGATTGTTTAAAAGTTGAAACTTCGCTCATCAACATCAAAGGAAAAACTACTGAAGGCATGGGATTCGAGGGACGTAGGGAAGGCATTTCGGCGACAAGCTTAATTACTATAAGGATAATTTAATGATAGAACAATTTTTACCGGCGAACTGGCAATTGCTTGAACATGGAAAACGTGCATATGCTCATTCACATATGGTAGCGAATGTAGCGCAAAAGATAGCTTCCCATACCTCCGAATTAGATGTAAATAAAGCATACAAATATGGACTTATGCACGATATTGGCAAATTTTATTTGAGTAAGCTTGAACTCTATAAGCATCCTCGAGTTGGTTATGAACTTCTTATAAATTCATATCCGGATATAGCTGTGATTTGCTTGACACATCCGTTTCCGGATTTCAGTAATTATGAACACGTTTTGAGCTACCATCACGAAGATGAAAATGAGGCTAGAAAGGTTTTTGAGTTACTAGGCAAGATTGAAAAAAATATTTATATTGAATTGATACAATTTTGCGACAAAATTTCCAGAATGGATGATTATATAAGATGGGAAGATAAGCTTCAGTGGTATCTCAAAACTTATAATTTAGATCCTAACGAGATAACGCATCAGTATTCAAAACATCTCAAAAAAATAAAGCAAAAACTCGATGAGTTGACGAATATGGATATATACAATTTAGTGGGGATTTAGCCTCAAATATCAGTATAGACATAAAGTTGTTCTATTGTTAAAATCGAGATGATTTAAGCAATGATTGTTAACGAATAATGTCATCAGTGATTCTTCAGCTACAAAATATAGGAATGAAGTTTCAATCTGGCGATTTTTTTATTGAAGTTTTGAAGGATGTGAATTTTTCAATAAATGCTGGTGAAAGCGTTGCTTTACTGGGACAAAGTGGCAGTGGAAAATCTACTCTTTTGCAAATTGCAGCTCTACTTGAACATCCAACCTCTGGTTCCGTTATCATAAACGGGGTAAACATTCGCAATACTTCTGAAGAAAAACGCACCAAGTTACGCCGAGAGAATCTTGGTTTTGTCTATCAATTTCACAATCTGTTACCAGAATTTTCTGCGCTTGAAAATGTTCTGATTCCGCAACTCATTTGTGGCGTAAAACAAAAGGATGCGGAGCAGAGAGCTAAAGATTTGCTAGAGCAGGTTGAGCTCAGTCACAGAATTGATAAAAGTCCCAGAACTTTATCCGGTGGAGAGCAACAAAGAGTCGCGATTGCGCGCGCTTTGGCGAATTCTCCCAATCTAATAATTGCTGACGAACCAACGGGTAATCTCGATCCCCAAAATGCTGAAATTATATTCGATTTACTACTAGAGATCGTTCGAAACAATAAGGCATCAGTCCTTTTAGCAACTCATAACGTTGAACTCGCAAAGAAACTGTCTCGCACAATTTTATTAAACAATGGAACTTTGTCTTCATCAAATTAGCAAGGTATTGGAAGCATGTGGTATTGTCATTCTTAGCAATTTGTAGCGTTTTATATCAATCTATCGATTGCTTGTGGTGCAGGTGTTACTGAACGCCTGTTTATGTTGGCAATAGGCTTATTGGCTTCATTAAACCAACTTGGTAAAGCCAGATATCTTTAGTAGCTTAATCCTATTTTTATATTCTTTCGTCGCATCCATACTAGAGACGCTATTCAATCTTTTGTTGCGCATGGAATAACAAATTTGTACAATAAACATAAAGGAGAGGTGGCCGAGTGGCTGAAGGCAGCGGTTTGCTAAACCGTCATACGGGCGTAAACCCGTATCGGGGGTTCGAATCCCCCTCTCTCCGCCAGTATTTGATTGCAAGAAGTTAACCTGGAAAAATTCTCGTTTTCATTGAGTCCCCTTATTTGTATAGCTATTTGATTGTGTGGAGTTAATTATGGTAACTTACTGATAAATAAAGGAATGATTGGCTTATGGCGTATTCTGGATTAAACACAGTTTTGAGCTTAATGAAGGAGCGAGTCGATCTGTCCCAGGTGGTAAGGCGGGATGTGGCTCTTCAGAAGAAAGGGAGAGAGTTTGTAGGGCATTGTCCCTTTCATAATGAAAAAACTGGCTCTTTTTTTGTAAATGATGAGAAAGGCACTTTTTACTGTTTCGGTTGTGGAGCATCTGGAGACATTATCGAATATCTTATAAGGAAAAATGGTATTCAGTTTATGCAAGCTGTAGAGATTTTATCCGAAATTTCCGGCATAAAACTTCCTGAGAAGGCGCAATATAGCAATGATTCCATACACAAACAACAAAACATTCTTTTGAAAATTATGGAATTTTTTAAAAACGCTCTGCCGATGAACAATGATGCCGTGGAATATTGTAAAAAAAGGGGCCTTGTGCAGGAAATCATTGACAGATTTTCTATTGGCTATGCCCCAAAAGATAATACTTCTCTTATTAATTATTTAAAGGAAGCAACGTTCTCACATGATGATATTTTAAACTCTGGTGTTTTTCTTGAAAAGGACGGAAAATTGATTTGTCGTTTCAGAGATCGGATAATGTTTCCTGTTTTTAATAAAAAAGGAGAACCAATAGCTTTTGGCGGAAGAGGAATTCAAAAAGATGCTATGCCCAAATATATCAATTCCCCAGAAACCGCTATTTTTCAAAAACGCGAGACTTTGTATGGCTATAGCGTTGCATTTAAAAATATCTCAAAATCTAATCCTTTTATTCTAGTTGAAGGATATATGGATGTCGTTATGATGAGTAAATATGGATTTAATACAGCTGTTGCCTCGATGGGAACAGCTTTTTCACAACAACATTTAGCAAAACTTTGGCAATATTCAGACGAACCCATAGTTTGTCTTGATGGTGATTTTGCAGGATACAATGCTATGGTCAAAGTAGCGATTTTGGCATTGTCATATCTACAGCCAGGAAAAAGTTTGAGATTTTGTCAGATTCCTGGAAATGACGACCCAGATTCATTTTTGAAAAGTCATCCAAAGACGGAAATGGAACGATTACTTTCCAAGTCCGAGAACTTAATCGATTTTCTTTGGGGGCACTTTGCCAGAAATTTTGCAGAAATGCCTAACAAGACGCCAGAGAATATCGCAAAATGGAAGAAGGAAATTTTTGCGTATATAGATGAAATTCAAAACTCTGATATCAAAGCGTTATATAAACAAGATATAAAAGGACGTATTTTTGCTTTATTTGGCAAAGGAAATAAAACCGATTCGCATTTTAATGAATATAAAAAATCCTTGCTGGTGCAAGTAGATAAAAAAGAAAAAATGCTATTGCGGGAAGCTGTCTTGTTGTATATCCTGATATCACGTCCATCTGTTATCCCTGTCGTCGTGGAAGAATTGGCCAGCATTGAGTTTTCCGATAAGGATTTCGAGCATTTGAGGCATTCTCTATTGGAAAATCCATATTTGCAAGATTTTAGCAATGTTGGTGATATAGTCTCGAGAATCAAACAGCTCGCAGGCGAGTTTGTTAGTTTCAATGGAATGCAAGACAGTGATGTAATGGAACTTTGGGAGAATGTTTTTGAGCTTGGAGTAGCTAGAAAACGTGTGGCAGATGATTTGAAAGTGGCAAAAAGTGAGTGTGTAGCATCTTTGGATGACATAACTTGGAATAGATTTAAGGCGTTGAAGTTAGGTTTTATTAGAAATGAAAATAGAGAAAAATAAGGAGTGAGAGAGTAGATAATGTGCGCAAAGGAGAATGCTAATACTGCGTTGGAGCAGAACGTTGCGAATGATCAAAATGTAGCTTTGTTGATGAAGTTATATAAGACTCGTGGGTATTTAACAAATGAGGAGCTCCTTGATACGTTCTCGGGAGAAGAATACGATTCCGAAAAGCTCGCCAAAATTACGGAATATTTCGATGATAATGGTGTAAAGATAATCAGTATAGCGGATGCAGAATCGATGTCTTTGACAGAGGAAGACAGTTCGAATAGCGATGAAAACGATAAAAAAGAGGATAGCACTGAGATTTTGCAGGAAGATTCAAAAGTAGATGATCCAGTTAAGATTTACCTAAAAGAAATGGGGGGGGTAGGACTGTTGTCCAAAGAAGGTGAAATAGCCATTGCTAAGCGAATTGAGGAATCTAAATTTGCGCTCTATTCTGCCTTATGCGTGACCTACATGACCTTTGATGCTATCACATCTTTGCGCTCTAGACTAGAGGACGACATAATTTTGGTGAAAGACATAGTGCTGAGTGATTCTAGTAATGTTGATGAAGAACTGAATTATAAAGGTAGTGAAAGTGACGAAGATAACTCAAGTGAATATACAGAAGAAGAAACTGGAACGAATGATAATGAAGCTAAAATGAAGATCATTGCTCTTTTTGATAAGCACCTTGAGCTTTTTAAAAGAATTTATGAAAAACAAAAACTGTTTGGATTTGATAAGGCTAAACTTGATAAGGATAAAGATTATCAAGATTTAAAAAAAGAAATTACCACAAACTTTTTTGAAATCAACCTCAACAATCAGAGGATTAACAATATAAAGGAGCAAAATGTTTCACTTGTTTCTGGTATTCCAGAAATTGAAAGGAAATTGGTCTCGCAAGCAGAGGATTATAAAATCAAGAGAACTGAACTTGTTTCCTGCTTTGTAGACAGGGATTTCGATGACAAATGGCTTAAAAATTTCGCTGTCAAAAAGGGTGATAACTGGGAAAGATTTTATAATGACAATGAGCAACATTTAAAGAACTTAGTACAAATAGCTCATACAGCAGAAAATATATCCATGATACCTTTTTCGCTTTACAGAGAGATTTTGCACGTAATACAGAAAGCAGAACGTAGTGAAGCGCGTGCAAAAAAAGAGATGGTTGAATCAAACCTGCGACTTGTTATTTCCATAGCAAAAAGATATACAAATAGGGGCTTGCAGTTTCTTGATCTAATTCAAGAAGGTAATATTGGTCTAATGAAAGCTGTTGATAAGTTTGAGTATAGACGAGGTTATAAATTTTCAACATATGCCACTTGGTGGATCAGGCAGGCTATAACTAGAGCCATTGCCGATCAAGCGCGCACTATCAGAATTCCAGTGCATATGATTGAAACAATAAACAAATTGGTTAGAACATCGAAGTCACTCATGAGTGAACTCGGAAGAGAGGCTACGCATGAAGAATTAGCAGAACGGCTTTCGATGCCTGTTGATAAAGTCAGAAAGGTCATGAAAGTTGCGAAAGATCCAATAAGTCTCGATACTCCGGTCGGAGATGAAGACGAAAGTCATTTAGGGGATTTTATCGAGGATAAAAAGATCATGATGCCTATTGATGCAGCTATTCAATCCAATTTAAAGGTAGCGACTAACAAAATTTTGTCAACATTAACTGGGCGGGAAGAGAAAGTGTTGCGAATGAGGTTTGGCATAGGTTTGCAATCAGATCATACCTTGGAAGAAGTTGGACAACAGTTTGCTGTCACAAGAGAGAGAATAAGGCAAATAGAAGCAAAAGCCCTGAGAAAATTAAAGCATCCAAGCCGTTCCAGGAAATTAAGAAATTTCTTAGATAGCTAGAGAAAGGAGAACAAAAATGAGTATAGAAGCGTCCTTATCTAAAATTGGTAAAATCCTCGACAGGATGTTCTTCAACCTGAAAAAAACTTTCATAGCAGTTTTTGAATGGGGCGAAAATACAAATAATCAGAAGTCGGCGCATTATAGGCATTCTTCAATGACTTCGTCATATTTTGTTCTAGCCTTTGATGCATTTCTGGCTTTTCTTTCACTTTTTATCTCGATACATCTCCGGATAGGTATGGATTTTTTGGACTATTCTCCAGCTTATATTTTGAAAAATATGCTAGTTTTTAGCCTAGTGAGCACAAGTATTTTTCTGTGGTTGCAAACCTACCAGGCATTCTGGAGATATACAACAATAGAAGATATGCCTCCAATATTTCTGTCTGTTATACTGGCAAATTTGCTTTTTTTTCCGCTGATGATGTTGATGAATCAAGGTGACTTTTTGCCGTATTCTGTTTTGATAATTAACGTGTTTGTGTTCAGCATTAGTCTCATGATTCCGCGATTTCTCTGTAAAATAGTGTATAACCAAAAGTTGAGTAAGATACAGAAATTTGATGCAATAGTTCGAAACAAGTCACAAACAACGTATATCCCTCGTGTATTGCTGATAGGCAATGTAGAATCAGTTGAAGCATTTAGCAGGGAGGTAATATCAAATGATGATGTGTCATTTAATCTGAATCCTATTGGCATTTTGACACTTGAACAAGCAGATATTGGTCGGACAATCAAGGGGGTGCCTATCCTTGGTGAATTACGAGATATCGATAAAGTGATGCAGACTTTGTCTAAAGAGGGGGTAGCCCCTGAGCAGCTTGTGATAGCTGAAAAGCAATTGTCGGATAAAGCAAAAAAATTTGTGATAAGGTACGCACAAAAATCCAATGTTCTGCTTCTTCATGCAATATTCCAATTTTCGTTTTGTAAAGTCGCAGAATAAATAGAGTAGAAATTGCCACTCCAGACAAAATGTTGATTGATATACTTCTCAACAAGAGTAAAAAATGCTTTTGTTTTTAGATAGGATGAGTTAGAATGACGAATTTGCGATAAAAAACGCATCGAGCAAAATATCACCAATCTATGCAATATTTTTAACATAAATTTCTTCTTTATGAAGAAGTCATGCTCGGAAATTAAGGGAATTTGACTATCCAATCCATATTGTTTTGTCTTATGAGTATATTGGTTCTAGCTTCTCCAGAAGAACTTTTCAAATGCATCAGCTTTTAGAGCTTTCTCCTCCATATTATTTTAATTTTTTTGATTGTGCTGAACTTTTGTTTGGTGTACCATATAAACATGGTAGTATATTTTATCGAGTTTTAATCTAGGAGTTCGAAGTATGAATGTGAAAAAAATTATTTGGGCATCGCCTGTTGTTCTTGTTACCTGCGTGACTGATGTGTCCGCGGCAGGCAATCCTGTTTTGTCGGAAAAAAATAGCAACTTACAAAAACATTATTCGAGTCAAGCCTTGCAAATAAACAAGAATTCAAATAATAGAATAGGGTCCAATTACAGTCAGAACAATCAAGGTACAAATAACCAAAACCAGTTTATGCTCACTAAAGATATGTCCAATAAAAAAGTTTTAACCAAAGGCAGAAAAACTTATCTCTACGAACAAAATCAATTGAACGAAAACAATGATGGTAATAAAAAAATAATTATAACAAAAATTGATAACACCCAACGATTGCGGAAAAAATATAACTCACCTCTAATTCAAAGTAACCTTCAAAATAACCTTATGTCTCAAAATGACTATAATAACGTAAGTGGAGTTAAAGAACCGAGCTGTATAGCCAGTTCAAGTAGGGGGCGAAACAATGATTTTAAGGATAATGTACAAACACAAATATCATCAATACCAGTAAATCTTAACACCTCAAAGACAACGTATCAATACAACGACCAAGAAAACAATGAAGCAGAAAACAACTACATCACGGGTGGGGAACCACAATATAATATGTACAATCAAAATGATATGTACAGTCAAAATGAGGTAGAAATAGGCGGGCGATATGGTGTACGAGACATAGAAAACAATGTTCCAGATATGGTGTATAAGAAGAATTTGGAGAGTAGGCCAAATAGTAGATTTTTCCACATCCGCAAGGAAAATATTATCAATAGCAATAATATTGATGAATATCAGGAGCCCCAAAATGAAGAAGGATACTATGATAAATCACAAAATACTATAAACGAGCTATATGATGAACAAGACGACAAAGAACGATATAATGATAATTATATACAAGATGATCAAGATAACGATGACCGCCTTAATAACTTTAATAACGTTTATCCTCGCAAAAAAAATTTGCTCATAAGACGTGAATTCCAGAACCAGTCGCAAAAAGATGTGAATGCTGGTGATGTGTTCATTTTACGTGGCCAAAATATTGTACAAAGCCAACAGGACAGCCTATCAGGTGAGAATATAGCAAGAAGCAGAACAGGCGAAATTATTAATTCATTGGTAAATCCTAGTGTTAACAAAAATAAATCCGAACGAAGCAAAAAAAGAGTCGGACAATATGACATCTCATTGCCGAATAGTAAAAATAAAAGGTCCGGCAGTGCACCAAAAAATGATTATCTTGAAAAAGATAACATCAACAACAATAAGTTAGACAATGATATCAGATCAAAATATCCTCGTTTGAACAACATGAATACGTTCCAAAATGGAGAGAGCATTAATTGGCGATTAAAAAATCAAAGGGAATATGCTGAACTCAACCCCATTTATGGGAATGATATCTATAGAAAAGAAAATAAATACATCAAAAGAAGTGACGAAAATCAAGATGAACCATTATATGACTATAACCTCATTAATAACAATCGTGGGTATGTGGACTTTTTAATGCGATATCAAGAGATTGTCGGTACTCTAGACTTGTTAATTGGTTATTTTGAAAAAACGGGGGGAGCGGAAAGTAATATTTCAGAAAATTTAGAAAGCCGCATCAAGCCAACCAAGAATGATAAGAGGCTTGTAATGTGTAAAGACTTTTACGCATACATGATAATGTTGAACGATATAGCCAAAGTACACTTTACGATGTCAACGATAAATATATACCGGCCCCTGCAGATTAGATTTATGGATAAGATATTATCTCTCTATGATTATATAATGTCCTCTTTAACATATGGATTAAAAGAACCGAATATGATGCAATATAAATTTCTCACGAAATCTCAAGAGGGAAACTTCGGTTTGGCGCCATCGAAGGGCAAGAAAAAGAATAACCGGAATAATGAAATCATTATAAAAAATATAGAAAAAAAAGAGCGAGAGAATGATATTGAAAAGAATGATAATGAAGAAAACAAGGAAGGAGTAAACTTAGAAAGGAATGCGGGACAATCAAAATTAGACATAAACAACAATTTTAGTTTACATAGTAACGAGGAACGAAACAATTATGGAGAAAATGAAGGACAGATGAATGATAATGTTTATTCTCAGGAAGACATAAATCGGGAAAGCATAAATCAGGAAGACATAAATCAGGAAAAGGAAGGGTATGCAGGATCTGCAGATGGTAACCTGATACTGAATGACAATAAGAATACTAACGAGGTTAACTTTCAGTCTCGGAATTGTCATCTCCAAGAAAATTTAGCCAATCTGACTGAAGAACTGGATGATGAAGAAAAAAAAGATATAAAAGACACTATTACCAAATTGAGTGATCATGAAAACTTAAAATTATCAAAAAACAAATACAAGAGTGAGAACGATGATATGGGTAACAAAAATGTCATAGATAATAGCGGTATATTAGAAGGTGGCGAATTACTTGATAATGACAACACTGAAAGGCAGAAGAAGGAGAAGAATGTCGACTTCAACCTCAACGTCTCAGAAGAAATTCAACCTAAGATTGATTGTAATGAAAACATTAAAGGGGGACCACGTAAAACGAACTCAGAAAAATCTAATATTAAACATGAGACTAATGATATTAAAAACCCAGAAGAGACACCACATGAAAAGGACTTAAAAAAATCTAATATTAATAAAAACGAACGCGAATTAGTTAAAAAGTTAGAGCATAGTTATATAGCAAACCGTAATAATATTCACGAATTCAGCGATTCGTCCGTTCCTAGCGGTGAGAAATTCAACAACCTAAATCAATCGTACAACCCAGCGATGAATGAGCACAAACAGATTGAATTAGCCTTAAAAAATGAAAACAGATATGTAGACAATGAAAAATCAAACAAAAATGTAAACATTATGTCGTTACAAAAAGATGAGCAAAAGGCTGTTGATGAGGGTAGAAAAAACGTAGAGAATAAGGGCGAAGGTGGTACTACCATCATCAATTCAAATCCGGAGGAGATAGATAATCAGCCTCAGATTGAGAGCAACTCGGTTCCTGTAAATAATGAAGTAAATAATGAAGTAAAGAATGGCGATGAGAATAACAGTCGCGAAGTTAATGAGAACAATAACAATAATGAGAACATTAACAACGTTAGCTCAGCTGGCGGTATGAGGATTGAGGACAACATCAATATGAATCAAGAAGAGCAAAATAATCCAGTTCAGTCAGAGACGAATGTTGCCCAGACAAATGAAAATAACGTGGAAAAACCAAAAGTAACCTCAGAATTAATCCCAAACAACAATGATATTAACCGGAATAATGAAATCATTATAGAAAATATAGAAAAAAAAGAGCCAAAGGATGAGCTTGAAAAGAAGGATGATGAAGAAAAACATGAAGAAGTAGAGTCAGAAATGAATGCGGAAAAATCAAAATTAGACATAAACAACGATGATAAGGAAATCATTGTAAAAGAAAGCCCAGTTAATGATGTTATTAACCAGCCGAATAACAACATCAATATGATTCAAAATAACCCAGAGGAGCAAGGGGGGGGTGTTGAAAAAGCAAGTGAAAATAACGTAGAAGAATCAAAAGTAGGCCAAAACAACAATACTGGCCATGTTGAGAAAATCAAAATAAAAAAACGAGAGCTATATCAAGAGAAGGATGAGGAAGAAAACAAGGATGAAGCAAACTCAGAAATGAAGCAAGAAATACAAGAAATAGGAGTCAAACAAGATAACAGAGAAGACGTCGATTCCTCTGTGAATTTAAATATCAAAAATGAGAATGAGAACGAAGAAATTCTAGAGAAGAATGACAACAATGGCAACAATGATATACAAAAAGAATTGTCCAGTAACAGACTTGAACATCAGAATGAGGAAGCCTCTAAAGGCGGTGAGGAGAATAATCAAGATATACAGCAACTCTTCGGCGAATCCGGTGGGAAAGTGGACGAAATCTTCGACAAAAAAGGCACTATCTCCATCTTAAAAAAGAGAAAGACGATACCTTCTATTAAGGTAGTAGAAGAAAGTGCAGGCGAATCTAATCATATCAATCAGATAATAAATAACGATAACAAAGAATCAAAACAGGATGACGGCAACGTTTCTGAAGGTAGTTATGATGAGAAGGATGATTTGATTAGTACCCCTGATAGTATCCCTGAGCAAAAAGAGACTGAGATTGGGAAAGCAGACCAATTTGACGGTCATAACTCTATTAACCATAGCGTCAAAAATATCCCTGAATCCGAAAAGAACATCGAGAACAATAATGAAAACACAGAAAATATTAATGAGAATAGGGATAAATTTGACTCTGACATCAATAGCCAAAATGATACCGTGAAAAAAAATCCCTTGAATACTGAGCAGAAATTAGACAGTGGTGAAATCCAAAATGCTAACGAAGGACAAAATGAAGTAAAAGAATCTGAAGTTATTAACCATAGCGTCAAAAATATCCCTGAATCCGAAATAAAGAGCGTCGATGACAATAGTGTAAACGCAGAAAATATTGATAGGAAGGAGGATGAATTGCCCTCTGACATCAATATCAAAATTGATACCTTGAAACAAAATCTCTTGAATACTGAGCAGAAATTAGACAGTGGTGAAATCCAAAATGCTAACAGAGAACAAAATGAAGTAAAAGAAGAGGATCAAAATAACTTCAGTATTGAGAATAATGAGGAGAATAAGGAAAGTGAGGAGAATAAGGAAAGAAATGACGGCCAGCAAGACGATGTTGATTCCGATGTCACTTCTGTCTACAAAGATGCCAATAGCCAAATTGGAGAGGGCGAGACCATCAAGAGCGTGAACAATAACAAGAAGAACATTGTTAATACCAGTAATGTGAACTTAAAGGTGGAAGACAAAAATAACACTGGAAGAATGTCAGCGGGACAGACGCGAATACCCACGGGCCAGATATTTACAAATATATTTCGGGGAAATTCAGGCAAGCCTAACGTCTTTAGTATGACCAACGATAATAAGGAAGAGCTCTTAAAGAGCATGAGCAATAACAAGAAGAACATTGTTAATACCACTAATGTGCTCTTAAAGGTGAAAAACAACAATATCAATGGAAGAATGTCAGCGGGACAGACGCGAATACCCACGGGCCAGATATTTACAAATATATGGCAGACAAAATCAGTCCAGCCTAAAGTCTCTAGTACGAGCAACGATAATAAGGACATGAACAATAATTTCGACTTATTCAGCCGCTCCAATACAAACAAAAATACACACAAAGAAGGTACAAAACCATTTGCCATGGGTAACCGGTCCAGTAACCACGACAAAAAGTTAAAGATGTTATTCGACGACGACGACGATAATAAGGACATGAACAATAATTTCGACTTATTCAGCCGCTCCAATACAAACAAAAATACACACAAAGAAGGTACAAAACCATTTGTCATGGGTGACAAAAAGTTAAGGAATTTCTTCGGCACCTCCAAGAAGTCAGATAACAACACGCAAAACTCGATATTTCCAAATCTCTTTCAGGAAGATTCAGTCAAGCCTGAAGACGTTAATATGAACAACAATAATAAGAACATGGACGATGATTTCGACTTATTCAGCCACCTCAATACAAACAAAAATACACACAATGACAACAAGCAAAATAAGAAACCAGGATTAGAGGACTTTGACCCTGACTTCGAATTCTAGCAATAACATGGCGTTGCAGATTGTCTGCAACGCCCTTTTGTTATATGAAGTTATCGATTACTGGATTTGTATTTCCGCGTTTTTGTATACAATGAAGTGCTCCGTATCCGAAGTGATTTCTCCTGAAATAATCAACTTTGCGATTTTATCTTCGAGATTTTTCTGAATTGCTCGTTTTAGGGGGCGTGCTCCATATATTGGATCATAGCCGATTTCGCATAGCCAATTTTGAACACTGTTGTCGAATTTTATCTTTATCTGATGTTGTTCAAGACGCTTTGCCAGTTCTTTTAGCTGAATATTAACTATTTTGCCCATATCTTCTTTTGATAGGCTGTTAAAGACGATAATCTCGTCTAGGCGATTTATCAGCTCTGGTCGCATCGTTGCCTGCAATTTCTCGAGCACTTTTTTCTGAATATCGGCTTTTTTGCTCTTTTTATCCAGGAAGTATTCTGAACCAATATTCGAGGTCAAGATAATTATTGTGTTCTTAAAATTCACATTTTTACCCAGACCATCGGTCAAATGACCTTCGTCCAAAATCTGCAATAGTATGTTGAAGACATCGCTATGCGCCTTCTCAATCTCATCAAAAAGCACGACAGAATACGGACGTCGCCGAATTGCTTCTGTCAGCTCTCCGCCTTTCTCATAACCGATATAGCCTGGAGGTGCACCAATCAGTCTTGATACAGCGTGCTTTTCCATATACTCGGACATGTCTATGCGTACCATACTATTCTTGTCATCGAACAAAAACAGCGCCAATGCTTTCGAAAGCTCTGTTTTCCCGACGCCGGTTGACCCCAGGAAGAGGAATGAACCTATTGGACGATTGGGATCTGATATTCCGGCGCGAGAACGTCGTATGCAATCCGCAATCGCACTTATTGCCTCGTTTTGGCCAACCACCGATTCTTCCAGTTTAGTCTCAATGCTAAGTAATCGCTCCTTATCGCTCATCAACATTTTATCAACCGGAATGCCTGTCCATCTAGAAACAACGAGCGCTATATCGTCCTCAGTTACCTCATTTTTCGTAGCTTTTTTAGATTGCTCATTTTGAAGTTCAGATAACCTTGTCTCTAAAGGAGGTATTTGACCATATAAAATCTCACCCGCCTTAGCAAAGTCACCATTTCGTTGGGCTATCTCTGCATTGGTTTTCAAATTATCGAGCTTTTCTTTAATTGTCTTGATTTCCTCCAAATGAGCTTTTTCTTTATTCCAATTTTCGTTTAGCCTTTTCGAATCTGCCTCTAAAATAGCAAGCTCATTTTTGATTTTTTCCAAGCGCTCCTTCGAATTTTTATCACTTTCTTTCTTCAACCCTTCACTCTCTATTCGGAGTTGCATTATTTTTCTATCCAGCTCGTCAATATTTTCGGGTTTCGAATCGACGACCATTTTGAGCCGACTGGCTGCCTCATCCATGAGGTCTATTGCTTTGTCAGGAAGAAATCTTTCACTGATATATCTGTTTGAATAAGTACAAGCGGCAACAACGGCTGAATCGCTAATTCTGACGCCGTGATGTAGCTCATATCGCTCCTTCAGTCCGCGCAAGATAGAAATTGAATCGATAACAGATGGTTCATTAACAAAGACCGGCTGGAAACGTCGAGCAAACGCTGTATCTTTTTCGATATATTGACGATATTCATCCAAAGTCGTTGAACCAATGCATCGTAATTCCCCACGAGCTAACATGGGCTTCAGCATATTGGATGCATCCATAGCTCCATCAGCTTTGCCTGCGCCGACTAAAGTGTGGATTTCATCAATAAATAATATAACGTCATTAGCCTCAGCAACCTCTTTGAGTAGCGCTTTCAGTCTTTCTTCAAAGTCTCCTCTAAATTTTGCCCCAGCTAACAGTGCGCCTAAATCTAGAGACATTATGCGCTTGTTTTTTATAGAATCTGGCACATCATTATTTATGATACGTTGAGCTAATCCTTCAGCTATGGCTGTCTTTCCAACTCCAGGTTCACCAATCAGGATAGGATTGTTTTTTGTACGCCGTGACAAAACTTGCATTGTTCGGCGAATTTCTTCATCCCTTCCAATAACCGGATCTAACTTCCCTTCGCTCGCGGTTTTCGTTAAGTCAGATGCATATCTGTTTAAAGCATCAAATCCTGCTTCTGCATTTTCATTATCAACCGTTTTTCCCATACGCATGGCACTTATCTCCCTTTCTAATAAATCCAGCTCTCCCCCACACTTTAAGTATAGCTCCTTTAGTGGCGAGCTTGAGAGAGAGTTAAATAATAGATTATCCAAACTCACATACTGGTCATGTTGCTTTTCGGCTCTTTCTTTGCATTTTTGAAAAATCGAATTTACTTCAGAGGATAGAAACACATCGCTGGTTCCCTCAATTTTAGGTAAGGTCGCGATTTTTTTATCAATTTCGGTTTCAAATTCTCGTAAATTTACGCTTTTAAATGTTTTGGAAATAACATTTTCAGATTTATGTTGCAAAAAACTCTTAGCTAAGTGAAATAACGTTATTTGCTGATGGTGTTTTGATTGAGCAATTTCAACAGCAGTCTGCAAGACTGATAGCGTTGCATGAGTCATATTATTTTGCGCCATATGATTACCTTTCACTGAATCGTTCAATTTCATTATAGCACTGCTGAACCGTGTGGAAATTTTTAAAAATAGCAATTTTGCGCTAAAATACTCAGTATTGCCCCTCTGTAGTAAAACGTAAATTTGAATGGATATAAAAAAATTGATTTTTGCGGTATCTGTGATTATTTCAGCTTCTCTTGCTGAAACAGCAAATATAGCTACAGAGCATTTTAAAATATGCGAGACGCAACAAAATGAAAAAATTGTTATAAAGTATGAGGACTTAATATCACCAGAGATTGATTGCATTAACATTTATCAATCAAAAGCGAAAGAAATTAGTAAGAATGAATTACTTTTGTCTTCGGTTGTCGGGCATGGAACTGGATTTAATGTTGAAAAACTTTTTGTAATTCAGATTGATAATAATAATTCTGGTATGAATTTTATACAAAAAATATTTTTAAAAAAGAAGCAAAATATTAAGATATACCCTATTTCTAACGAAGAAATTTTTAATCAATTGCGAAAAAGGACAAAATTTCAAGTTATCGGAGGATGTCTGAAAGTTATTATAGATGAACAAGAAAAATATAATAGTTCTCTAAATATAGAGGACGATTCCTATATAGATTATTGTGAAGAATATTTTGAGTTTAATTTGAATAGTACACCGAGTGTAACTGTGAGCATCTGTAAAAAGAAAAAAAGCGAGGTAACTTATCCTGATTTTGTGGGAGATGTAACATTTGACATCGTTTATGAAATAAAGAATGGCGATTTAAAGTTTTCGCTAAAAGAGCCTCGTATCAAGATTTAAGCTAAATTCTATCGAATTTTTGACAAGAGCTCTTAAAAATCTAGAGATACTCAAGTCCTTTTCGCGATATTGCGTATCAATGGTTATTCCCAAAGCAAAACTTTCTTCAAAAATATTCTCCGCCAAAAGCCAATTTTTATTAAAATGCCAGTATTTTTTCTTTGTCGATGAAATGCGTTGAAGTTGTGCCATAAATTTGGTAAGTTTCATGTCCTTTGCCCATGATTGCCACGATATCTCCCGGATGAATTATCGATAGAGCATGATTGATTGCCTCATGTCGATTGCCAATTTCAATTGCATTTGGGCATGACGCGATAATTTGTTTCCTAATTTCTTCTGGCATTTCCTGCCTTGGATTATCGTCTGTGACTACGCATATATCAGCTAATTGCGAAGCAATTCTCCCCATCTCTGGGCGTTTGGTTATATCTCGATTCCCTCCGCATCCAAAAACGCAAATAAGTCGCCCCCTGCACACTTTTCTAAAACATTTTAGCGCATTTTTAAGTCCATCGGCTGTGTGAGCAAAATCAACATATACATTTCCACCATTAAGTGTTCTTATGTGTTCCATCCGCCCATTAAGCGATTTTATTTTAGGAAGGATATCAGCTATAGCGCTTGGATTTAATCCAGAAGTCAGCGCGAGAGCAACTGCACATAAAATATTCATCACCTGAAAAGTCCCGAGTAGTTTAATTTCAATTTGCGGAAACAACTCATTTCCACATACTAAATCAAAAACTATCTTCTCTGAAGATTCCTGAATATTTTTTGCCTTGACAAAATTTTTATCATTCATCCCAAATGTAATGATATTGTGATTATACTTTGATACTTCCTGGTAAATTTCTGGAAAATCCATCGAAACAATTGCAGGTCTATCTGGTGGCAAAATGTCCTGAAAAAGCTTTAACTTTGTTGCAAAATAAACTTCTTTAGTTTTGTGATAATCCAGATGATCTGAAGCCAGATTTGTAAATGCTGCAGCTGTTAAAGTTGCGCTATGGCACCGCTTTTGCTCTAAGGCGTGGCTTGATGCTTCAAAAACGCAATGGTTCACTTTTTGGCTGACTAGGTATTCCATTATTTTGTGAAAGGTTACCGGATCCGGAGTGGTTAAGTTTGGTATGGTAATTTCGTTAGGGAAGGCCGCTTCTTGATTAATGAATAATCCTAAAGTTCCAAGATTAGCTGACGTAATTCCAGAGTACGTCCAGATTTGGCTTAAAAAATGAGCAACCGAACTTTTTCCATTTGTGCCAGTAACTGCTATGCAAATTTCTGGTTGATTAGGATAAATGAAGCGAGACAATTTTGATGCTATTAACCTGGCATCAGGAATTGCAACTATGTTTTTAATATCACATTGTTCTGCATCATTTCTTTCTGCGAAAACAAGCTCAGCTCCATTTTGCAATGCATCAAAAATATTTGCTTTAACTCCTTTACAAGGGATTGCAACGAAAATATCACCAGGTTTAATGAATTTTGAATTTATTTGTATGTTTTTCACTATAGGAACTCAAAACCACTGGGACAAGATTTTCATATGGTATCATAATTGCTAAGAAAATCGTCTCGGCTTTGAAGATTTAAAATGTTATTACTGGCAATAATTTTGGTTGCATTATACCTTTCGTTGCGTTTTTCTCCCCAAAAACTCTTGAGATTTTTTAGCCCGATTTTTATTCCATTCGTGAAGATTTGCATCGCATTCCGAATAAAAAATGGGCTTGAAAACAAATTCAGAATAACAGAGAGATTTGGGTTACCTTCTCAAAAGCGTCCAAGTGGCAAATTGATTTGGATACATGCAGTGAGCGTCGGTGAGACATTGTCAGTCATTCCTATAATAAATGAAATAAAACGTCAAAAACCAGATATTTCAATCCTGCTTACAACGATGACCGTAACAGCAGCTCAACAAGTTGAACAACGGTTGGCAAACGAGGTAATTCACCAATTTGTCCCATTTGATATTTTTCCCTGGATAAGACGATTTGTGAAATATTGGAAACCATCGATAGCTATGTTTATCGAATCCGAACTTTGGCCAAATACGCTTTTTTATCTTAATGAAAATAATATTCCAATCTATCTCCTAAATGCACGCTTATCTAAGCGCTCTTTGGCGCGAATGTTTTTTGTAAGGAAATATTTTGGAATTTTTCCATTCAGTTTGTTTTCCGGAATTTTTACAACATCAATTGAAATGAAAAATGCCATAGAGCTTTTGGGCGCCCATAATTTGCAAATTTTACCAAATTTAAAATTTGTATCTGATAAATTGCCTGTTAATGAAAATAATAGAAAAAAGCTGATAGGCAAAATATCAAAAAGAAAGACTTGGATAGCAGTTAGTACACATCCGGGGGAAGAAAGGATAATTGTGCAAGCTCATAAGATGATAAAGCAGGAAATTCCTGATATCTTAACGATAATAGCTATTCGGCATCCATCACGAGTTTCCGAAGTCCATTCTTTAGTGACAGATGAAGAACTGTCCGTATGTATTTATTCTGAAACGAGGCAAAATAGCAAGCACATTAGCGAAGATTTACTTTTAATAGATGAAATGGGATGCCTAGGTGAATTTTTTGAAATTGTAGATACTGTGTTGGTGTGTGGCAGTCTAATTCCAGGAATTGGCGGACATAACTTTCTCGAACCGCTAAACTTCGATTGCAACGTCGCTACTGGAAGATATATTGAGAATTTCACAGATATTTATCCGTATGTAAAAGATTGTTGTGCAATCGTGAATACGATTTCTGAGATAAAGGATTTCGTTGTAGAATCAGTCCAGGAATATAAACGTTCTGCAAGTCACATGACTACATTAAACTTTAAAGCAGAATGGGAAAAGGAACTGAAGAAAATACTAGATGCATTTTAGATTACTGGAGATTTCTGGAAAGTGGTGTTATCTTTGTAATAATTGGGTATAGATTACGATGCAAATGATAGGACTAACTATTAATAAGGAGATAAAGCTTTTCAGGTTAATTGCCATACTTAGTTCTGCCACGTTAGCCTGGATATTACTGGAGCCAATCGCCGGATTATCCGATAAAGCCCTGCATATGATAATAATATTTATTGCGACAATGATTGGTGTAATGCTCGAAGTTTGCTCAACGGTTGCATTTTTGCTCATGTCAATGCTGATAGCTAACTTAACCGGTACGATTGAGGTCAAAGAGGGATTCTGCGGATTTAGCAATATCGTACCTTGGCTGTTATTTTTAGTGTTATCTCTATCAACCGCAATCACCAAAACCTCGCTCGGAATGCGCTTAGCATACATATTTATGAAATTTTTTGGGAAAGGCATAAATGGATTGTCTTATAGCATAATCCTAACTGAACTTTTTGTTGCTCCTGTTTTACCAAGCAACACCGCAAGAGCTGCGAGTGTTGGATATCCTCTAGTGACATCCCTTTCGAAATACATTTCTGCAAACGTAAAAAACGTAACTGAAAAGTCAATTGGTTCTTATTTAAGCCTTTTATATTCCAGCTCAAATGCTGTATGTAGTTCTCTATTTTTAACCGCGATGATATCAAATGCAATCATATTAGAAGTAATGAGCGAAAACAATATACATATGACCTGGCTCGCCTGGACGAAATTTGCAATAATTCCTGGACTGCTTATATTAGCGGCTATTCCCTTTATAGTCAGAATATTTTGCCCCCAAAAAACAAGCGATCTAGGCGATATACAAACTAAAGCAAAAACCAATTATGCGCTGCTAGGAAAGTTAAGTAAGGATGAAAAATGTATTATAACAACGTTCGGCATAATGCTCATCATGTGGATTTTTGCCGAAATAATACATGTCCCTGTGCTCGTTACGACATTGCTAGGCTTGTGCATATTCTATTCACTGGGGATAGTAAACATTAGGGATATTCTCTCAAATCATGGAACATTTAATGCGGTTATAACCCTAAGCATAATAATATCTTATGTAAATTGTCTAAGTGCGTTCGGTGCTATTGATTGGTTTAATAAAATTATTACAGATAGTATCGGTAATTTTTCTCCATTTGTTGCATTTTTTGTGCTATCAGTTATATATTTCTTCGCACACTATTTTTTCACTGGCGAAGGCTCACGAATCATCGCACTTTATTCTTCTTTTCTTAGCATAGGTATGTCGTTTGGAATTGACAAAACAATCGTTGCGATGACTCTCGCCGTATTTAGTTCAATGTCTTCGATCTTAACGCACTATTCAGGACCAGTAGCAATATTGATGTTTTCAACTGGATACGTATCACCAAAAAAGTGGTTCGCAAATGGAACCACTCTAGCATTGTTCATAATGTGTATTTGGTTTAGCTATTTGATTATAGGGAAATGACGATCAATGAGATTTTGAATTTAAGTCGATTTTCCAAGGCACACTATTAAGAATTTCTGTGGCCGTTTTTGATTCCATCAAAGCTTTCTTGGATAATTTAACTGGCTTTGTCTTGAACTTTTGAGTTACTTTCTTATTCAGCTTTTTCTTTATTTTCTCCTGCTTTCTATCGGCTTTTCTAGCGTTATCGCTCACTTTGTTATTTTCATCTTTGCCCCATATTTCAAGAAATTGTTTCAAGATGTTTGGATCAGACAACTGCAATTTTGAAACACCACTATCGCCAACTCCTCTAAAATATTCTTTTGCGTTTTTTACTGCGAGGAAGACCGGAAGACCAGAAATTCCAAGTTGGGAAAGCGCAGTCCTTTCTCCTAGAAGAACAACCTTAACATTGCGAGCAGTAGAACTAATCCCATATGAACTCAGTTTTTGAACAACGGCGTGATAATCTTGCACACTTGGCTCTTGCCAATTTCTCAATTTCTCGACAGATGGCACGTGAAGGAATATTGCATTCACGCCACTTTTCGCTAATGCTGCAATATGCTTTGAAAATTCAGTCAAAAACTTATGACAGTGGGGACACCAATCTCCAAAAAAGATGACAACTGACTTTTTCAGATCATCAAAGCTTATGTCACGTTTAATTAAAGCATTATTTTCGAAAAAAAATACAGGAGCGGAAAAATTACTTCCCTGCTTGGCATAATATTCAAGAAAAATGTTGTTGCTTTGTGTAGCGGAAATTGTTTGCGCTCCCTTATTATCCTGAGGCATGCTCTGAACAGTCGTATATGCTCCCGCATTTGCTGGATATACCGGCACTTGCTGAGCAAATAGCGCAGATGAAGCAAACAATGGCAAAATCCCAATTTTAATGTTTTTCATAATATCCCCATAAAACCTGGCGCGCCCAGAAAGATTCGAACTCTCAGCCTTCAGATCCGTAGTCTGACGCTCTATCCAGTTAAGCTATGGGCGCCTACTCCTTGTATTTTTACAAATTTTTAAATCTACTGCAAGAAAATTTTTGTCTCACATTTATTTGAATCGGGGCATTACAGTAGGTGTTAGTTCAAATGCAGGCGTTATTAGTAACGATATTGCAAATTTTGTTAGCAATATTGTGGTTGAAGACACAAATTTGTTGCAAGAGAGGAGTTATAGCTTCTCTCTTGCTTGTGTTAGGCGCTTGCTGACGCTTTTAGTTTTCACTGTCATGCAGCTTCTGCCCGGCACCACTCATTCCATAACTCTTCACTAGGCTCGTCAACTAACCCTTCCAGCCTATCCATTATCCATCCGAATTCAGGGGATTTTAACTCAGAGAGAAATGATAATGAAGTTCCATCCTTCCTCTTCCACTCTCCTTTACCATTTTCAAATTCAAAAGATTGCTTCTCTATCTCCAAGCCCCAAACGTACAGATTACGATCGTGATATCTTAATTCTAGGCCGTAGCTCAGTCTTTTGTTTAAAGCATCTTCATCGTCTACACGATAGAACGGGGACGATCTCGATAGGGGGCCTCCGTGCTCAGAAAAGTAATTACTTAAATAAGGGGCTAGATCTGAACACAAAGGAAGGTCAGAAATACGATAATTCATTTCCGTTTCCCTAAAATCAGCCAACCATTCACTTAACTCCAGAGCATCCACATACTTTTGAATATCATTGACAGCATCCTCCAGCTTTTTGTTGTACTTATTTTGATAATATTTCTTTATTTCTTCCAATTTATTTTCCAATACATCACTTACTTTACGTGTCTGTCCGGTATACGTATTCCACCCACCTTCACCATAGTAATACCTTTTTTCTTTCTTATCATGCACAAAGTACTTCTCAAATACTGCTCCATTAATCGCTTCATGGACATAGTTATACAAAATAACCGCATTCCAGTTTTCTGGTCCATACGTTTCTGGGTTAGTATCTTTAAAGGTTATAATATCCTTAGAAGTTTTGTCTTTAAATGCTCCC
>Ga0256405_10003823_pt1 | contig 30155 bp, 25 predicted proteins | sample RumenRJG_02DNA_FD_189096 | JGI IMG/M metagenome (GOLD analysis project Ga0256405, IMG submission 189096) | Bovine rumen microbial communities from Lethbridge, Alberta, Canada - RJG_02 | ecosystem: Host-associated > Mammals > Digestive system > Stomach > Rumen | place: Canada: Alberta...
AACCCCGTGACCTACTACCTCGAACGGAAAAGCTCGCTTTGTTGACTGGAACCGCCGTATGCGGAAAACCGCACGTACGGTGGTGTGAGAGGGCGGATGAATTAGACAATCATCGTTCTACTCGATTGGAACTTATTCGTGTCCTTCCGGGAACTTCTCTTTGTAACGCTTTAAGGATCTTTGGATGGTCTTGACGGCCTCTTCGCGTCCGGAGAACCCTTCGATTTCAGTGTGCTTGCCGGATTCGAGTTGCTTATAGACGGTGAAGAAGTGGCGGATTTCCTCAAAGAGGTGCTTCGGGAGCTGGTGGATGTCCTCATAACCGGAATAGATGGGGTCATCCAAGCAGACGGCGATGATCTTCTCGTCGGATTTGCCCGAGTCGGTCATGTCGAGCACCCCGATGGGGGCGCAGCGGATCAAACTCGCGGGTAAGACGGGCTCGCTGGTGACGACCATGACGTCTAGCGGGTCGTCATCGAGGCCCCAGGTCTTGGGAATGAAACCGTAGTTATGGGGATAATGGGTCGCGGTGAAGAGGATGCGGTCAAGGACCAAGGCATGGCATTCTTCGTCGTATTCGTATTTGTTTTTGCTGTGGGCGGGGATTTCGATATAGGCGAGGAAATCCTCGGGCTTAATGCGGGAGTCGGGGACTTTGTGAAGGATGTTGGACATGGAAACGCCTCCTTTTTGGGAACGTCACGCGTTCCAAAGCACGTAATCATAGGCGGGTTTGCTTTCCCCGTCCATAGGAATCGCCGGACTTTCCTAAAGTATAGCAAAACCGAGGTGGATCTTTAGTCCACCAAGTTTCTCGCGCGATTGGAGGGAAGGACGTAGAAAAGGATGATGTAGGCGGTGAAGTTAAGAAAATAGAGCCACGTCGCAAAGCGGTAAAAGCAAAAAGGAAAGCAAAGGAACAAAAAGGAAGCAAGATCGAAATACATAAGGATATGCTGGGTCAAACGATACCCTTTCGCGTGGCGCTTCGAGAAGAAGGTGCCAAAGCCAAAACCGAAGATGGCTAAGGATAAGAACAAACAGAGAGTGAAACCCAAGTCGAGGGTGCTATAGGACACGGAATGAAAGACGAAGGCGAAGGCCGTGGCGGTGATGTGGATGCTTTGGCCGCTAGGCAAAGTAGCGAAGCCATCAAAGAACGGGAAGGAATAAAGCAATAGGCCCATCAAGAAGAACATGCAGGTGGAGATGAACATCGATAGCCTTTTCAGCACCCTTTCGCTTATGGGCTGACGCACTTCTGCCTTTGGCTCTTCTTTCCCGCCTTCGATGATCTGGTTGATCGAGACGCCGAAATGCGCGGAAATCTTCTCTAAGGTATCGATATCGGGCGCGGATAAACCAAGTTCCCACTTCGAAACCGCTTGGGGCGTGACGGAAAAAAGTTCCGCCTCCTCTTGCTGCGTTAAACCTGCTTTTTGACGGAGCGAAGTCAGATATTCGCCCATTTTCGTTTTGTCCATACGTTTGCCTCCTGCTGACTGGCTTAACGATATCCTTTTCTTCCGCTTAGAGCCTAAATACCGTTGGTCGAACCGCATCAACCGTCGGTTGAGGCAAGATTATAGACCCCGTGGACGCGTTTACGAAAAAAAGACGACCCTTCTTTTATGAGAGGATTCGTCTTTGTGATGCTTATTGATTGATTTTGTAGATGGCTTCGCGGCCGTTTTTGGCGGCGAGGTACTTCCAGAAGATCTGCATGATCATGTGATCGAAGCCCATATGGAGGTCTTCGGTGATCTGCATGTCGTCGACGGGGACGTGTAGGAAATAGTCGGCCATCTTGCGGATCTTGCCGCCGTTATAGCCGGTCATGGCGATGACGGGGGTGCCGAGACGGTTTGCGTATTCGACGGCTTTGACGACGTTATGGGAATTGCCAGAGCCCGAGATGGCCAGGACGAGGTCGTCTTTCTTTAAACGGTCTTTGAGTTGATAGACGAAGACGTTTTCGAAGCTGTCGTCGTTGGCGATGGCCATGAGGATGGGCAGGTTGTCGTTTAGGCAAACGAACTTGAACTTCTTGTCCAGTTCGTAACAGGTGCCTTTGTTGAAGTCGCACACCATATGCGAGGCGGTGGCGCTGCTGCCGCCATTGCCCATGACGTAGACGGTCGCGCCGCGCTCATAGGCGTCTAGAAGCGCGTTCATTGCATCGTTTAGTTCCTTGCGGTCGAGGCGGTCGATGACCTCTTTTTCGCGGGCGTAGTAAGCGTTGATTTCGTCGATGAAGTCCATGGGGTTTTCTCCTTATTTATCGAGACTGAGGATGAGGTCCACCGCTTCTTCGAGGTCTTTGCAGACGTAATCGGGTTTGGCGGAGGCGTATTTGGCGGCCGGGTTGGGGTCGCCAGAGGTGACCAAGATGGTGCGGCAACCGGCGTTGATGCCCGTTTGGATGTCTTGGTGGGTGTCGCCAACCATCCAGGAGGCGCTTAGGTCGATGTGGTAATCCTTCTCGGCCTTCTTCAGCATGCCGATCTTCGGCTTGCGGCAAGGGCAGTCGATTTTGAGTTCGGGCACCTCCCCTTCGAATCCTTTATCGGGGTGATGGGGACAGAAATAGAGGTCGTTAAGATAACTTCCCTGTTCTCCAAGGAGGTCTTCCATCTTGTTATGGATTTCCTTTAAGGTCGCGAAGGAGGTCTCCCCCCGGGCGACGACGGGCTGGTTGGTGACGCAGATCGCCAAATAACGGGACTCGTTGATCTTGCGGATGGCCCGGGGCGCGTCTTCCTTGATGCGCAGCATGTCGGGGCTTGTGACGAAGTTGCCAAAGACATTGATGACCCCATCGCGGTCTAAGAAGATGGCGCGTTGGGGACGGGAGAGATTACGGCTTGCGACCACGCCGTTTTCGCAGTCTTTGCCCACGGAGATATAACGGTCGGGAGTGCCGCAGTCCTTGACGTATTCACTAGAGCGATAGGCATACACGCCATCCGCGTAAATCGTCGGGGCAAGGAGGTCCTTCTCAAAGTCCATTTTGATGGGCTCGTCCATCTCGCGGAAGGTATCGAGCAAGGCGTTCGACACGACGTAAAGCCCGGCGTTGGTCAGGTTCTCGTAATAGGAATCACGGGGCTCTTTCTTGGAGAGAATATGCACCACTTTGGATTCGCTATCGGCAACGAGGACATCCGAGTCATAGGGGTGGCTATTGGGATGGGCGAAGGTCGTGATGACGCCTTGGTGACGCTTATGGAACTTATAGAAGCGTTCCCAATCGACGTCGAGCATCAAATCGCCGAATAAGAGCAGGAAATCTTCCTTGATGGTTTGGGCCGCATAAAAGAGCGCACCACCGGTTCCAAGAGGCTTTTCCTCTACCAAATAATGGAGTTTTACGCCGAATTTCGAGCCATCGCCGAAATAATCCTGAATGGCGGTGGAGACTTTGGGACAGACGATCCATACCTGATAGACGCCACTGCGGACCAAGCTTTCTATCTGCCACTCCAAAATGGGTTTCCCCGCGATGGGGACCATGGGTTTTGGTAAGTCGCCGGTAATGTCTTTGAGGCGGGTTCCGGCTCCGCCAGCTTGAATGAGGGCAATCATGATTAGAAGGAATTCGTGAAGATGATGGAGGCGCCGGAGTTATCGAGCTCGACGGGGAGTTCGATGAGGTCGTGAAGCGCTTCGCGGACCGCTTCCTTTTTCTCGGGTTCGGGAACGTAGAAGAGCAAGAAGCCACCGCCACCTGCGCCGAGTAATTTACCACCGCTTGCCCCGGCCTTCATGCCGCGTTCATAGCAGCCATCGATTAAGGGGTTTGAAATGCCGGAGGCCAGGCTCTTTTTGATTTCCCAAGAACGGGCCAAGGTCGGGCCTAAGACATCGATGTCGTTTTCCTCGAACGATTTCTTGAGCTCGCGCGTCATCTCGCAAAGCTTGATGGTCGCGTTGATCTTTTCGTTTTGGGAGGCGAGGGCTTTGGATTGTTCTTTGAGAATCTGATTCGCGTCGTGGAGGGCACCGGTATAGAACATCATGATCGAGTCTTCGAGCTTGCGGAAGGAAGAACTCCTCATGACGATCGGTTCGGTTTTGACGAAGCCATCGGGACGGAATTCATAGTAACGAAGACCGCCGAATGCCGAGGCGAATTGGTCTTGCTTGCCAATGGGGTTGCCAAGCTGGTTGATTTCCACGTCGCAGGCTTCTTTCGCAATCTTGTAGGTCGAAGCGAATTTCTCGTTGTAGGTGTAGAGCAATTTCAAAAGCGCGACCGTGAAGGCGGAGGAAGAACCTAAGCCGGTCCCGGCGGGGATGTCCGCCATCGAGGTGATCTCCACGCCTTTGGTGCCGAAGTCCTTCAAGACCTGACGGAAGATGCGGTGCTCGATCTGATCGGGGTCTTTGACGACTTCCGTCTTGGAGTATTTCAAGGTGATTTCGTCTTTCAAAAACGATTTGTGGATCGTCAGGTAGACGTATTTGCGGATGGTCGTGGAAAGGACGCATCCGCCATATTTTTCGTAGAACGAAGGAATATCGCTTCCGCCGCCGCAGAAGGAGACGCGGAATGGGGCTCTGGCTATGATCATATGTGTCTTATATCTCCCGCCCTATTGTAGACGCTTCGCGGGTGCGTGGCGAATGTATTTTTCGCTCCCCTGCCCTCGTTTTGATAAGATATTTTGAGAATTCGAGGTAGCCTATGTCCGACCAACCCTTAGCAATGACGTTTGATTTCGGCACCCAATCGGTCCGTGTATGCATTTTCGACACTTCCGGAAAGTGTCTCGCGTTAGAAAGCGTGCGTTACGAACCCGCCTATTATTCTCCCAAGCCCGGCTATGCCGAAATGGACCCGGAATACTATTTCGAATGCCTTTGCAAATGCACGAACGCCTTGGCGAAAGAATATCCAGACCTCATTAAACGGGTTAAAGGCATTGAACTAGATTGTTTCCGTGACTCGGCGGTGTGTCTGGATAAAGAACGCAAGGTCATCCGCCCGATGATCCTTTGGCTTGATTCGCGTATGGCCAAATGTGAGGAAAAGCTTCCCTTCGTGGCCCGCGCCTTATTTGGACTTGTGGGCAAAGCCGACGTCATCCGCCTTAACCGTAAACGCACGATGATGAACTGGATTATGGAAAACGAGCCCGAGAACTTCGCCAAGATCGATAAATACGTTTCTGTTTCCACCTATTTCGTTTATCGCTTAACGGGTGAGCTCAAGGATTCTCCTTCGGATTTCACGGGCCACTACCCGCTCGATTACAAAAAGAAACAATGGTACAAGAAGCCCGAGAAACACCTCCAAGGACAGATTTTCTCCGTTCGCAGGGATCAACTCGCGGAGCTGGTGGATACGCAAGGGCTGCTTGGTCGCATCAGCGAAGAATGCAGCAAGCATACGGGCATCCCCGCAGGGCTTCCGCTTTTCGCCGGAGGCTCGGATAAATCGTGCGAAACGCTTGGATCGGGCGTCGTTGACGAATCGCTCGCGGCGATTTCATTGGGCACGGCCTGCACGATCGAGACGGTTACGAAAAAATACAAGGGACCTCAGCCGTTTTTGCCCGCTTATCCCTCGGTGCAAAAAGACGTCTACAACATGGACGTGCAAATCTACCGTGGCTTTTGGATGGTCAATTGGTTCCTCAAAGAATTCGGCGCCTATGCCATCGATGACCTGATCACCACGGACGTGAATCCGGAAGAATACAACAAGAAGCTCTTTGATATCCCCGCTGGGAGCAATGGGTTGATCCTTCAACCTTATTGGGGTTCGCCTTTGGAACACCCTGAGGTCAAAGGCGCGATGATCGGCTTCTCGGATTACACGGGAAAGATCCATTTCTACAAAGCCATCATCGAAGGCATCGGATATGAGCTTCGCGTCGCCAAACAGAACTTCGAAAAAGCGCTGCACCATAAATTCAAAGCGCTTCGTATCTCTGGTGGCGGAGCCCGCTCGGACGAGATTTGCCAGATCTTCGCGGATCTTTTCGGCCTGAAGGTCGAGAAAGTTCAGACCGTCGAAACGTCCTCCTTGGGCGCGGCGATGGGCGTCTTCCTCTCCCTTGGCGTCTACTCCTCCGCGGAAGAGGCGGTGAAGAAGATGGTACATGTCGAAAAGACGTTCACGCCCAACATTGAGAACACGAAAATCTACGACGAACTATTCAATAATGCCTATCGCGGACTCTACAAAAAACTGCGCAAAACGCATCAATATCTCTATCGTTTCTCCGCGGTATAAAAGTCCGCAAATAAAACGTTTCTAATGCAAAACATGCCTTTTTGACGTGATTATGATTGGGTTTCTTCTGCGCTTGCATCCATCGGGTTATTGCCGAGGAATTGCGCGTTATATAAGTCGGCGTAGAAGCCACCTTTTTCTAATAGTTCCTCATGGGTTCCCGATTCGATGAGACGCCCTTTGTTCATGACCAAGATGAGCTTGGCGTTCTTAATCGTGGATAGACGGTGGGCGATGACGAACGAGGTGCGCCCTTTCATCACTTCTTCCATCGCGTCTTGGATGGCTTTCTCGGTACGGGTATCGACGGAGGAAGTGGCCTCGTCGAGGATCATGATTTTGGGTTGCGAAACGATCGCGCGGGCAATCGTCAAAAGCTGGCGCTGGCCTTGGGAGATGTTCGTGCCGTCTTCGTTGAGGACGAAGCTATAACCCTCTGGAAGTGTGGAGATAAAGTGGTCGGCGCGGGCCGTCTTCGTCGCGGCATATACCTCTTCGTCGGTGGCGCGAGGATTGCCATAACGGATGTTCTCCATGATGGTGCCGTTGAAAAGCCAGGTATCCTGAAGGACCATGCCTATGCTTTGACGGAGCGTAGACCGAGCATAGTCGCGCACATCGATGCCATCGAGCAAGATTCGTCCGCCCTGAACTTCATAGAAGCGCATTAACAAGTTCACGATCGTCGTCTTTCCCGCTCCGGTGGGTCCGACCAAAGCGACCATTTCCCCTGGATGGACGTGGATGTTCATTTCTTCGATTAACGGTTTATCAGGAACGTAAGAGAAGGCGACGTTTTCGAAATCGACGCGACCCGTGATCGAAGAGCCATCGGTGATGGAATCGGGTTTATCCATTTCTTGCTCGGGTGTATCGAGCAACGCATAGGAACGCTCGCCCGCCGCAAGCATGGATTGGATGGTCGCGGCCATTTGGCCTAATTGCTGGAAGGGCGATTGCAGGATGTTTAAGAACATGATGAAGGCGACGAGGTCCCCGAAATTGGAGCCGTTGATCAGCCCGCCGACGACGGAGACCGCCACGAATCCGATGTTGTAGGTAAAGCGCATCGTCGGATAGATGAAGCCCGAGATCCATTGGGATTTGCGGTCGGCTTCGGTCATGACGCGGTTGACGTCGTCAAACACCTGGAGGCTATGGTCTTCCTGACCGAATAATTTGAGGATGATTTGGCCGCCATAATCTTCTTCGATGTGGGATTCGAGCTCGCCATAATGGGCGCGATAGATGCGGAATTGCTTTCTGGATTGCTTTGCAATGATAAACACGATGACGATGGTTAAAGGCATCGTGGCCAAAACGACGAGGCTCAAAGCCCAGTTTTGGATGAACATCGCGATGACTCCACCAATCAAAAGAACAATGGAGGAGCAGACGGCTTTGTAGACGCTGGCGAAGTTTCGCCCGATGTTATCGACGTCGTTGGTGCAACGGGAAAGGATGTCGCCCGCCTGGTTCGCGTCGAAATAGGATAAGGGAAGACGGTCGAGTTTCGCTTTGAGCTTTTCGCGTTGTTGATATACCCATACGGCGATGACTTTCTCAATGATCCAGGTCGAAGCCCAAGAGAAGATCGTGGATACGACGATCATGCTCAGGATGATGCCGAAATAACGGTAGAGATAACCCCAGTCGACGTTGGTGATTCCGGTGTTTGGATCGGCGCGGAAGACTTCGAGGAAGTTGTTGAGGACAATCGCGACGAGGATTGGGGTAATGACGGAAATGATCGCGTAGACAAAGCAGAACACAAAGACGACGATGAGCGCTTTCCGTTGCGGCTTAAAGTCGCGCATGAGGCGACGTAACGTGCCTTTGGTATCCTTCGGTTTTGCGGTGATGTCGCGGCGCGCCATTATTCCGCACCCCCTTCCGATAGAATCTGCCTCGATAGTTTGAGCGTGCGCCTCACTTCTTCTGGATCAAGCTGCGAGTAAACGATTTCCTGATACACGGGGCATGTTTTCATTAACTGCGCATGGGTGCCCTGCCCGACGAGTTTGCCTTCGTTTAGCACGAGGATGTTATCCGCATCCAGAATCGTGGAAACGCGCTGAGCGACGATGATGACCGAGGCCCCTTCCGTATAGCTTTTCAGGGCGTGGCGGAGCTTGGTATCGGTTTTGAAATCCAAGGCGGAGAACGAATCGTCAAAGATGTAGATCTCGGCGCGGCGGGTTAAGGCGCGGGCGATGCAAAGACGTTGCTTTTGACCGCCGGAGAAGTTTTTGCCACCTTGCTCCACTTCGGTATCAAGGCCCTCCTTCTTAGAAAGGAAATGCGTTGCTTGGGCGACGTCCAATGCCTTTTCGATGTCTTCGTCGGTTGCTTCCGGCGCACCGAAACGCATATTGGAACGGACGGTGCCTTTAAACAGCAACGCCTGCTGCGGGACGAAGCCGATTTTCCCACGAAGGTCTTTGGTCGCGTAATCTTTGACGTTGACCCCGTCGATTAAGATCTCGCCTTCGCTGACGTCATAGAGGCGGGGAATCAGGTTGATGACGGAACTTTTGCCCGAACCGGTCGACCCGATTAAGGCCGTTGTTTGGCCAGACTTAACGGAGAAAGAGACGTTTGATAAAGAGGGCTCTTTCGCGTCGGGGAAGATAAACGTGACGTCGCGGAATTCGATCGTTCCATCGCCACGAGTCGCTTCGACGGGGTGTTCGGGCTCGGCGATGGACAAAGGCTCGTTAAGCACCGCGTTGATACGTCTGGCGCAGACACTGGCCCTTGGCCACATGATCAGGAGGAAGGAGAACATCAAGAACGCGGACATGAGCTCCATCGCGTATTCGGCGGAAGCGAGAATCCCGGGGAAGCGGAGCAACACTTCGTTCATCGGAACGCCGTCATAGACCTTGTATGCGAAAGCGTAAATGGAGAGGTAGGTAAGATTGAAAACGATGTTGATGACCGGTTCGCCGAAGCTCATCGTACGGGCGAAACGAACCACCGTGTTTTGGGTTTCTTGGGATACGGCGTTGAAACGGTCGGCCTCTTTCTTCTCTTGATTGAAGGCGCGGACGACGCGGACACCGGTGAGCGATTCGCGTAACACCATGGTCACGCGGTCGAACAACGTCTGCATCTTTTCAAACATCGGGATCGCCTTAACGAACAAGATGACGATCGTAAGGATGATGATGGGTACGGAAATAGCCAAAATCACCGCGATACGGCTATCGTGGGTGACGATCATCACGATGGATAAAACCAGGGTAATCGGGGCGCGGACCATGGTTCTTAAACCCATTTGAACCATCATCTGACATTGTTCGATGTCGTTGGTGGTGCGGGTAATCAAGGACGCCGTGCCAAATTTTGTGTATTGGCCCACGGATAAGCGGGATGCCTTGGCGTAGACGGCATGGCGGACTTCCCGACCGAAGTGGGCGCCGACGAAACTGACGGCAATGGATGCGCCAAAGGCGATGAGCATCGCGCCAAGGGCGTGGGCGAGCATGACGCCACCGATGATCCACGTATCGGTGATCGTGTTCTTGGTCGGCTCGATGATTTCGACGCCGAAAACCGGCACGAGACCTTGCCAGGCTTCATAGTATCCGGTGGGGTTTTCCATGATGGTCGCGATACGGGACATCATGTTGGGCAAAGAAACGCCCAAATAGCACTCGATGCCGATGCAAACGACGGCAATGAGCACAAGCCACCAAACTTCTTTTACGAAACGAAGGAGTCGGAACATGACGAAAAAATGATATAGGCTTGCTTGTTTAAATCAAGCAATGCGTACTATGGAGTTATTTCATCAATAAGCGGCAGAGCAAATCCGCGCTTGGGACAGTATCGTCGGACTTGGAATTAAGGCGCGCCAAACAGCCTTGGAGGGCGTCGGTGGCGATGAGGGCGAGATCCTTGGGTTTGCCTTCAATGACCTTCCCCTCGCTTTGGCCTTGTTTGATTAAGGTCACCAAAGCGGAACGCAAATCGTGGGAGGCGGCAAATTTCTGACCCTCGTTATCCAAAGTGGTGGCTATGGATAGAGAAAGGGTGATTTTCGCAATCGCGATTTCCTTGCCACCCGCTTTGCAGACGTGCTCGATGTATTCGGCGATAAGGTGAAGGCCATCGCAACCGCCAAGCTTCAACGCTTTTTGGATGGGGAGCTCATAGGGGCCGGTGAGAAATTCGCGGATGATGACGGAAAAGACTTCCTCTTTGGACTTGAAGTAATGATAGAAAAGGCCGTGCGAGCATTTCGCGGGGCGAGCGATATCGTCGACCGCAGTTTTGTCATAGCCGTTGGCGGCAAAGGCTTTTAAGGCGAAAGAGAGCAACTTTGTCCTGCGGCGATCCTTGATGTTTTGGTTTTGCTCTGGTGTACGTGGCATAGGAATTTTGTCAGCGGACGTAATCTTAAATACCTTTTTGATTTCGTCAACGAAAAAAGCGGCTAATGTGCCGCTTTTGCTGTTTTTATTCGTTTTCCGATGGTGTTTTTTCGACTTTTAACTGCCGTCTACCAAACTTAAGGATGAGAAGATATGTGCCAACGCAAGAAGCGATTAAGAGCACTCCGCCGATGGCGAATTGCCACCAGGCGTTGGTCGCGGGCGAAGTGTACACGCCATACATTTCTTGGTTGAGGAACATGGACACGATGGACCCAAGGACGAAACCTAAGACCACGGTGTAGGTCCCATAATGGTGGTCGCTGAGCATTTTCTTTAAGAAATGAGAGGTGCTAACGAACCCCACCGCGATTCCCACAATGAAAACAAGCAAGATCACGGCGCCTCCGCCAAGTTTCGACGTATCGTGAAAAATCGAGGTGTGGATGACATTGCCCTCGGCATCATATTGATTGAAGAACAAATTCAAGATGGGCTGATATAGGCCAAAAATAAACAGCAACATCGATCCGGAAATGCCTGGGACGAGACAACTTACCGAGGAAAAGAATCCTGCCGCAAGCACGACGAGCAAAATCCAAACGTTCTGGAACGGCGCGTCCATCGCGCTTTGAAGGTTCAAATTGGAAGAAATGATTCCCTTGGCGTAAAGAAGTTCCACGACAAAGGCGGCAACGCCAATCGCGGCCGCGACGAGGAAGCCAATCGCCATACGGAGATAGTCCGCCATGCGAGGCTTTTTTCCTCTTAATTCATCGGTGATGATCGGAAGCGCGCCTAAGACAAAGCCCGCTAAGATACAAATCAAGATAAATGGGAAATAACTACGGGCGACCTTGCTCCAAAAAAGCATGAGGAGGACGGCCGCGACGAGCGCCCCGATTCCAATGGGGACCAAACGCAAGAAAGATGAGAAGAATGTCTTCCTCTTCCTTAATCCATCGAACCCTTGAAGTACGTCGTCATAAACGTCGACGATGATGCCAACGGTTCCGGCGCTGACGCCAGGCAATATGCCGCCGCCCAATGCGGCACCGCGGGCACAAAGGCTAAACCACTCTTTTGTTTTCATACTGCGAAATTGTGATTTTGTGTTTCCTCTTTTTCAATTAAAAAAGGTTTGCCGAAACAAATACGTGATAAGAAAAAAGCGATAAATTTAATCGTTTTCGCCCTTTTTGCGTCGTTTTCTTCAAATTTGCAGGGTTTTTCGAAGAGGGCGTGTTTTTTCGAATTCTTCGCTCCGCAAAGCGGAAATGAATACAAATACATGGCCGTGTGGTATCGTTTTGCCATGCGCACAGTCATTCTTTATTACTCCAAAACCGGAAACACGGAAAAATACGCTCGCGCCATTGGCGATGCGGTGAAATGCGACGTCTTGCCCCTTAACAAATTTAAGAAGAAGATGATCGAGAATTACGACACCATCGTCTTTGGTTCCCGCGTCATCGGAAGCAAGATCCAAAAAGTTGACGACTTCCTCGCGATGTATGACTTAATGAAGGAAAAGAACGTCATTATCTTTGCTGTCGGTATGTCGATTCCCTCCAAGGAAGGCAGGGCCGCGCTCATCTCGGCGAACATCCTTGACCTCTACCATATCCGTTTTTACCAACTCCGCGGATCGTTTGATTACGCAAAGCTGAATCCTCTCGAGAAACTTCTCATGAGCAATTCCTTGCGCATGATTTCCAATGACCCCAACTCCACTGCGGATCAGAAGATGCTCCTTTCGATTAAGGACAATCCCATCGAATGCTATGACGATGCCGGCGTGGATCGCATCATTTCCGTCATTCGAAAAATCGATTCAGTCGTCGTCGAACCTGTAAACGAACAATGAAACTCGTCGTTGGTTTAGGCAATCCTGGAAAGCAATACGCCGGGACGCGTCATAACATGGGCTATATGGTCATCGACGCGTTGACGGAGATGTTTTCCTGCGACCTTGACTACAACAAGTTCAAAGGGATTTACGGGATTTGCAAAAACCCCGTTTTGCCCGAACCGGTTCTATTCGCCAAGCCGGAAACGTTCATGAATCTATCCGGAGAGTTTATCCGGCCGTTACTTGATTACTATCGCTTGAGCGTCGAAGACCTCATCGTCATTTATGACGACATGGCCATTGCCGAAGGCAAGATTCGGCTTCGTTATGGTGGGTCGCACGGATCTCATAATGGCATGCGGAACATCATCGAACTGCTCAAAACAGACCAAATCAAACGGGTTCGCGTTGGAATCGGTGAACCCCAGCATGGCGGCATCGATTACGTATTGGGCAAGCCAAGCGGAGAATCGCTCGCCCTTGCCGAAGAAGCCATCGAGAAAGCGACTCAAGCGGTACGTGACGCATTGATCAACGGTTTCACCCACGCCATGAATCACTTCAATTAGGAGATGCCTTGGACGATTTACTAAAGAAAATATATTCATCTCCCGTCACCTCCCCCCTCTTGAACAAAAAGGGGTCTTTTGTCATCGAAGAGAGTCTAGGATCCGGGCTTCTTTTTGCCTCTATTTTCCAAAAAGAGCCCAAAAATTACGCCTTGATTGCATCCAATCAATACGCGGCTCAAAGGCTTTATGAATTTCTTTTAAACTTCCTCAAAGAGGAAGAAGTCGTCTTTTTCCCAAGCGATGAATTATTGCGCGCAGAGGCTTTGGCCTCTTCCCGCGAACTTTTATCTCAACGTTTATATGCTTTGGGACAGCTCACGGACGGGAAGCCCAAGATTCTTGTTACCCACCCTTCTGCCTTGCTTCGTTTTTTGCCTTCGCCAAAACGCTTCAAGGAAGAAACGTTCCATTTACGTGTCGGCGACACGGTGGATTTGAATGAACTGAAGCATCGTCTGGCTGAATGTGGTTATGAACGTGCGGATAAGGTGGAACGCACGCTCCAATTCGCTTCGCGCGGCGATATTTTGGACGTGTTCACGGTTTCCAACCTTGACCCCATCCGTATCGAGTTTTTTGGCGATGAAATCGAATCGATTCGCCTATTTGATTTGCAAACCCAAGAGTCAAAAGAAACGCTCACGGGGTGCGTAATTTTCCCTGCGACGGACATTTTTCTTAATGACGACGAGCTCACGGACTTCATGCTTCGGGCCAAGAAGCAAATGGATGTAGACGCGGAGCGCCTTGGGCCAGAGGTCGGAGCGCTAATGAGGCAAAACGTCGGCGCGGACTTGGAACGTTATGTAGCGCGGGACTATCGCGGCGAACTGTATCGATATTATGGCTTTGCTCTAAACGCGGAATATTCGGTGCTTGATTACTTCGATCCCGAGATTGTTTATATCACGAACAAGACCTCCTTCAACCAAGCGGTGAAGATGATCGATGAGGAAGCTCATGAATTCCTCGGCGAGATCTTCTATAAAGGACGGACGCTTTCCACGCTTCGTCAGTACATGGACTTCAACCAAAGCGTTCCCAATCGGAAGGCGTTGGTCGTTGCGTCCCCTTTCTCGGAAACGGTCGATGACATCATGTTCCAAGCACATCGCATCTCGGTGCTTGGAAAAACCTCGGCGCATATATTGCCCCTCATTCAGACCTATTGTTCCACCTGCGACAAAGTCGTTTTATCAGTTCCGGACATTCGTCATCAAGACCTTATAAAATCGCTTTTGGTTGACAATTCAATAGAGTGTGAAACGGTGCGCGGATTCAATCTTCCGAAAGGGAAGGTTGGAATCACGGAAGCATCTCTGACAGAAGGCTTTGAAATACCCTCGTTGAAGATCGCGTTTATTTCCTCTGCGGAGCTATTTGGAAAGCGATCTGTTTCATCGCGTTTTACCTCCCGCTTCAAGAACGCGACGATCCTCAAAAGCTACGAAGACCTTAAGCCTGGGGATTATGTGGTTCACGAATATAACGGCATCGGCCAATTCCTCGACGTGAAGACGATTGAAGTGGATGGCATTCACCGCGATTTCCTGCATATCGCTTACGCTGGGAACGAATCGCTTTATGTGCCCCTAGAACAATTCCGCCTCGTCCGTAAATATGCCGGCAGAGAAGGGGCGGCCCCAAAGCTATCTCACCTCTCTGGAAAAGACTGGGAAAAGCGCAAACAAAGTATCAAAAAGCGCGTAAATGAGCTAGCGGACCGTTTAATTAATTTATATAGAGAAAGAGCCCATTTGCAGGGATATTCGTTTCCAAAGGACGACGATTTGCAGGTTTCTTTCGAAAATGAATTCGCGCACAATCTGACTCCGGACCAACAAAAAGCGGTCGACGAAATCAAAGCGGATATGGAAAAGCCGGAAATCATGGATCGCTTGCTGTGTGGCGACGTCGGATTTGGTAAAACCGAGGTCGCTTTCCGCGCCGCGTTTAAAGCCATAGACGCTGGGAAACAAGTGGCGATTCTTTGCCCTACCACTCTTCTTGCCAGACAGCATTTCGAGGTGGCGCAACAACGTTTTGCGACGTTTGGAGTTAAGATCGCCTGCCTGTCGCGTTTAATCCCCGAATCCGAACAAAGAAAAGCCATGGCCAAGATCAAAGACGGCACGGTTCATTTGGTCGTGGGAACCCACCGACTTTTATCCAAGGAAATCGAGTTCAAAGACCTGGGTCTTCTCATCATCGACGAAGAGCAAAGATTCGGTGTTGAACAAAAGGAAAGAATCAAGGAAATCAAGTCTACGGTTGACGTTTTAACGTTGTCCGCAACACCGATTCCTAGAACGCTTCAAATGTCGCTTCTTGGCATCCGCCCGATCAGCGAGATTACCACCGCACCAAGCCAGCGTATGCCCATCCAAACTTACGTCACTCCATATAACGAGGAGATCGTATACGAATTGATTCAGCGTGAGCTTTCGAGGCACGGGCAAATCTTCTATGTCCATAATCGCGTCGAATCGATTTACCGTGTCGCTTCCCGCATCGCAAAGCATCTTCCCCTTGCCGCGGTTGGCGTCGTCCATGGTCAAATGGACCACGAATCCATCGAAGACGTTATGGGTAAGTTCTATGACGGGGATATCAATGTTTTGGTATGCACGTCCATCGTGGAAAACGGGATCGACATTCCAAACGCCAACATGATCATCGTGGAAGACGCGGACCATTTTGGCCTAAGCCAGCTCTATCAAATCAAAGGGCGCGTTGGCCGCGGGGATCGCATCGCGTTCGCCTATTTGCTCTACAAACCGGAGAAAGATTTGAATTCCGACGCCACAAAACGGTTGCAAGCAATCCAAGAATTCACCGAACTTGGCTCGGGCTACAAAATCGCTCAGCGCGACCTCATGATTCGCGGAGCCGGGGATCTTTTAGGCCCCGAACAGGCCGGCTTTATCGACTCCATCGGCCTTGATCTCTATTTGAAGATGCTTAATGAAGCGATTCAGGAAAAGGAAACCGGACAACCTGTGGAGCCTCCCGTGGCGAAAAAGCTCTTCTCCATCGATGCGTATATTCCAAAGGAATATGCATCCAACTCGGACAAGGTTCAGCTCTATCATGACCTCGACGATATCAAGACAGAGAAAGACCTTGAGAGCTTCAAGCGCCGCATGAAGGACATTTACGGACGCCTTCCGGAAGAAGTGGAGCTCGTCATTCTCAAAAAGAAAATTGATCTGCTTTCCGATTACGAGGAATTCGATTCCGTGGAGGAGGTGCAGGGACGAATCGAGGTTTCCCTATCGGATCGTTTCTCTCACATCGATGGCATCGGAACGGATTTATTCATGTCGCTGACCCCATATTTAGGCGTTCTTCGCGTTACTTTCGTGGCCAAGAAGCTGAAGTTCCTCGTCATGAAACAAGGCGAATGGCTGAAAACACTCGAAAAAATACTCCGTACCGCCCATCAAACTTACATAAAGCACACGTCATAAATCACAATCCCTTTAAGGAATTGTGGTAACATACTCTCAATGAGAGTGGACAAATACCTCAAAACTTCCCGCGTCATCAAGCGCAGAGAAGTGGCCAAACAGCTTGCCGATGCAGGTCTCATCCAATGTAACGGGAAGCTTGCTAAGCCCTCTACCGAAGTTGAGGTTGGAGACGAACTCGTCCTAATATTAGGACGCCATACTCTCAAAATTAAGGTGCTCTCCCTATTGGCCCACGCCAACAAGGACGCCGCGTCCTCGATGTACGAAGTCATCGAAGACACCATAACGAACCGAGGTAACGAAAATGCTTGATTACAAATTCCGTAAGCGCGCCACCTACTTATGCGCCTGCACCTATGGCCCAGACTCCATGGCCCTTTTGGACATGTTGCAAAAAGAAGGCATTAAGCCGGTTGTCGTCAGCATCAACTACCATAAGTTCGAAGAATCCGCCGAAGACTACGTGAAGCTTGCTTCTTATTGCGGCCAACGCGGCTTGGTCCTCGAATACCTCGATTGCGGTGATTTGCCTGCGGATAAGGCTTATCACGAAGGGGAGCCATTCAAAGAATGGGCCCGCAACACCCGCTATGGTTTCTTCAAGGAAGTCTACGACCGTCATAAAGCGGCGGGCCTTGTCATCGCCCATCAGCAGGACGATTTGCTTGAGACGTATTTGATCCGCCGCCAGCACAAAGGGAAGCGCGCCAATTACGGCATGAGCCCCGTCACCACGCAAGAAGGTATGGTGATTATTCGTCCGCTGCTTCATTACACCCGTCAGGAACTTCTGGAATACAACGAAGAAAACCGCGTCCCCTTCTCCGTGAAGCGTTCGCATTACGAAGACCAATTCGTCCTTAGCCCCATCCGTCAGCAGATCAACGCGATGTCCATGATCGACCGTGAAAACCTCATCGCCGAGATGGAATCCGCGAATGACGAAAAGATTAAATTAGTCAAGGAATTCGACCGCGCCGTCGATGACGGCGAAGAGCTTGAAATCCGCCCGTTGATCGCTCTTTCCGCGGACGAATTCGCAGGCACGCTCATGCGCTTTGTTTCCCGCGCCACCGAGGACATCGAACTCGACGAAGAAAAGATTTCCGCTATCCGCAAGCTTTGCTTGTCTCCAGCGCCTAACGCCTCTCTTAAACTTGGCGAAGTCACCTACCTCATCAAGGAATACGACATCTTGATTCTTGGCCGCAACTACGAAGAAGTGCTTTATGAGTACAAACTCGATGCGCCGGGAACCTTAGAGACACCAGACTTCAAACTGGACTTCTCGATGGGCGCTGAAGACCGAGGCATTACCGCCGAGGATTACCCGCTTACCATCCGCACCGCCAAGCCGAACGACCGCTATGTCGTCCACGGTTTCCTCGAACCGGTCATCTCGCTCTATTCAACCTGGAAGATGCCTGTGCGTCTACGCTTTGTCTGGCCGATCTTCGTGAACAAGAACGGGAAAGTGGTGTACGTGCCCCGTTATCGTCGCTATTTCCGCGAGTACCACAGCTCCAAGCTGGAAATGAACGTCCGCGACGAAGAGAAGTAAATTGATTGACAGCGTTTCGCTGTACCGTATTGTTTTTCGTTGCTAAGCAACGTGCGAAAGGAGATCTCAGAATAATATGAACGAAAATAGACCCCCTAGAAGAAGCTTATTGGGCTACATTCTTCCCTATATCCTAATGGCTGGCGCCGTGGGCCTTTTCATGTGGCTCATCTTCTCGAATCTGTTCCGTGGATCCGATGCCATCAAGCCGTCTGACCTCGATTCCACCATCCTTTATTACGAATATAACGCGACCAAGGAAGACTTTGAGATCAAGGATTACGAAGCCAGTGAGAACAAACTTTATTACTACGAAGCGCGCCACGAATATACGACCGTTGTCGTAAGCGGCCGTTATTTCGTCACTGCGAAGAATCAGGTCGCTTCCTTTTCCGTGCGCATTGACGAGAGGGCTTGGAACGAAGGGTTTAGCTATACCGTGAAGGATTCTTTGGAGGTCCATCACACCGCTTATAGCAGCCTTTTCAACTCCCGTATCATGGATGCGAAGAACTCCGCGACGCTCAAAGCCAACGAAACGATTTATAAGCAAATAGGCTACGCGAACACCGATGCCTTTGCGGTGTCCTTCTGGGATGCCTGGGGCCCGACGATTCTTACCGTCGGCGTGTCCGTCCTCATCGCCATCTTCCTCTTCACCCGTTTGTCCTCCACGATGAATAACGTGAACGGCTTAACGCAGTTCAATAAATCCCCAGCCCGCAGGGCTGATACAAGCAAGGTTCGCTTCTCCGACGTCGCTGGATGCGATGAAGAGAAAGCCGAAATGGTCGAACTTGTCGAATACTTAAAAGATCCGAAGAAATATGCGAAGTTTGGGGCTCGTCTGCCCAAGGGCTTCCTGCTCATCGGCCCGCCTGGCACGGGCAAAACGTTGCTTGCCAAAGCGGTCGCGGGTGAAGCGGGGGTTCCCTTCTATTCCATCTCCGGTTCGGACTTCGTCGAAATGTATGTCGGCGTTGGCGCAGGCCGTGTGCGTGACTTGTTCCGTCAAGCAAAAGCAACCGCTCCCTGCTTAATCTTTATCGATGAAATCGATGCTGTTGGCCGTCAGCGTGGTGCTGGCTTAGGCGGCGGCAACGATGAACGCGAGCAGACCCTCAACCAATTGCTCGTCGAAATGGATGGCTTCGAGGCCAACTCGGGCATCCTCGTCATCGCGGCCACCAACCGTGACGACGTCCTTGACCCCGCGCTTCGCCGTGCGGGTCGATTCGACCGTACGATCACCGTTTCCTTGCCTGATAAGGCGGGACGTGCAGCGATTCTTCGCGTCCATGCCCGTGGCAAGAAGATCTCTGAAAGCGTCGATTTCGACGCTCTTGCCAAGCGTACCGTGGGCTTCTCTGGCGCAGACTTAGACAACGTTTTGAACGAAGCCGCGATCCTTGCCGTCCGCGACAATAAGACCGAAATCGGCATCAAGGAAATCGACGAAGCCATCGATCGCCGCATCGCTGGCCCGGCCAAATCCAGCAAAGGTCTTTCTCCTAAAGAGAGAAAGCAGGTGGCTTATCACGAGGCTGGCCATGCGACTATTGGCATCAATTTGCCCTATTCGGATAAGGTCCAAAAGATCACGATCGTTCCTCGCGGCAGCACGGGCGGCCACGTCCTCATGACGCCGGAAGACGACCGCTTCCTCATGACGAAAAACGAGCTTATTGCCCGTATTACTGGCCTTCTTGGCGGACGCACTTCGGAAGAAATCTTCTTCCAAGACGTTTCCACGGGCGCCTCCAACGACATCGAACAAGCGACTCGTTTGGCGCGTTTGATGGTCACCGAATTCGGTATGTCCGAACTCGGTCCGATCCAATATGAACGCGACACGGGTTCCGTATTCTTAGGCCGTGACTATGCTTCGACGCAGCGTAACTTCTCCACCCAAATCGCCTTCGAAATCGATAAGGCGGTCCGTCAAATCATCGATGAAGCACACGCTAACGCGCGTAAACTGCTCGAAGAGCACAAGGACCAAGTCATCCTCATCGCGGAGACCCTCTTAGACAAAGAGACCATCACCGCCGAGGAAATCGAATCCTTGTGCAAGACAGGCAAACTTCCTGAGGCCGCTCCCGCCGCAGAGCCAAAAGCGGAAGAGAAGCCAGAAGAAAAGCCCGAGGAGATTTCTGATCCTAAGGAGCCAGAGGATCCCAAGGCTCCGGAAGAACCCGAGCATTCGGAAGAATAATGATTCCATAGGGGGCCGCCGCAGCGACTCCCTTTTCCTTTGTGCGCGCGTTTAGGATAAGATACGAGGCGAGATGATGCGCATCGGTGACATTGAACTAAATGGAAATGTGGTCCTTGGCCCAATGGCGGGGGTGACCACGCTCGCTTATCGCGAATTCATGAAGCCTTTCGGTGTCGCCCTTTCCTATTCGGAGATGATTTCCGACTGTGGGCTCGTCTATGAGAACAAACGCACTTTTGATTACCTTAAATCCAGCAAGGTAGACCGTCCTTTGGGACTCCAGCTATTCGGATTTGATGCAGAACACGCGAAGAAGGCAATCGCCATCATTGAAAAAGAAGCCGACTACGATATTTTGGACATCAATCTTGGCTGCCCGGTCCATAAGGTTACGAAGACGGGCGCCGGTTCGAGTTGGCTAAAGGACGTAGCAAAGCTACGTGCTTATATGGAAGAGGTCTGCAAGGCCTCAAATAAGCCCGTTACGGCGAAAATCCGCTTAGGGTGGGACGAGAAGACGATCAACGTATTCGAGGTCGCTAAAGCGCTGGAAGAAGCGGGCGTAAAAGCAATCGCGGTCCATTGCCGAACAAAGGAACAAGGATATGCCGGTAAGGCGAATTACGAAGCCATCTCCGGATTAAAGGAATCGCTGGGCATCCCGTTAATCGTATCAGGCGACATCTTTGAACTAGACGACGCGATTAAGGCGGTGGAGATCACACATGCCGATGGCGTCATGGTCGCTCGTGGTGGCGTGGGTAACCCTTTCCTTGTGACCCAGATCGACACCTACTTCAAAACGGGGGAGCGCTTGCCATCCCCAACCGTTAAAGATCAACTGTCTTATGCGCGAGGTTACGCCAAACTCCTTATTGATTTGAAGGGAGAGGAAATGGCGATTCGTGAACTCAAGGGCATCCTCCCGCATTTCTTCTCGGGATTCCCTGGATATAAAAAGTTCCGCTTGGCCATCACGACCAGCATGATGAGCCAGGAAGACATGGAGCACATCTTCTGTGGCATCGAAAGAGAAATCTAATCTTACCCATGCGACACACGAGTTTGGGCCGTTTGTCCGTCCGGATTCGGAAATCTTGATTTTGGGCTCGTTTCCAAGCGTTAAGTCAAGATTGCAGGGTTTTTATTACGGACATCCTCAAAATCGATTTTGGAACGTTTTAAGTGCGATTTGCGGAGTTTCGTTTCAAAATGACGTAGAAAACAAAAAGAAAATCCTTGCAGATATACACATTGCTCTATATGACGTAATCGATTCTTGCGACATTATTGGTTCGAGCGACGCTTCAATCAAAAACCCTGTATTTACCGACGTTTCCGCGCTGATTCGCGGCACAAAAATCAAACGGATCGTTCTTAACGGCAAGAAAGCCATGGCGCTTTTTGAAAAACATACGCATTCTGGATTACCCTCCGATATCGTCATCGTGGGTGCGCCGTCGACGTCTCCTGCAAACGCGGCAGTTTCCTTTGAACAATTAATTTCTGAGTGGACGAAAGCCCTCGGGCGCTAGGTGGGCGTGCGCACGGCTTGAAAAAGGAATAGTCAAGAGTAGAATAGTTCGGTACCGAACAATGAAACAAGAAACCCCAACCCCCATCCTCATCAAAGAAGCATCCAAGAAATTTCACTCCGCGATGGAGGCCAGTTTTAAAGATGCTGGGATTGATGAACTCCGTCCTCTAGAAGGCAGGATCCTCCATTACCTTGTCGCTCATCCCGGCTGTAGCAGTGGGGAGATCTGCGAAACGCTTCTTCTCTCTAAGTCGAGCGTTTCCGAGACCCTGGCTTCCCTGACCGAAAAAGGGTTCACGACGTATGAGGTGAACAACGAGAACCGTCGCGAGAAGCAAATAGAAGTCACGCCGAAAGGGTTGGCGCACCAAAACAAGGTGGACGGCATCATTCAAAGCCTAACCGAACGTTCGTTTGATGGAATCGATGACGAAGACATCCAGCGAACGCGGCGTGCACTCATACGAATCATCGAGAATTTAGAAAGGAGGGAACCATGAGCAAAACCAAATCAGACAAACCACGCATCGTCCACACGCTGAAGCAGTATCTTAACGGATCGTGGCATTACGTTTTCTTAGCCTGGCTTACCGTGGCGGTCGAAGTCGTTTGCGAAGTGCTGATCCCCTGGGTCGCAGGCACCTATTTAATTCCTTTTATCAACCCCACGGACGACATGATCGCCCATGGCTACGTCATGGCGGAGCATATCGGAGAGCTTTGGGGCGCGGCCTCGGTTATGCTTGGCTTAGCGTTAACAAGCTGCGCTTTCGGCATTATCGCCGGCTTTCTTGCGGCGCGCGCATCCACTCATTTTGGGCGCAACGTGCGCAAGGCGATGTTCTATAAGATCCAGGACTACTCCTTCAAAAACATTGATAAGTTCTCCACCCCTTCGTTGATTACACGATTAACAACCGATGTCATGAACGTTCAAAACTCGGTCCAGATGATCGTTCGCATGGTCGTGCGCGCACCTTTTATGATGATCTTCGCCTTGGTGATGGCCGCGACGATTTCATGGCAACTTTCGCTCATCTTCGTGGCGGTGATTCCATTCCTTGCATTCGCGTTATTCTTCGTCGCGTCGAAGGTGCATCCGACCTTCGTTCGCGTGTTTGAAGCCTATGACGGCTTGAACGCATCCGTAGAGGAGAACCTCCGCGGTATTCGCGTCGTCAAGTCGTTTGGCCGCGAGAATCACGAAACTGAGAAGTTCCGTGGCGTATCGGGCTTCATCTATCGTTCCTTCGTTCATGCCGAGCGCATCTTGGCGTTTAACAACCCCGCGATGCAACTTTCCATCTATGTCTCCATGTTGGTTATCGCCTGGTTCGGTTCGAAGTTGATCATCGATTCAGGAAATGCCCCGACCGGCTTCAACACTGGCTCGTTAACTTCCATGGTTTCCTATGTCATGCAAGTGTTGATGTCGTTGATGATGGTGTCCATGGCTTTCGTCATGATCATCATCGCGAGGAACTCCGCCGAACGTATCTGCGAAGTGCTCCACGAGGTCCCAGACCTTTCCTCGCCGGAGAATCCCATCGAGGAGATCCCCGATGGCTCGGTGGATTTCAACCATGTTTGCTTCCGTTATAACGACACGGGCGACAAAGACGTCCTCCACGATGTGAACGTCCATATTCCTTCCGGAGCGACGGTTGGCATCATCGGTGCGACGGGCTCTTCGAAGTCGACGTTCATCTCGATGATTGCGCGCCTTTACGATGTGAATTCAGGCGAAGTGAAGGTCGGTGGCCATAACGTTAAAGAATACGATTTGGTCAAGCTTCGTGATGCAGTCGCGGTGGTGCTACAAAAGAACGTTTTGTTCACCGGAACCGTGCGTTCCAACCTCATGTGGGGTAATGCAAATGCGACGCAGGAAGAAATCGAAAAAGCCGCAAAACTCGCATGTGCGGATGAATTTATCGAGAAAATGCCGGGAAAATACGATGCGCCGATCGAGCAGGGGGGCACGAATGTTTCCGGTGGTCAGCGCCAGCGTCTATGCATCGCTCGCGCCTTGCTCAAGAACCCCAAAGTATTGATACTCGACGACTCGACTTCCGCGGTAGACACCTACACCGATGCCAAAATCCGCGAGGCGTTTAAAAACGAGATTCCGCACGTGACGAAGTTCATCGTCGCACAGCGCATTTTGTCCATCAAAGACTGCGACATCATCCTCGTCCTCGATGACGGACAGATCATTGCTCAAGGCAACAACGACGAGCTCATGGAGACCTCGGAAGTCTATCGAGAAATCTATGAAAGTCAGTTGAGAGGAGGTGATTTCGATGCCGCCTAGAGTAATGAATCCGCGGGCGAAGAAACTCACTTTTAAGGAGTCCGCCAAAATCCTGCGTCGCATCATCGCGATGATGTTCCGTATGTATCCGGGCATGCTCATCGCCGCGATGGTTTGCATCCTTCTTTCCGCTGGTGCGGGTGTATTGGGTAACGTCTTTATCGGCGACGTCCTCATCGACCAGTTCATCACCCCGAGCTTGCGTGGCGAACCCACCGCCCTTTATGGCGTCCCGATGGGCTTTGAGACTTTGATGATCATCATGGCCAGCATCTATCTCGTTGGCATCATCAGCGTCTACTTCTACCAAATCCTGGTCGCCCAAATCGGCCAGGGCACGCAGAAGAAACTTCGTGACGACCTCTTCGCGAAGATGGAGCAGCTTCCGCTTTCTTATTTCGACCGTCGTCCCATCGGCGACTTAATGTCGGTTTACTCCAACGACATCGACACGCTCCGCGAAATGATCTCCCGCGTATTGCCGATGCTTGTTCAATCCATCATCCAGATGATTGCCTCGATGGCTGCGATGATCGCGTTGCGCGAATGGCAGCTCATCTTGGTTGTCCTCGCCTTCCTCGTCATTATCCTTTCCGCCGTTTTATCGGTTACGAAGAAGTCATCCAAATTCTTCATTGGTCAGCAACGCGCCTTAGGCGCGACGAACGGTTACGTCGAGGAAATGATTTCGGGCCAGAAAGTCATCAAGGTCTTTAACCATGAACCGGAAACCAAAGAAAGCTTCGATAAGTTAAACGACGAGCTTTGCGCCTATGCGACCAAGGCCGTGCAGTTCTCGAACTTGCTTGGCCCCGTCGTAAACAACTTGTCCAACATCCAATATGTCGTCATCGCGTTGATCGGCGGCCTTGCCATCGCCTATGGCGCGATGTCCTCCCCGGGCGTCATCCTCTCGTACATGCAGCTTGGCCGCACGTTCTCCATGCCAATTTCGCAGCTTGCGATGAACGTGAACATGTTGGTCATGGCGGTCGCAGGTGGCCACCGTATCTTTGAGCTAATGGATGCGGAACCAGAGTCCGATAACGGTTATGTTACTTTAGTAAACGCTGTCGAAGGCGAAGACGGTTCGCCCGTTGAAACGGAAGAGTTCACCGGACGCTGGGCGTGGAAGCATCCGCATACGGACGGCTCTGGCACGACTTATGCCTGGCTTAAGGGAAAGATTGATCTTTATGGCGTCGACTTCGGCTATGTCCCGGGCAAAATCGTCCTTCACGACATCTCTCTTTATGCAAAACCGGGTCAAAAGATTGCCTTCGTTGGGCCGACTGGCGCAGGCAAAACCACCGTCACCAACCTCCTAAACCGCTTCTACGATATCGAAGACGGAAAGATTCGTTTCGACGACATCAACATCAACAAAATCAAGAAGCACGACTTACGCCGCGCGATGGGCATGGTCCTTCAGGACACCAACCTATTCACGGATACCGTGCGCGAAAATATCCGTTATGGCAACCCCAATGCCACCGATGAAGAAGTCGTGCACGCCGCAGAACTTGCCAATGCGGACAACTTCATTCGTATGTTGCCAAACGGCTATGACACCGTCCTTACGGGCGCAGGAGCCGGCTTATCTCAAGGCCAGCGTCAGTTGATTTCCATTGCACGTGCTGCCTGTGCGAACCCGCCGGTCCTCATCTTAGATGAAGCGACCTCCTCGATCGACTCTCGTACCGAAGCCATGGTCCAAAAAGGTATGGACGCGATCATGAAGGGACGCACTGTATTCGTTATTGCACACCGCCTTTCCACGATTCAAAACTCCAATGTCATCATGGTTTTGGAAGCGGGGCATATCATCGAACGCGGTACCCATGCGGATTTGCTTAAGCAAAAAGGCAAGTATTATCAACTCTACACCGGTGGCCAAGTAACCCAAGGAGAATGACGATGGACGCGGAAATCAAACGACTGGAAGCGCGCGAACTAGCGCGCCAAAACGAAGGAATCGAGCTGATCGCTTCCGAAAACTACCCGTCCGTTGACGTACGCGAAGCCGCGGGCAGCATCTTCACTGCCAAATACGCCGAAGGATATCCTGGCCGCAGGTATTACGGCGGATGCGCGGTGGTGGATGAATTAGAGAATCTTGCGATTGAGCGTTGCAAGAAACTCTTTAACGTCCGCTTTGCCAACGTTCAGCCCCATTCTGGATCGCAAGCAAACTTCGCTGCCTACCGCGCGTTGCTGGCCCCCGGGGATAAGGTGCTCTCTTTGACCCTTAATGATGGCGGGCACTTAACACATGGCTCGAACGTTTCCTTTTCCGCGAACACTTACGCTTTTGCGTTTTATCCGCTTGGAGAAGACGGGAAACTGGATTACGACATCATCGCCAAGCGCCTTGAAGAAGAGGCCCCAAACCTGCTTTTGGCGGGCTATAGCGCCTATCCTTACGCTATCGACTTTGCGAAGATGCGCGAAATCGTAGACGAATACAATCGCGCTCATGGAAGCCATGTTCGTTTCATGGTCGACATGGCGCACATCGCGGGACAAGTTGCCGCGGGCAAGTGCCAAAACCCCTGTGACTATGCGGATGTGGTCACTTCCACGACGCATAAGACGTTACGCGGCCCTCGCGGAGGGTTGATCTTGACTAACGATCCTGATTTAGCGAAGAAGATCGACTCCGCCGTATTCCCTTATTCTCAAGGCGGTCCTTTGGAGCACATCATCGCGGCCAAAGCCGTTGCGTTCAAAGAAGCGAGCAAACCTTCGTTTAAGGAATACTTTGACCGCGTTCTCGAGAATACCAAGGCGTGCAATGACGAGCTTGCCCGTTTGGGGTGTTGCGTCTCCGGCACGGAAAACCACCTCTTCCTGCTCAATGTCCTCTCTTCCTTTGGCATCAATGGGCTTGAAGCGCAGGTTCGCTTAGAGGAGATCGGCATCACCGCGAACAAGAACATGATTCACGGCGACACTCTCTCGCCCAAATACACTTCCGGCCTTCGCATTGGCTTTGCCGCCGCTTCTTCCAGAGGCTGTACCAAAGCGCAGGCGGAGGAAGTCGCTCGCATTATTTTTGATGCCCTATCTAGTCCCAACGCGAATAAAGAAGAACTCCGAAATCGCGTTTTATCGATTACGAAAAGTTGGGCGGACATCGCGTCGCTTCAATACTAAAAACGCATCATTTCTTTGGTTTTTGCGTATTTTTTGTTCAAAATGCGGCGTTTTTGTTGCTTGTGCTTCCTGAATGGGTCTTCCTGAAATCAGGAAGATTTCTTTCTTTCCGCGTAGGGGTGGGGTAAGATACCCACGCACTTGGAGGTTACGACCATGGAAGAAAAACTCACCGATCAAGAACAAGCACGATTAGACAAGCTCCCCAAATACGAAGAATTGGGTGTCGATCCCTTCGGAAAACGATATGAATGGAAAGACCAAATCCGGGACATCCGCGCTAAGTATGGCGAACTCTCTGCCGAAGAATTAAGCGAGAAAGCCATCGAGGTCAACGTAGCGGGGCGTTTGCTTGCGATTCGCCGTATGGGCAAAGCCGCTTTCGTTAACCTCAAGGACGAATATTCCTCCATCCAGGCATGGATTGGACTTGATGTGATTGGCGAACATGACTATTCCGTTTTCAAATTAGCGGACCTCGGCGATATCGTCGGCTTGGCCGGAACGTTGATGAAATCCCGCACGGGCGAACTCACCATCCGCGCCACGTGCTACACGCACATCACCAAGTGCCTTAAGCCACTTCCGGAGAAATTCCACGGTCTCACCGATACCGAAGATCGTTATCGCAAGAGATATTTGGACCTTATCGTGAACGACGATTCCCGTCGCATTGCCATCACGCGCCCCGCCATCATCAAAGAGGTTCGCCGTTATTGTGATGACCTCGGTTTCATCGAAGTCGAAACGCCAACCCTTTCCCCGATCGCCGGTGGTGCCGCCGCGAAACCCTTTATCACACACCATAATAGCCTCGACAAAGATTTCTATCTTCGCATCGCCACTGAGTTAAACCTCAAGAAAGCGATGATCGGTGGCATTGACCGCGTGTATGAAATCGGTCGCATTTTCCGTAACGAAGGCATCGATACGCGCCACAACCCCGAATTCACGACCATTGAGCTTTACCAAGCCTATGGCGATCTCCAATCCATGAAAGAATGGATGGAGAACCTGCTCAAAACGCTTGCGAAGAACATTCTCCACACCGATAAAGTGACCTGGGGCGAACATGAACTCGATTTCTCCGTGCCGTTCCGTTCCATCTCGATGTGCGATGCGATTTTAGAGGCCACGGGTATCGATTTCCGCAAAGAAATGAGCTTTGAAGAAGCCGTTGCTTTAGCAAAAGAACACCATGTTCCCTTACAGGAATCCTGGAACAGCGTGGGTTATATCATCCAAGCCTTCTTCGACGAATTCGTTGAGAAGACCCTGATTCAGCCGACGTTCGTCCATACGTATCCTATCGAGGTTTCCCCGCTTACGAAGAAGACCGAAGACCCACGCTTTGTGGACCGTTTTGAGATCTTTATCTGCGGTATGGAATTCGCCAACGCTTATAGTGAGCTTAACAATCCCTTCGATCAGCGCGAGCGCTTCGAAGCCCAGCTCGCCGCGAAAGGCCGTGGGGACGAAGAAGCCAACGACATGGACCTCTCCTTCCTCGACGCGATGCGTTATGGCATGCCCCCGGCGGGTGGCATCGGCTTAGGCATCGATCGCCTGTGCATGATGCTTTGCAACGTCGACAACATTCGCGAAGTTTTGCTCTTCCCGACGATGCGCGACGAAAAATAATTTACGATTCTTTCGCTCAAACGACGCCTTCTGCCCTATAGGTGGGTAGGAGGCGTTTTTTATGAACGAACAAACAAACAACGAAAACCAATTCATCCTTTATCTCAATTCCCTCATTGAGGACCACGTATCCCTTTTCATAAAGAAAAGAAGCGATTGCTATGTCGATGAGCGCGTCCTCAGGGCGAATGCTTTTTACGCGAAGATCCTTTTCGCCGTCGCGAGCAATCAACGTCTGTGCATCGACCAATTCCAAAACCTTGGACTTCCCGAAACGGACGAAGAACTATATCAAGGTGCTTTATATCTATATAAGAAGTGGTCCTGCGTGGGACTTGCGGATGCGGTGTTTGGGTATTGCCAAAGCGTGAACCGATTGGTCGACCACCGCGTATTCGCACGAAACAAAAAAGACGAGCAACCCCTGTATGATTTTTGCAATCGCGATCGCGATATATTGCGCACGTTAGAGAAATTAATAGAGCAAAAAGCCTGATGCGGCGCCCATTTTCACTTCCTTTAAAAATATTTAGCACTCAGGTGTTGACAGTGCTAAAAAGTGGACTATCATATGGTTAGCACTTAGAAAGAAAGAGTGCTAAAACGAAATCAATAAAGGAGTGTAAAACTATGGCCTACTGCAACTACAACAAAACTTACTTTGATCCCTTCTTCGAAGCGCTCTTCGGCAAAGCGGGGACCAACTATGGAGTCCTGCCGATGAAGGCGGACATCTACGAATCGGACAAAGCCTACCGACTCGACGTCGAGATTCCGGGATTCAAGAAAGAAGACCTGAATATCGAAGTCAAAGACGGATATCTCCGCGTCACCGCGAAGAATGAGGAAAAGACGGAAGAAGGATTCGAGAGAGTTTCCCGCGAACGCTTCTGCGGCGAGAGCTCCCGTGAGTTCTATCTTGGCGATGTGGACGAAGAGGCGATCACCGCGACTTACACCGATGGTATCTTGAGCATCACCGTCCCGAAGAAAGCGCCGGAAGAACCCAAGACCCACAAAATCGCAATCTTGTAATACCTTCGATGTTCCTCCCGAAGGCGGCGGAGCTACGGCCCCGCCGTTTTCTTATGTGGACCGCTAGGGACAACTTAAAACCGCCTGCTATGCGGGCGAGACCTGAATAAGCGGAGGCGTTGATGCGTAAAGACCTCCGGAGGCATACAATGGCAACGTCCAATTGTCCTTGA
>Ga0256405_10003824_pt1 | contig 30140 bp, 24 predicted proteins | sample RumenRJG_02DNA_FD_189096 | JGI IMG/M metagenome (GOLD analysis project Ga0256405, IMG submission 189096) | Bovine rumen microbial communities from Lethbridge, Alberta, Canada - RJG_02 | ecosystem: Host-associated > Mammals > Digestive system > Stomach > Rumen | place: Canada: Alberta...
CTGTGATCGACCCGGAAGTGATACTCTCTGCTGTAAACAACCAGAATCTTGGATGATACATTATGTCAGGCTGCGAAGGACCTTGCGGCCTGACTTCTTTTATGGCTTTGCTGGATAATGACACCTCTCTCCGGAAGCGTGCCGTATGTCCGCTGATAGAGTGCGTTCTCCGGTAAAAAGGTGCAGTCAGGTAGGCGTTCATGCCGTAAATAATTCGCCAGAACCTCCGCTCTCAATTCTCAATTCGCCGCCCGACACTGACGGTAGTAATACTGATACTTTGAAACGTTATGGAGCCTGCACCATTCCATAACTGTAAGGCCGCTTTCTTTGTGGTCTCGCAATGCTTCAGCCCACTGCTGGAGCCGGAACTGTCTGGTCACTTTATCCATCTGGTTGTCCTCCTTACCTAACCTGACTTTGTCGATCAGGTTCAAAAAGTTAGCACAACCATTATTTCATGGGTGAGTTGATGTTTATAGAGTACCGATTATGGAGCATTTACAGTAGAGTAATATGATTTGAGAAGTCATCCTGCCAAGTCTGCACATTAAGGCCATCATCCCAGTACTCCTCGCCTATCATACAATTGAGGACAAGCAAGAATTGCCTGCCCTCAATGAGAATGTTTAAATCTTTAAGACGTCATAAATTACTTACTGATAACTAATTTAATTATATCGACTTTAACTTATGCAACAGTTTCTTTTCAAAATCACTTTTGTTGTAAATCAAAGCCTTCTTCACATACATTTTTGCTTTGTTTAATCCAAAGCGAAATTGTGTACCACCGCTTTTATTAGCAATTGAAATTGCTCTAAGATCATTTGCGGGTAATTTCTTTTGATCTTCATTATAAACTAACACGAAGACAATTTCTTTCCTTGTATCGGAAATAGTTCTGTGCCATTCATCACATAGAATAATAACACTATCTTTTAGCTTATTTTCAATCTGATGATTATCTATTTGTGCACCATTTTTGAACTCAATTAAATATGTTTGTATGCCATCTGATGCCAAAGCATCAGCAGAATTCGACCAACTTTTGTCGAGGTCATGTATTGACAAATACTTTTCTTTCACACTGTCAAAAGAGATTACATTTAGTGAACTCTCTGTCATAAACTCATTGTTGTCTTTATCATAAGAAGTATTTTTTATAGAGGTTCTGCTCTCACGTATCCAGGCACGATTTGTATAGTCAAACGACATGTTAGTCTCCTTCCATCTGGCTATATATCTTCAGATATGGCTCAGAAATTGATGCATATATTTTCTCCATGTCCTTTGTTGCATTTTTAATGACTACTTTTGACAAGGTCCCGTTAACAGGCGATTTTTCTTTCTCTGTAAGATAAAAATGACATTTTTCGCGTATTTCATATTTATTGGAGAAGTAGTCGATGGCAGTGAAAAAATCAATGCTGTGCGTCGTTATAACAATGTTAAGACCGTATGCTTTTTGCAATAAAACAGTTATTTCCGCCAGTCGAATCTGCCACTCAGGATGCAGATGAACCTCCGGTTCATCCATAACTATAATTCCATTTTCCTCAAGAAAGCCTTTGGCTAACAATGCTTTTAGGATGGCGAACGTTTTGATTCCGGTTGACAAACTTACAAGGCTCAAATTCTCTTTGAGTCCATTATATCTATATTTGAATTCTCCATCTTCAAATACGAGAGAACCATCACTAATCTCTCTCATTTTATCCATAACTACACGCAATCGTGCATCACGTATTATTTCCTCGATTACGTTTCCCTGTTCATTCCGCGCAGTCCTTTGAATGAGATTAATCAAAGAATCTCTGTGATGTACGATTGCAGAACGACGATATAATGGCCTTCTACTGACCTCGTCAAGAATAAAAGGGTCATCTATATATATCAATCTTTTCTCCAGATTAATATATTGATCCAGTGTCAATTTCTGGCTTTTCCCACTAGTATGAAAAGATATAGTATTTCCTTTTAGTTCAAGCGATACATCTGCTTTTTGTGCCGATGTATTTACATTAGCTAGTTTCCCTCCGAATTCAGCTAAAATATTCCTCTGCAGAAAAGCGGTTACTATTTCCTTATCTGATACAGCGAGGTAGCTTTGAATCCTTTCAACAAGTACATTTATTGGAGTATTGATGAAATCCTCTTTACTGCTGTTAGAAAGTATAAAGAAATCACTCAATGCTTTTTGAATACTTTCTTCTGACGGTTCAGGATTATCGATCAGTTCATTGAATATACTGTTTTCATTCTCTATTTCTTGTAATCTATAGAAGGATTGTTGTGAGTATCTCGACGCACTTCCTATTATAGAATTCAGTCGCTCCTGTCGAATCCTGCTCGACAGATTGTATAATGATGAATATAAACAGTATAGCAGTTTTCCAACTGTGCTTTTGCCAGTATTATTATCTCCACAGATTACTGTAATGCCATCAATATCAATATCAGCGTTTTTGATTCTGCCAACATTTTTTACTTTCAGTTTCATATCTTTCACATTCCCTATAAATGAATTATTAACTACTATGTAAATGGCAGCTTTTTATAATTATTTTTTTTAGTTATATAGATTATCTGGAATAGAAATCTCAAGCTATCTATTCACACCAAGAAAATATAGTTATAATAAACCATGTTGCAAGTGACTTCTTTACAATAAATCAAGTGATACACAAAAATCATCAACTGCCTATATTTGTATCGGTTCTAATTTTATCATATTCAATATATGTTATCTATAGAAAACAAAGGCTTGCTATATGATCGAGAATTAAAAAAGTAAATGCTACTATCAGGACTATCAGTTGCGTTTACCTTCGCACAAGTTGCATTTAGTCTTTCACACGCATAATCCTGCTTTACCTGTAATAACACTGCAGCCTCTTTTTGCGGGTAAGCACCCTGCGTCCCACGGACGCATGGCAGGCTTTTTAGGACGGCCGGGGTTCGGGGCAGAGCCCCGCGCAACCTGTACCTGGCCACTAAATTGAGCTGATACGGACTTCCCGCGTACAATAGATGTGCGAAACCGAAGACAGTATCAGTTCCTGCAGCCTTCCCGGTTTCGGCACGGACAGGACACGCGGGAAAGATGTGTCTGTCAGTGGGACCGTGGAATAACCACGGCGACGAACTCCTGTGAGGAGCGTGGCTTATGCCGCAAAAGCCCCTTGACTGACACATAGTATCAGCGGCCTTTTCATATTATTCCTTCAGGGTGTTTGTTGCAAAATATAAATGGTTCTTCCGCATCGATTAGTATTTGATAGCATTTCAATACTGGTCGACGTATAATAGACATATAGATTATATGCTCAAAAGGAGTCATTATATGTCTGTAGCAGAGCTTGATATCCAATCGTTCTATCCTCCTGAACTAAAGATAACAGGAGTGGTCGAATCTGAAGATCAAATAGTAATCCATATGCATTCAGTGAGCAATAAAGCCACCTGCCATAAATGCGGGGCACCTCTGAGAAAGCATCACGGAACGCATCGGCGCAGAGTACAAGATCTCCCTATTCTCGGCAAGAGAGTGATGCTTGATATGCAGATTTATGATTATCAGTACACAAGCGCTTCATGTGGGTCATTTGCAGCAACCGAAACCTTTAATGGCTTTCTGAGTTACAACAGCCGTATGACGGAGCGGCTGGAAGATTTCATCTGTCTTCTGGCCATTGAAACCAGTTGTGAAGCGGGTGCCAGGATCCTGAATTCTGTAAACATCAAGGTCAGCGGTGATACAGTAATCCGTCTGCTGATAAAGCGATACAGAAAGCAGCCCGTAAAGCCCTGCGGACCTATTATAGGAATAGATGACTTTGCTTTTAAAAAGCGGCATACGTATGGGACCATTATCGTTGATGAAGCGACGCACAGTCCTGTTGCTGTATTGGAGGGGTAAGTCTCTGGAAGCGGCGGCGTCATAGTATTTCATTCTTGCGTGGGTGCTGTGTACCTGGGTCAGGCTGGGCTGTCAATGGTCGCGCAGCGGCGGCGGAGCCGCTTGCCATTGACAGCCCAGCCTGGCCCGGGTAGATTACCACTTACACCTTTCATGCATTAACAACGAACTAGGAACTAGAGAAGTATTTTCGCAATATTTCATTGATATTCTCTTAAAGGGGTCCCCAATGTTTCGAATACTCTTAGTGTGAAAACACATATCTTAGTTCCGAAGACAGACCAAACCGTTTTCCCAGTACTGTCGAATTTCAAAATACTCCTCTGGCGACTGCCCAATTTCTCTCCATTTTTCAACTTGAGGAGGCAAATCTATCTCATGCCTCTTGTAGAAGAGATAAAGGGAATGCGCCAGTGCTGAAATAGACTCCCGAGCAATAAGCTTCTCATGAAGATCCACTTCGGTATCGCATTCGTTCAATTCTGTCATTCTAGTATATTTTTCAATGTACCTCGAGAACCTGTTGCATTGCTCAGATGAAGCCTCATCCTTCTCCACAAAATCACACAATAAATACGCAAAATGATATATTCTATGGTAATCTACTGAAGTTATTAATGCTGTTATGACATAATCTATAATTCTATCAAAAGACATTTTTTGATACTTATGTAGAAATCCTATCGCAATTCTTGCATCTTCCACAAGATGCATATTTCCCGAGAACAATTGATTCATTAATATAGATTCACGATTATCGTTATCCAAATCAACGCAACATTTCAATAATGCATGTGGGATTTCATTATTTTCCAAAATAGCGCATAAGTCTTTTGCAGTTTCTAGATAAGTATTTTCCTGCTGCTCAAGTAAACGAGATGCTACTAGCGCTTCTGCAAGTAGACTACTGCATTCTTTAAATAATTCTTTAGTGCCTGACTCTCTGATGATAAGTTCATCTCCAATATCCAGTTTTAACTTCACATTTAAATTGCTTATTACAGAACATAAGCTTTGTATTCCAAATGAGGATAAAGGATACCTGGTTACAAGGATTTTGAGATTATCAAGATCCCCCTCCAAATACTTAGCCGCTTTTTTTATACTGGAATTATCTAACTCACTTAGAGCATGTGTCCAAATTTTTCCGATCACATTTCCCATAGAGCTAGAAAGGTATTCATTATCGCAAAATGTTTCTTGAATTATCCTGTACCAACAATCGCTTTTCTCAGTTTTTCTTTTTAGTTTCTCTGTCAAAGGAATTATATCTTCAATGGCAGCCGGGTAAAAATCTCCAATATACGGGATACCATTATTATCCAAATTATCTTCCTTTAATATAATATCCCTAAGTAGATCTAAATAATGTTCATTTAAAGAATATATACTCGCAATATATGTCAATCGCCGAATCACGCTTTTCTTTTTTAAGGGATTATTAATTGACTCCAGCAAATTATCAACTAATGAATAATATTCGTCAGGCAGTTCAATCCTAACATCCTTCTGTGATCTATCAGCAAAATATTTTGATAATCTGGATGAAATATAGATGAAAGGATCAGGAAAATTCAAATCTGTCCAACTTTGCTTATCCATCAACGGATAAGTCCAGAATGTCCGCATCTCGCTAAGCAACATATCAATAGGGATATTCTGGATATATCTTCGGGTTAATTCCTTTACACCACTTAATTCTATATAATCCTGAAAGTTATATAATTTTATAAGTAAATTCCCGATTTTCTCAAATAACTCTGATGAACATCTGGGACAAAGACGAGAAATAAGTTCAGGCATTACTTTTAATAAAAGCCTGTAAATATCATTATTCCCTTTATTATCTCTTCTCTCCAGAATTGAATCCATTGCTTCTAGCAAGGAATCGACAAGTATATTGCACAGATTGTCAGCCGTTTTCAGCGACATACTTAAAAAGTATTTTCTTGAACAGCCTTCCGTAATAATTTTTTTATCAGCTGCTAATATGCCTAATACAGGTGTAATGTTTTGTGTGTATGGAGCCAGGCGTTTTGATGCGCCAAGCAATCCTTTTTTATAAGTCACATTTCCTATGCGAAATGGAATGCCGGTCTGTTCCCGAAATCGCAAAAACATAAAAGCATTGATCGCATCGCTATCAATGCCATACCTGGACACATGAGATATTCTCCCAATATCATAGGTATATTGTTCGCTTTCATTTCCCACATACGCATATCCGTCTGTTAATGAATTCTCAAAAAACTCATTTTCCTGGGACCAAATAAAGTCCTTGGTATAGTCTTTTGCTATTTCGGATTCCTTATCCTTACTTTTATTATTTAAGTCTCTTGCCTGCAATATATAGTTGTATAAAGATACGAGACAACTCTCAATGGATAAATATCTTAAATTATCTATTCCAGGATTCTTTCCTACTCCAGATCTGATACTGAATAAACACTCTTTAATAATATTTTCTGCATCCTGTTTTCTTCCCAGAAGCGCAAGAAGGCCTCCCTTTTTTAAAACCCATTCTGCATTTTCCTTGTCCGCAACAATCCCTTCAATCTTTTTTTCAATCTTACAATATTGAAATGAATAAATATCATGCCAGATGTCTTCATAAATAAGGCTATTAGATTCATCCGAATTCAAATCTTCTGCCTGTAATAGTTTAAAACACCATTCCCACTTATCTTCCATGCCTAACATGCGATAAGAATATAGCATGGTCATAAGGACATAATGATATTCGTACTTATCGGTTGTTTTTGAATGTCTTTCGATGATTCTCTCTAAAAACCCTAAATCGTTTCTAGTAAGAGGGATTCCCAACATACTTCTTATCCAGCAAAGTTCGTAAGATATTTGAAATTCTAAGGGTCTTTTCTCATGTGCCCTAAAATAAAACCAAATATCTTTTTGACAAAGAAACATAGGAATTCTTCTTTGACGCCTTGGAATTATCAACCATCCTGGGTAAGATAAATGTATTTTTCTTAAGCCCTCATAATATTCTTTTTCTTTACCTTCTGAGTACTTAAGATTAATAGAATCTGCTGCCGGCCATTTTAATAGTGCTTTCCCTTTACTTTCCACGCGCGAAGACAATATCCTCAAAAACTTGCAAAATGAATCTTTGATGTCAGAATCTTTACACTCTGCTATCTCATTTAAAATAATCGGCTCTATATTCAAGGCCGCAAGCCTTTGAATCTTTACGGGCGACATACTCTCATGATTTATCAAATAAATCTTTGGAGAATTTTTGATTCCCAGATTATCATGTATCCAGCCAATCCAATTCAGAAAATTAGGATCATCTCCAGAAAACCCGATTAAGTACATAGTATTTTCAAGGAGAGACTGCTGCACTGTATTTATAAAAGCCGCATTCCTTTGGGGATATGTTCTGAAATCCTCTTTTGTAATAATAAAAGGCCCATTTGATGGAAATGACCCATGTAGTTTCACTATACGGTGCCTACCCGCACTGTATAGCAAATCTTTCTGATCTGCCACTACCAAATAATTCCTATTGGGAATCTGGGCAGACGCTCGTTCCAACAGTGTATCATAATTAGTCGTAAATACATCTGTCCAGGGAAGATTCAGCAAATTGATATGAATATCAGATGGTAGATAATGGTCATCGACTGTTTTTGTGCGGATGAGTTTATCCAAAAAAGGTCTTCCATAACTATCTTCAACTTCCTGGGCCAGAGTGAGAGGATCCAGATAATTTCTTGCAGCACCTTGTGGAATTCCCAATTTATCACAAAATAAATCAGTGAGATCCGTCCAAAGTGGCATTTTTTCATTAAAGAACTTATTGGCCGGATCTGCATTTCTGCTAAATCCAGCTCCAATGAGGACAGCCGCATGATCATTTATCAGGCTATCAACCATTTCGTCAATATATAATTCACTCAGATTTTTCATATTCTCACGTATTACTGTCAGGAATCAGTATTCCCCACCCCAAATCAGTTGGTTGACTCTTTAAATAAGGTTTAATGATTTATTATTTCATCACTTGATTAGCCAAATCATAAGTGCTTCTATAAATCTAAGGCTAAGAATTATCATTACTCATACGATAGATTATCATTTTAATCTTTTTGTTATTTAGAACCGGTCTTAAGAAATCCATAAATACTTCATCAGATGACACCGAGTATTTATTGTTTTCAGTTAGTCTAATCCCCATATTTAATAGTGTCTCCTTTATAGTTTCATTAATACCCTCATCTAGCACTATCGAAACAGGATATACAGGCTCCATTTGGAGTTCAAATACCCTAAACTTGTATGAATGATTATATACTTCAAACCCATATCTGCATTCATCATATAACACATTGGCATCTTTAAGCTGCACAGTATTATTGTCATCGCCAACAACTTCTTTAGGAGAATACATAGATATCGTTTTTGAAAACTCCGTCTGAAGCAGCACAGATGCGACTGGTGATAACGGACTAACCATCTTGATTCTTGCAAATTTTGCAAAGACCTTATTGCCAGTAATCTTTTTTAAGTACTGACACTGATCCTTCATAATATTCACAATGTTATTGGTAAAGCTTAAGTTTTCCAGATCAGCGTTGTTTGCAATTCCCCACAAGTTTTCATATTCCATAGTTCTCCTCCGATATATTAACATACAATGGCAAATGATCACTGATCTCCCTATTGGGTCGTATTTTGGAAATCAAACTTCTACCTTTAACACTTTTTAAATACTTTAAACCACTTACCTTGTTAACCAAGTTTTTGCTAACCAACACTTGATCTAAGCAATGCCAAATTGGAGTGCTGCTTCCACTAGAATAATAATAACTACCGTACAACTTTGTATCCTCAGACAAATACTGAAGAATAGGATTATAAAAACGTCTATACGAAACCCCATCTAAAGTTCTAGTTTCGCTCTTTAGAATCACATCTTTGAACAACACCGCGTGAAATGCCATTGCGGCTAATAATTCATCGTCATATGGGTTAGCGTTAAAATCTCCGATAATGATTGTATTCTTGCATTTACTAGAGTTCTCAAGATTGCCTATGTCATTAACTATACGGCCAATCTTACTAATTCTAGCTAATTTATCACTGTTTTGACGATCCTGTAAGTGAACGCCTGCAATAATATATGAAGAGCCTTGACCTTCAACCCTATACAAAACACATCTATCCTGTTCACGGCATACCGTTGTAGGATATATTGCTTTTGCTATTAGTGTGATTTTATCACATCCGCCGAACCCATCTATATGTACATAATCATCACCGAGTTTATCCATTAAAATGTCAAAACTAATACCACCATATTCAGAAACCAAAGCTAAATCTACTTCGTTCTCTATAATACACTGATATAAATAGTTTTCTATTGAATTCTTGCCAAGATTCCAAAATAGGATATTCAATTCAATCACCTTGAGAATATCAACAATAGGTTTCTGTTAACATATATTATTTAAGCATTTTCATTATTACTACCATATACAGTATTCAAAAAATCTTCCCTTGATTGCAATGCTTTGCTTAACTTATTATTTCTATATAGTCCTATATATATAGCTGCTGCTTTAGCCTGACAGTTTATAGATTTTTCTGGATTGAACTCAATATCTGTAAAACTGTCAAAGCTTAATATCTTCTCTGCTAAATATTCATTCTTACTAAGGGCATTTATGTATAGCCAATTATAAAAATAGTCTTTAGGCACAATTGGAAATTCTATTTCAAAATAATTAAAACCAATTAGTCTTCCGCTTTCGCGTAACCGTTTGTCCTTTTTTGCTTCGGATGAACTCACATTTAATAGTTCCGTGTATGGTCCTCCCATTTCAAATACTTTACTACCCTGAAATGCACATTCTACTGAAAAACTACGCCTGGAAGTATATATCATCAAGTTGAACGCACTTAATTCAACTCCTAATCGGGTGGTACTTTTTGTAGACATTTCTAATACTTTTCTGTCTGGATGAAGCTTATCATATTGTTCATGCAAGCTCTTAATAGATTTTTGTTTTTGCATATAAGAAAAGCCAGAATAATATCTAAAGTCAATATACTCCTCTTGGTAATATGGGTTATCATTTATTGAATGAAACACTGGTCGTTTAGCCATGATTCTCCTCTTTAATACTATCTCCAATACTCATAATCACGTCGTGGCCTATAGTATCCTAAATCAACGGAACAGGAAATACCCCGCGCTTCAATTATAGGTTTGTATTGATTTAATATCCTATAGCTATCAAATACTATGAAATCAATAGCTGATACTGGAATTGTTTCCATTACTAATATCTCAGCTTGCGGATCTGTTGTTTCATATAACTCTAGGCCGATATCGCTTCTCTTATTGCCAAATAATTCATCCATAAACATAGACTCAAATGCTCTCGTTGTTTTTCTATCATCTATGGGAATATTTGTAATATATGAATTAGCAGCATTTGTATAGCAAAAGGCACAATCCAGCTTTAATACATCTATTGCGTTTAATAAAATAATTGCCCAATGCGTGTTAGGATTAGCACATCTTAATTTATAAAACATTTTATAATTAGGGCTTGTGACTGATAGCGAAACAGAGTTTTTTACCGAATCCATTCTATAAGAATCATTGTAGCTATAATCAATAAAGTAGTAATCTAAGTATTCTCTTGAAAGTAAGCCTTGATCGAGAATACTCGGAAGATTAGTGGCATTAGTAAAATGAACAAGTTCTTCAATTCCTCGCTCTTTGCACATGTTAATCAATTTCAAATTAGTTATCATGTTTCAACCCATTGATGTTTTGAATAGTAATATCTACAGTACTCTACATGAATCCCAACATAAATATCCCCCATTTCCCGGATTTTCTGAATACAAAGCATTTGGGATATCTATCTTTCCGTGTCCTGAAAATCAGAACATCTGAAAATACCTGCGAATACATCATCACAAACCTGCCTGGTACGTTTGATAAGGAAGACATTAAAGAATGCTATCACTGGAGATGGGGCATCGAACCCGCTTTCCGCTATCTTAAATATGCTGCCGGCCTGTTGTATTTTCACTCCAAAAAACCGGAGTTTCTGAAGCAGGAATTCTATGCTTCTCTTGTGTTATATAATTTCGGCATTCTGCTTGCAAATGAAGCGGGTGCGGAAAACCGGCGGAAAACGCGTCGTCCAGAAAACAAACATCTTTACCAGGTGGATTTTTCCACAGCCCTCAGAACTATCGTCAAATATTTTCGACGACGACCTGATGAGAAGAAAATCGACATCATTCGACTCCTGGGCAAGTTTGTCCATGCAGTCAAAGAGGATTTCCGACAATTTGACCGACCATTACGGGGTATAGGGGCTATCCATTTCTCCTATAGATAGAAGGCGAAAACAGAATAGAGTATCTTCTGGAGCAGGCTTGGGAATACTGCTCTGTTTGTTATGCTCAAAATCCTCTTTCGTTTTCAGATTTTTACTTGATTCCGTCTTTCACTGTGCCTACAATCACCTTATGGGCTTTGTTCGGGTTTAAATCGAACAGCTGGCTAAATGGCATTGCCAATGTCCCAAATCTTCTAAGCTACTTATACTCTTATATTTAAATAGGAATTTCGGAATCAATCTCATCTTTCTCCATTACTGTTTAATAAAATTGTCTCCATAGTTAACCATCCAGGTCATACTAAACTGCCTGATAGTTCATTTAATATACTTATCTCCGCCCATTATACTTGTCTAATCTTCTGCCATCAAACTGTCCAATTCACTCATCTTAATACATCTTGACTACTTTTTGTATTTATCATTTCTCGTAAAAACTTGAGTTGTTTCGGATCCTTCTCTTTTAGAAACTCTTCTAATGGTCTTATAAAAATGATTTTTTCTGTCTCTCCGTTCACCTTAAAATCAACCACATAATAATGATCCATTCCATCAGCTATTATATGGTTTTCTAACGTACTAAAAGCTCTTGAGGTCAATCCCCGACCGTAGGACTCTAATCTCTCATATTCAAAGCTTTCACTTATGTATTCTGGCTCTCTTGGAGAATCGAGTTTGCAAGTGATATATCCTCTTGTACTATGAATAAGCACATCATACTCTATCCCCTTTATGAGCTTGCCACCTATATAATCACCTTCTCCGATAACGTCCCCGTTTTTCCCAATCTCCTTATGTTTACCATCAGCTGGAATTATTGGGCTTCTGAATTCATAATCGCTGACAGGTTTGTCCAACTTATCAGCAATATCCTTATAACGTACCCATCCAGCACTATTATCGACGTATGCTAGAGCATTTCTAAGCGTCGAAGCTGCCTCATATTTTAATTCGTTAAGATCGTCAAAAAAAGCTACCGTGTTCTTATCTGTTTTAACTTTATTTCTGAACGCGTCGAGCTTTTTCATTAACTCATACTTATCGTATTTGTCATTACCAGTGTCCTTCTTGTTCTCTGTGATTGAAGATGGGTTCTTAATAAACACAAGAACTGGCATCCCTTTACTCTTGGCATAATCATATTCTTTTTCTGTATAGCTAATACCAACCGATTCATCTATTGATCCATATCGACCCCCTACAATAATCAAATAGAAGTCACACTCATCAATGAATTTTGTTATAACTATCCATTGCTCTGCAGGAGCTCCGTGAAACTGCTCCATTCCCACAGGTATAAAGCTATTCTCCAAAGCTACGCCTATTAATGCCTGCCTTTCTTCTTTTAAATCTTCGTATGTTGAACTTATAAATAGCGAAAATTTCCGTTTATATATCATTTATTTGTTCTCCGATTGATATATTTCAGTATTCGTCTGTTGATAATCTCTCGCCTCGTGCTCGCACTTTAATACTATAACACCGGATCACCGTCCCGGAAAATGGTATGCCAAAACATTGCATGTCTTTTTACTGGCCCTCATTTTTAGGGGCCACAATTCGAGCAACTGGTTAATACGCATTTCTATCACATGAACCACTTTGTACTCGGTGTACAACTTCATCTATGGCTTGCTTCAAAACAGGATTATTTCGGTCAACCACAGTTTTCATGAAATCATTAATATGAAGTTGGATTAAATCTATTTTTTTGAGTTCTTCTACTTGATTCGTTACTAACTCATGGTCCATTCCATCCAACTCATTTTTAAGATCCGTCTTCTCAGCAAGCCAATATTTCACATAGTTGAGTTGTCCTACTGGTTTATAGATTCCTTTTGCAGAATTCTCCACTAGAAACATTGTATGTGAAATCCAGTTCTCATCTTTCATAAGCTGCATTACTTCATACATACATGCAACTGATTTCAGATATGAATCCGATATAATAATGACAACCAAATCAGTTTTCCGGATACCCTTCATAAACTCAGTTATACTGCCCCATGGTCCAATTGAGTTTTTATCCCGTCGTAACTCTGCAATAGGTTTTAATCGTTTTTCGACTTCATCTGCAGTTTTATCGCTTCCCCAGTTATATGAAATAAAAACTGATGGTTTCGTCGTGAGAGATAATCCTGAATTGCTATTACTCTGACCTAGTACAGTTTGATTTTGACTTGCCGTTCTTATTTCTTCAAGAGAATCCAGTCCCCTCTGCTTGAGATCATCCCAAAACAACTGGTCCTTATTCACAATATTAAGGAGCTGTAGTAATTGGGGCAGCCCTGTTTGTGGATTACCCGCTGAATTAAAGGCAATTTGAAACCTTGTATGAATGCGATGTCCTGTCAGATACCTTTGCTCATACTGATAAAGATTGTTCACCCATGCATCATATCCCGGAATAAAAAAAATAGCAGGGCATTGAGCCAAAAGCTGGTATAATCGCAATCCTTCTTCTTCAAATTTCAGCAGCTTTAATTGTAAATCATATACAGTCATCCTCAATACTCCTTTTCAAGTCCTACCTATTATTACATCACTATTATCTCTCCATTCGGAACCTGATTCCGTATTTAACAAAGCGTTCGAAGTAATCATTTTTTTAGCATCCACTCTTTGCATGTGATGCTATAGTATGAACGATGCTTCAGCTGTCGTCGAAGTGTACATGTACGAAATGTCAAAATACCGCCGCTCTATACGACCGCCTCCATCATTATAACACCCTCAAATCATCCTTGCACAATCATGATCCTTCTCATTGCAATCCCCCAGCAAGCCTTAAGCCTCTATCATCCTTCCCAACCAACTTCCTCGCCATCCTTAAGTTCTGATAGCCATACAATCATCAAATCTCATCGCGCCCTTTACCCATCTGTTATGTCATAATGACATGAATCACATTCAAACACTTGTGAAAACCTTCAAATTCATATTATTGTCCGTTTTCCCCATCCTCTTCATGTTGTTTTCATTAAACAGTATACTCTCATTGAAATGGCAGTTTACTGTATGAAGGCTTTCTTTTCATTTGAATGCACGAAACCATGCCACTGTAGAAGAACGCCGTGTTAACTATGTAAATGGCCGCGGCGTCATAACTATTGCTATGGATAATAATTATTGAGTTCTGTACTATGTCAAAATATTCAATAACATGACAGTAGTCATCCCGTACGCTGCCCTTGCGTGAACCTCAGTCAGATGCTGCCCGTTCACCGACCGACGGCGAGGAACTCAGGAACAAGCTTTCCGTCACTGAGCCGTCGGGACACGAATTGTAGCATCTGCCTGAGAACCCCGCAAGGGTTCCCTGCGGCGGCTGGTTATGACCTCCGGCTCCGAATCTAGGAACAGGGCGATGACGAATTACAGCTTTCAACTTAATCGTTATAAGTTCCTCGTTCTGATCGATATACCGTATTATTCTGCCTTCATAGCTTCAATTTTCGAACAAAGGGTTTTTAATGAGACATATGAGGAACCACAGAACGTGCGATATTTCATTTTCCTGAACGGGTCTGTAACGAAAAATGGGCCTCCTGTTAAGTAATCTAAGTGATCTAGGTGATCCAATTAATCTAACCTATACCGGGCGTGTGTCAGGCTAATCCTTATTTCTTCCTGCCCACTATGGCGTCCCCCCCTCCAAAAAAATGTTGTTTTAAACGTCATAGCCAACCATCCCGCACTTCAGTGTTCTTAATTCAGCACCGAATGTCTCTCAATCTATTGACTCCGCCCCCACAATCTGCTACATTCAACTCATCTACTTAAAACAACAAACAAAATCTGTTATCAATCAATGCGTTATTTTAAACAACATTATTCCTTAGGAGACCAGTAATGAAAACTCTATCGCTCTCCCTCCTTTCCAGCACAGTCATCTCCCGCCGCAAGGCAATGAAGTTGACGCAGGCCAATCTTGCAAAGAGCATCGGAATGAACCGCTCCATGCTCAGCAAGCTGGAGACACAGGGCTATACACCGTCCATCGATCAGCTGCAGGCTATTGCGAGGTTCCTGGAATTTGATCCGACCGATCTCTTTATAGAGCAGGAAATGACGGTTTCCGGAGATCCGACACATATTAGCACAGGCACCGGTGTTTCCACAGAAGGAAGCGCAGATACCGATGTTTCAACGCAAGCCCACACAGATACCAGCCTATCCACACTTGGCAGCACAACTGCGTCAGCGGCTTCCGGCAGCATCGGCACAGATGCACCTTCGTCCCTCAAGATCGCTGTCGCCGGCACGGGCTACGTCGGACTCTCGCTCGCAGTTCTGCTCTCTCAGCACAATGAAGTTACTGCAGTGGACATCCTTCCGGAGAAAGTTGAAAAGCTCAATCATTATGAATCTCCGATCAGAGATGAATACATAGAGAAATTCCTGAGAGAAGCCAAAGAAGAAACGAGGCCCCTGAACCTGAAGGCGACTACAGATGGATCTGCCGCTTATAGAGACGCCGACTTTGTCATAGTGGCGGCGCCGACTAACTATGATCCCAAGAAGAACTTCTTTGACTGCAGTGCTGTAGAGGCAGTAATAAAACTTGTACTGGACTCGACAAAAGACAGAGCACCGGAAGATAAACCGACCATCGTCATTAAGTCCACAATTCCGGTCGGCTACACCTGCCAGATCCGCGAGAAGCTTCAGGCCGACAATATATTGTTCAGTCCGGAGTTCCTGCGCGAGTCAAGAGCGCTGTATGACAACCTGTATCCCAGCCGGATCATCGTTGGATATGACGAAACTTCCGAGTTATCGAAGAGCAAGGCGCAAACCTTCGCCGCACTGCTGCAGCAAGGGGCTGTTAAGCAGAACATAGATACCCTTTTTATGGGCTTTACCGAGGCCGAGGCCACCAAGCTCTTCGTCAACACCTATCTGGCCCTGCGCGTCAGCTACTTCAACGAACTGGACACATACGCCGAGATCAAAGGACTGAACACCGCCCAGATCATCAAGGGCGTCTGCCTCGATCCGCGCGTCGGCGATTACTACAACAATCCCTCCTTTGGATACGGCGGTTACTGCCTGCCCAAAGATACCAAGCAGCTGCTCGCCAACTACCAGGACGTACCCGAGAACCTAATCGAAGCGATCGTCCAGGCCAACCGCACCAGGAAGGATTTTATCGCGGACTGTGTACTGGAAATCGCCGGAACATACGGCAACAGCGAATCTTACTCCAGTGACAAAGAACGCAGGCAGAAAGATATCGTAGTCGGCGTTTACCGTCTGACCATGAAGGCGAACTCCGACAACTTCAGGCAGTCATCCATTCAAGGAGTTATGAAACGCATCAAGGCTAAGGGCGCTACCGTTGTCATATACGAGCCCACACTTGAGAACGGCTCCACTTTCTTTGGCTCCAAGGTCGTCAATAACCTCAGGAAATTCAAGAAAATGTGCGGATGCATCATCGCCAACCGCTATGATCCCGTTCTCGATGATGTCCAGGAAAAAGTCTACACAAGGGACATTTTCCGCAGAGATTGATACAGCAATAGACCTATTACCAGCCACAATTACACCCACAAGGAAAAGACAATGAGCAAAACTCCCATCAATTTGAACGGGAAAACCATCCTGGTCACTGGCTCCCCCGGCTTCATCGGCGCAAATCTGGTTATGCGCCTACGTCGCGAGCTCACAAGAGGTACAGTGATCAGCTTCGACAACATGAATGATTACTACGACCCGGAGCTCAAGGAGTACCGCCTTCGCATGATCAACGCCATCGACTCTCCCGTCAGGCACGTCTTTATTAAAGGAAGTATCGCCGACAAGTCCCTTGTAGACGAAGTCTTTGCAATATACAAGCCTTCTATCGTAGTTAATTTGGCTGCGCAGGCCGGCGTCCGCTACTCGATTGATCATCCGGACGTCTACATTGAGAGCAACCTGATCGGTTTCTACAACATCCTGGAAGCCTCCCGTCACTCCTATGACGACATTGACGCGGATGAGGACACGACTGACGAAGCCAGCGCAGGCAACTATAAAGGCGTCGAGCATCTGGTCTACGCCTCCAGCTCCTCCGTATACGGCGGCAACAAAAAAGTGCCCTTCGCAGTAGAAGACAAGGTCGATAACCCTGTTTCCCTCTACGCGGCCACTAAAAAGTCCAACGAACTCCTGGCGCACAGCTACAGCAAGCTCTACAATATTCCATCCACAGGTCTGCGCTTCTTCACTGTTTACGGTCCTGCAGGCCGCCCGGACATGTTCTATTTCTCCGCCACGCAGAAGCTGCAGGCTGGGAAGACCATCCAGATCTTCAACTACGGCAACTGCAAGCGCGACTTCACCTACGTCGACGACATCGTCGAGGGCGTACTCCGTGTCATGAAGGGTGCTCCCGAAAAGCAGATCGGCGAAGACAGTCTCCCGCTGCCGCCCTACGCCATTTATAACATCGGCGGCGGCACGCCCGAAAACCTGCTGGACTACATCTCCACTCTTCAGGAGGAGCTTGTCCGCGCAGGCGTCCTGCCCGAGGACTATGATTTCGAAGGCCACAGGCAACTCGTTGGCATGCAGCCCGGCGATGTGCCTGTCACCTATGCGGACAGCACAGGCCTCGAGCGCGATTATAGCTTCACTCCGAAGATCGGGATCCGGGAAGGACTCAGGAAGTTTGCGGAGTGGTATAAAGTGTATTATAGTTGACAGGCAAAAAACAAATCGGAGGAGCGCGTACAGCACTCCTCCGACATATTATTCAGGCTCATCTGTCTCTCTGATCTCATCACTGCAGGAAATCACCCTGATTGGCTCCATCATTATATGCCCCCAGTAATTGCTCTTCCATCTCTCTCCCTTAATCCCGAAGACCTCTGTGTTATAGATCGAGAACGGGATCACATTAGGAATACAGTCGCATTTCTCCCTGGCAAACGACCGGCTCCGCTGCAGGATACTGATCTCATAGTAGTACGCCCCGTCAGCCAATCCATCATTCGGAACAGAAATAGGGATCTCATTCAACCCTTGCTGCACGGAGAAGTCTTCCGACTCCGTCTTCCCGATCCGCGTTCCGTCCTGATAAAACAGGATCATCATAAACCGGATGTTGTCCTGCGCTGATTCTGCTTCGAGTGTAAAGGTGAGCTCCATCGGCTCCTTCGAAGAATAGACGTTATTGTCCCTGTGAATCTCCGCCGACACAAACAGGATTCTCCTGGATATTCCCCGAAGCTTCGACGCAGACGTCAAGTCAATCCACCTCTCAAAAGACACACCGCCCGTATCCATATACCGGCTTATGCCCTCTTCCACCTCACCGTCATAGATCATTTTTCCGTGATCGAGAACTATGCACCTTTTGCACAGCTGCCGAATCGTGTTCATATTGTGGCTAACATAGAGAATGGTCCGCCCCTGTGACCGGGAGACATCGCTCATCTTGTCCAGGCACTTCTTCTGAAACGCCACATCTCCAACTGCCAGCACCTCATCCATAAGCATGATCTCGGAATCCAGATGGGCGGCGACCGCAAACGCGAGTTTCACATACATCCCGCTGGAATACCGCTTGACCGGCGTGTCGATAAACTGCCGGCACTCCGAGAACTCGATGATGTCCTCCAGCTTTTCGTCAATCTCCTTCTTACGCATCCCTAGAATGGCGCCGTTCATATAGATATTCTCCCGGCCAGTCAGCTCCGGATGAAACCCCGTGCCAATCTCCAGCATGGATGCGACTCTCCCGTTGAGCCCGATCATACCGCTGCTTGGAGCCGTCACGCGGGAGATCAGCTTGAGCAACGTCGACTTCCCCGCGCCGTTCCGTCCGATAATCCCTATACGCTCACCTGCCTTCACTTCAAACGACACATCATCCAACGCCAAAAAAGTATCGCCCGGCATGCACTGTTGCGCACCGATTTTCTTCGTCGGATCTTCGCGACCGCGCATGCGCGCTCCAAGGCGCTGCAACTCGTCCCGCAGCGTCGTCCCGCCAATCTGCCCCAAAATATATTCTTTGGATATGTGATCCACAAGGATCATGCTCTCATCCGGACTCACAATACACACTCCATGACAATCAAAGGCTTCTCCTTCAGCCAAAGCTTCCGCTTGCAGACTAGATCGTATCCATAAACGTCCGTTCAATCCGGCTGAACAGAATCAGACCAATCAGAACGACCGCCAAAGTAACGATTAAACAGATCACATAATACCTCAAACTAAAAAATCCCACCCCGAACAGCGCATACCGAAACGCAGTCAGGATTGGCGTGACCGGGTTCAAAAGATAAAGCCCACGATACCGCAGGGGAACTAGCTCCAGTCCATAAGCGACGGGTGAACCATACTGCCACAGTTGCAGCCCAAAGCTGACCAACATGGCAAGGTCTCTATATTTCGTCGTAACGGATGATACAATAATACCACACCCGATTGCCAATACCATCAGATGAAGCACCAAAAGCGGAATGAGAAGCAGTATAGGCGTGATCCGAACACTGGTGTCGCCGGCAAGAAGATAGATCAGTAGGATCCCTAACATCAGCACAAACTGGATGCCGAAGGAGATCAGGTTGGAGCATGCCGATGCGATAGGCCCCACCAGACGGGGAAAATAGACCTTCCCCATAATGTTCCGATATTTAATGAAGACATTGGATACGTCATTTACTGTCGCAGCAAAATATCCCCAGCAGATATTGCCCGCCATATAGAACAAAAACCCCGGAATCATCAGATTCCCCGGCGCGTCCGCAGTGGTCAGCTTAGCCAGTCGCCCAAATATAATTGTAAAGACCACTGTAGTCAGCAACGGCTGGATCACAGCCCACAGCGGTCCCAGAATAGTCTGCTTGTACTTAGCAGTGAAGTCCCGCTTTACAAACAGGTAGATCAGATCCCGGTATTTGTATGTCTCGCCGACATGCAGATCAAGTAGCTTGTGCTGCGATGTAATCATTGTCCTATATTGAAATGCTTTATCACTCATAGTTCACAAACCCAATCATCCCCTACCAGTCAGCCTCTTCAGCTTTTCACAACGCTCCTGCCCTAAAAGCTTCTTTGCAACACGAACAGGAAAGCGAGTGAAGAATCTAACTCTGTTCTTTCGCCTTCTTTTTACAAGATTTCGCCTTTGTTCGTCATCAAACCAACTCGCGGAAAACCAATGTATGCTTGCTGTGTTTTTTGTTTTCTTCATCCAGCCAGTATAAAAGTCATATGGTGAGAAGTAGTCAGCCGGATAAATATGGATTTCGTTTTCGAGCAGTTGCTCCTTACCATCAAGTAACAATCCATGTTTAATAAACACAGGCAGCTCCCGCTCAAGGCAAGTGGTGATATCCATGGTCCCATCTTCTCTTATAAACGAAATTCCATCATACCGGTTCATTAATTCATGAAGAAAGAAATAATTCTTTATTGCTCCGAATCCCAAGCCGGAATTTACTTTATTTGATGTTTTCTGGAAGCCAAAATATGCATCATTCGATAGGAACGAATCAAGGCATCGGACTACTTCCACATCTGTGTCAAGATAGATACCGCCATGCTCATATACTAGTTGATAACGTATATAATCTGTTGCAAACGCCCACTTCTTCGCTTCTAAGGCTTGCCGTACAAATAACGGAGCAGAGGCTATATCATAATTATCTTCATTCCACTCAATGATTTGATAATCCGGACAAAATTCTTTCCAACTTTTCAAACACTTAATTACCAGTTCCGGCTTTTCTCCACGTCCAAACCAACAATAGTGTATGACTTTAGGAATCATTCATTTCTCCTCCTACCCACGTAATTGCATCTTGCCTTTATTTTCATCGAAACAGTATTTATCGTAATTCTGAACGCGGATTTGAATGGAAGATAACGGAAAATTAGCCATGCTTTCTTCGCATTCGGCATATCCTTTCTGAACAGATTGCCAATCAGCCTTTTTTCGATAATCTCAATATATCGCTCAAGTTCCTTTTGATCGTAGAGTCTCTTTTCTCTATTCGCGCTGATCAGGCGCTTATACCAACGCAATATGTCAGGGCCTATGGAAGCCTCTCTGTAATATCCTGTGGAATGATAATAATGCATATTCATTTCATCATCAGTAATACTCCCTAATAGTTCCAATAGAAGTTCTCTTTGCACTGCCTGATCACATCGAATCTGCGTCTCCCTGTGCTCGCTCGTCACTTGCTTTTTGTGTATTCGATATCGTAATAGCGTTTCATTTATTACCGAGATCTTCCCATAGTTAATAATGGTTTTCCACATCCCGTAATCCTGAGCATATTCCAGCTTCTCATCATACAAAATGTTAAACCTTTTAAGAAGATCGTTTCGATACATTACAGTAGGATGAAAAGGACCAGGATTCACAAACAGCGTTTTCACCCGATAACGCTCCATGTTGTCAATAATGCTTCCATGAATTCCTCTTTGCTCACCGAAATACTCCACCTTTGTTCCGCATGCAATCACATCCGGGTGTTTTTCCATATATGCATATTGTCTTTCAAGGCGAAGCGGTAACGAAATATCGTCACTGTCCATTCGAGCAGTATATTTCCCTTTCGCCATCCTGAGCCCAATATTCAAGGACTTCGTTATCCCAAGTTTTTTGCTGTTTCGCACCAGTTTGATTCGTTCATCTTCAATGCTTTGTAAATAAGACTGTGTATCGTCCGTAGATCCATCGTCTATTATAATGAATTCAATGTTCTGATATGTTTGAGAGAGAATACTATTCACTGATTCTTTAAGATATTCAGTTGTTGTATTATAAACAGGCATTATGACACTAATCCCTATCATAGATTCTTCCTTCCAAGTAATGACCATCCGTTTCTATTTCAGTCTGCACCAATGGCTATGCTCCTTGTCCATTAAGTCACCTATGTCGCAATCGCTTTAATCGTCCTAGACTAGCACGTATCTTCCATAAAGAATACCCAGCCTCAAAATTATACGCCCCTATTTTACAATACAACGGCAATCTTTTACTAATTCTGCATGCGCGCCTTATCGTCTCCTGTGAATCATATGCAATACTGTTCACATGCGAGGTATTACTGGAGGTGGCCAAGCTTGATTTTTTTTCTATCATTTCTTCATTTCGGGCAAAAATCGCAGATATATATCCTATTATTTGTCCTCTGTATAGCTTGTTTTCCAACGAGCTCAGTCTCCTATCCTGCATATAGTGCAGCAATGTATCTATTGCCACCCTATACCCATGCGCAGACTGAACCGGATCCTTGTTCATCATGATCGATCCCGGGCGATATCTTCGATAATAGTACCGTTCACCAAGACACTCTACCCGGTCGGCATGGACATATGCCAAAAAAGAGAAACTCTCATCTTCATGAATAATACCTTCATCGAATCGAAATCCGTTATCTCTCAGATAGTCTAGTCTATAGAGTCGAAGACATGCCTGTGCATAATACTCCCCATGTGATTTTGAGAAATAAAGACTTTCTGCGCCATTTTTGACCAGATTGTTTTGTACAGTGTGGCTGTATGAGGGTCCTTTATGCTTCTCAATTCCATCACAAAAAGGCTGCGCTGCAAACACTATTACCTGAAGATTCTTTTTTTCAGCCTCCTCTACCAGTTCTTCCAATGCGGTTAATTTCCAATAATCATCACTGTCCAGAAAAATAATATGCTTCCAGGTTGCTTCTCCCATACCGACATTGCGAGCATGGCCAAGTCCCTGATTCTCTTGGTGAATCAGCTTAATGCGGGAATCAATTAACGCATACTCGTCGCAGATGTCTCCGCCGGAATCAGTTGAACAGTCATCAATTCTTTCATCATAACGATTACTTAAGCAAACTTAGAATCACCTTTATAATATGATTTATTTGTTTATCCTTGATAGCATTCTTCATGAATCGTCGAATCGGAATATAGACTTGCATAGAGACTCCCAATAGTCCGGGGCAGACACAAATCATCCAATAGCACACTTGTGTCAAAAACTCATAATTCCTAAGCTCAGCCGTTTTACCGGAAACAATTATCTGTCTTCTGAGTTCTTCACTGTATTCTTTTTGTTCAGGATCCTTCTTACGAGAAAAAGAAGCAAATTGAATAATCTTCTGCTTCATCCTTGCTTGCTCTAATCGTGTTATAGTTTCTATAGAAAACACTTCCGGAACGAGTTCTTTTGCGAAGGCGTCAAAATGAGAAAGAGCAAGAAATTTATCTCTGATACTCTCTTTTGTTGGTACATCAGTAATGCTTCCTGGGCGTTTCCGATATGCATAAAGCATTTCGTTTATAACACAAGCCGTTTCACAACGATTCAAGATCCGATAAGTAGTATCTATGTCCTCGTATACATGTCCTTCGGGAAAGTGCTCGTTCTCCCACAGTTTCCTTTTGTATGCCTTATTCCATACCCCCGGATTGATTTTTCCATCCGCATAAGCTCGAAGTATATCGGTGCTTTCATAACATCCTTGTTCGATAGCAGGATATGAGTTTTCCGTATTGTCAAAGAGAAGCCTGTCCATTGTATATTGCCGCTTAGTTTTACATATCACAATGTCTGCATTGCTTCGGATCATGGCTTCTATCATTTTTGATACAAACTCTGGGTGATAGGCATCGTCTGCATCAAGAAATGTAACCACTTCACCACTCATGATCTTCAATCCTACATTTCGGGCACTGCTAAGGCCTTTGTTCTCCTGATGAATAACTGTAATGCGTGCATCCTTTGCAGCATACTCGTTGCAGATCTTTCCTGAATCATCGTTTGATCCATCATTTATTACAATGATTTCCAATTTCTTATATGTTTGGTGAATAACACTATTTAAAGCCTCAGAAAGATACTGTTGGACATTAAACACCGGTATGATAACGCTTACAAGAATACTCTGCATCACATTCATATACTCTTCCATAAGTTTTATTCCCCATCAGACTCTTTTCTTTGCCAATCTGTGCAGTCTATATCTAAGTATTACGGTAGATATATTTTCACACTATATACCATAATACATAAACCAAAAGATTACCAGTAATTGATCCTGAAAGCACTGAATGTTCGCAATGTCATTAACTTTACAAAACGGACATGATAATCACATCCAACTGATGTGCCTGCTTTTATCAATCCATGTGAACTTCTTCTAGAATTAACTCTCTACACCAAAATTTCCGCTTTTCTTCCGCAAGAGTGCCGTTCTGACGACCTTTTTATCGCTTCATTTTTCCGTAGCATTTCCGTCATACATCCGCCTTGCCCTTCATAAAATCTACGATCTCATCCAGGCTCCGCTTGCTTTTCTTATAAGCCTCAAACAGTTTTTCTCTGTCTGCTTCTGCCTTCTCCTCAAGAAGTTACTCATACAGGTCCTGCGCTTCTTCCAGTTCCTGTCTCAGCTTCAGTATCTTCTTTTCCTGCCGTTCCAGCCTGATCCCGATATCCAGTGCTTTCCTCGCCATTTCGTTCACCCCCTGTCAGTTCGTAAGAGCACTCAGCTGCTTTCCGAGTTCTCCTGCTTCCTTCTTCACGCTTGCTGCCGTCAGGTTGAATGCCTGCAGGATATCCTTCTGCGTCGCCGTCACCGCGTGATCCAAGCGGTATACTCCGTCAGCCTGCCTGATCAGTTCGATCTTGTCCAGTTCCTTCAGTGCCGCCGGGACTGTCATGTAGTTTTTCTTTTTATGAAGCTCCTTCATCCGGTCCTTCAGGCAGGTATAGATCTTATTGCGTACGATCATGGCAACGAACTCAATAAAGATCTTGCTGTGTACCGGCTCGTCATGGCAGACTCTCATGCTCTTCTCGCCAAGGTACGACTTATCGCCGCGGAACAGTTTCTCGGAACAGTCACGGCTCTTATACAGGTCGAGAGCCGCCTCCGCCTTCATGTCCGCCGATGTGATGATGCAGAAATAACCGCACAGCTTTATCTCCCTCGAGATCACATCCTGTCTTTCCCTGATGAACTGCAGTGCCCTTTTTCCTGTCTCTTTTTCTGTATGGTAGATCAGGTCAAAATACGGCGACTTCCAGCCGCTCGTCTTCTCCTGCGCCGTCCCTTTCAGGCTTTCCAGCTGTTCCTTCTGTTCCCTGATCAGGAGCTGCAGTCTCGCTCTTTCTCTCGCTTTCCTGTAATCGCTGTAATAAATGTGGAAGTTTGGTATTTTTATTATGCAAGAAACACTCGGAGCCCAGCTTGGAAGGTCCTGCATAGATTCCGAAGTAATCCTGGCCGCCGTTAATGAGCAGGCTCTCGATTAATACAGTCGTCTCAAAGTAATGAAGGTCATGGCGTTTGTCATGGCCTTTTGCAATATCATGACAATATCTTGATTCCTGATGGTGCTAAAACAGCTCGTCGTTTTCGCCGATTCAGATGTGTCGCTCCGCTTAGAAACTGTCGCCGATTAGGCTGCAATATCCTAAAATACCGTGTCGCCGGCGCCGCTCAGAATTCGTCGCTCAACAATGTTAAGCGCCGACTTATCCTCTCTACCGACGATAATTCTGCGCCGATTTCTTTTCACCAATAATCCTGCATACCTGTTATTATCCGTCGCCTTAGGCGACGTTTTTTGTTGCCTTCACCTTTGCTCTGCGATATCCTGTTCCCGTTGCATAAAAAACGAGAAAGAGCGTCCCCGACCAAAGTTTCGCCCTTTCTCATCACACCAACAGCTTTGGGGTAAGTGGTAAATCTTAAGTGTCTTTTTGAAAATCTATCCCTTTGAGATAATCGTCTTAAGAATCTTGAGAATCTTAAGATTGTCTCAAAGGAGGTTAGGTTTTATGGAAACAGGTCTTACAGTCAAAAACCTGCAGCACCATTCCTGGGCGATCATGGTCCAGGAGCAGACCAGAAGTGGACTGAGCATACGCGACTGGTGCTCGCAGAACAATATTAGCACCAAGACGTTTTACTACCTCCGCAAACAGGTCAGGTCTGAACTTCTTCAGGCGGCATCTCCCGTCTTTGCCGAACTGATCCCACCGGAAGGAGACAGGGTCTCTTCAGCAGATAGATTCAGACCTCAGCTGACGATCAGCATTAAAGATGCAGTTATCGGTGTGGATCAGGGAACACCACAGCAGCTCCTTGCATCCGTACTTGAGGTGATGCGCAATGCTTAGGGAAGGCGCTGGCTTCTCAAAGGCTTATATCGCCGTCGGGTTATCCTCATAGAATTATTATCCTCATCTTTTCACAAACAGTGTACTTTGCACGCCTTTCTAAAGAAAAGATGAGGATAACGTATTAGCGGATCCCGCAAAGCCTGGCTAATTCAGCTTCATCACCTAACCAGAGCGGATTTTCATCTGGTACAGAATCCTCGTTATGTTCCATTGCCTTCCTCATCATTTCTATCGAAGGAGCAGCGTAAATACGTGTTGTCTGAGTAGAGGAGTGGCCAAGTATCCTTGAAACCAGTTCAAGTTCAACGCCATCCTGATATAGATTGCATGCCCTTGTTCTGCGGAACATATGGGGATAGATCCGTTCCGGAAGATCGGGGTGGTCTGCTCTGATGAGTGCGGCATACTTGTTGATGATCCTTGCCACATTGCCCGGTGACATTCTGCTGGATACACCTTTGATATTTGTATAAAACAATGGCATATCCTTATCTGAACAAGGGTGAAATGTCTTCAGGTATACCCTAAGATGCCCTGCTGTTTTATCAGTGATAGTGATTATCCTCTCCTTATCGCCTTTTCCAAGGATCCTGATATATACAGGTGATGATGAGAAGTTAATGGATGAGGTATTTAGAGACAGCAGTTCCGATACCCGGACTGCCGAATCATACAACAGGATCATGATCGTTCTGTCCCGTATCCCGGTCTTTGTATTTGGTGGCGCAGACAGCAGTGCGCTGAAGTCATTCTCCTGAATAGTCTCACGGGTTATTTTGGGTTCCCTTATGCGCGGTACTTTTGACGCCATCAATGCGATCGACTGCATGGAGATATCTCCATCAGCGACATACCAGAGATAGGATCTGATCGCTGCCATCCTGTTATTGCAGGATGATGCTTTATGATCTTTTTTCAGGTATTCAAGGTACTCCAGTAAAAGGTCACGGCTGCAGTCTTCAAACTTAAACGAACGGATCGAGATCCCTCGTTCTTCATAAAGATATCTGCGGAATACTGTTAAGGCATCAGCATATGTTTTTATCGTCCTGGCACTTTTTCCGGCCTGTCTGGGAAGATATACATTCAGGTACTGGCTGGTCTTTGAAAAGAAAAGTGATTTATTCAGAGATGTTGTTTTCAATGGCTGACACCTCCGGAATGATCACTCCTGACTTTTTGTCTTTGTCTCTTACAATCCTGAACGCTGTATCAACCTGATGATAGTAATAAAAAGTGTCTTCCACACTTTTATGCCCAAGATATTTACTCAGGTATGGCAGCATAGATCGGAGAGGAACTCCTTCTTCCATCCACAGATTCATCCGTTTGACGACAAACGTATGTCTCAGACTGTGGACCGTAGGTTTATCCGGGCATTTACCCGCAAAAGCGGTGGCATTCCACGCAGCATTGAACTGCTTGTCTATGGTCCCGACGGATAACAGGTTATCCATCTCCCTGGCAGGAAAGAACCACAAAGACCAGTCATTGTATTCTTTCCTCATTCGGTCAGAATAGCTGATCATCAGCTGCCTCAGGTCATCCGGGAGATAAACCAACCGGTCCTTATTGTTTTTACCGTTTTTGATGATCACTGTACCGGCTGCAAGATCAACATCTTCTTTTTTCAGTTTTCTGGCCTCTGATACACGCATTCCGCAACATAGGAGGAGCCTGAACAGGACTCTGTATTCCAGGGCAAGACGCTTAAAAGAATGGCAGTTCAGCCTGGGAGAGTACTGATCGATCTTCACAAACAGTGCCCGGATCTCCTCATCACTCAGTACATGTATATGACGCTGTTTGCCATGTGTCTTTTGTCCCGGTATATAAGCGTTTTTGCCATTAGCGAGAAGGAACAGGCTGAACTGTCTTATCGCAGAGGCCTTTCCGGACATTGTAACAGCGCAGCAGTTTTTAAATGAAGACAGCCAGGCATCCACCAGTTCCCTTGTAACTTCCGGTATGGAAATATCCTGTCCTGTACAAAAACCGTCGAACTGGCGCAGTATATGAACCTGGGAACTATAATTAAAACCCGCCTCCTGTTTCTTCCTGACAAAAAGTTCCAGATCCGATGCAAAGCAGCTGACAAAGGTCTCTTTCATATCTGCTCAGACCTCCTCTCTGTTCAGGGACAGGTCTGACAGCATGAGCGGGCACAGCCTCATCCGGTCTTCATCCATGGAAAGATATTTCATGACGCTTGTTGGATCCCTGTGTCCGAGTGCATCCATTATCCGGCCGGCTCCAGCTCCACTGCGCAGTATATTTGTCGCAAAAGTCCGTCTTGTGACATGAAATCCACCATATACATCTTTCCTTTCAGGAAGAATGCTCCAGAGAGCTATAGTGCATGTTTTGATGGACAGTTTTCCGTAAGGTGCTTTATGGCGGACGAAAACAAATACAGAGTCCGTGCACGGGCGTCCGAATCTGATGTATCTGTAGATCGCATTTCCTGCGGACACCGGCATGGGAAGAATGAGAGATGTTTTTGTTTTTTCCTGGATGATGGAGATACATCTGTTTTCCCAATCGATATCTGTCAGCTTAAGGTTGACGACATCACTTGCCCGGAGCCCCATTTTGATCCCCGTCATCACCATGGCGATCCTTCTCAGTTCTATCGGTTTTTCGTTAAGCTTCCGATACTGTTCGATCCTCCGTGTCTGGTCTATAGTGAGGATATCCACGAGTTTTTCTCCGGGAGCGCATCCGGGATCGATGCACAGGTGGAGATAGCGGTTCTCTACGCAGCCTGTATCTTCAAGAAAAACAAGGAATCTCCGGATGATCCCGAAGCACGAACTCCTTCCGCGAAAGGTTCTGTGACGGTCCTGTGTGCAGAAGCCATAGAGGATATCCGGATCGAGCTGTTCAAATCCGGAAAGATCACGATCCACAAGATATCGGCATAAGCGGATGCAGGGATACTGGTAGGAGCGGATCGTCTGGACTGTATGGAACTCCCTCTTTAAAAGATCAAGGAATCCTTCGATCCCTGATCTGCACCACGCCGGAAGGAGATCGATGCCCCCGGGGGCATACGTAAACTTATTCGAGGGAATGATATCTCCGCATTCAGCAAACTCTGAAAACAGAAATACCAGCCTCCTCCAGTGTTTCCAGTTCTTGGGGAGGAGGCCCTGGATCCCTGAAAACCATGCTGTGGCGATCTCGGGATGATATCCCAGAGAATGGATGTCCAGGAACAGATACAGAACGGACAGCGCATGTTTTGCGGTTTTGATAGAAGTTGCTGCGTACTTATGAGCCTTTAAAGATCCGATGTATTCATTGACTGCAGTGTAAAATTCGTCAGCAGGGAAATCCCTGCTTTCATCGGCAACAACTGCTATCCGCTCTTGTAAACCTGCATCAAAGTTCTCCAGAGAACCGACATAAGGAGCATTACGGTCATCAAGATAGAGCGCGTATCCGGCAGGACATTTATGTTTTAAGCTCATAAATTCAAAGAACCGGCGGGCATGTCCCAGATAAACTGCCCTGGTCTTTCTGGAGCAGCTGAAATCAGATGCCTGGTAAGCAATGATATCCTGGTATGATATTTCAGAGACAGAATATCTGCCGCGGTCTTCAAAATAGATCAGCATCCCTGCAAGATGATTCTGAGCAAGGTGCCAGGATCGTTTACTGTAACGGCTTTTGCATGTCCATAGATAATCATCAAGGTCAG
>Ga0256405_10003825_pt1 | contig 30138 bp, 21 predicted proteins | sample RumenRJG_02DNA_FD_189096 | JGI IMG/M metagenome (GOLD analysis project Ga0256405, IMG submission 189096) | Bovine rumen microbial communities from Lethbridge, Alberta, Canada - RJG_02 | ecosystem: Host-associated > Mammals > Digestive system > Stomach > Rumen | place: Canada: Alberta...
AACCTACAACCAAAGGTTAAAAGAATGTTTTGAGAAATATCCGAATCAAATATTTTGTATAAGACGTCCGACAAGTTTCAAATGCTACAAAGGGACATTCAAAGACCACTGTTGTGTTGATTTCTTTGCACTTGATTATTATAAAGACGGGCATAATGCCGTAACTCTGCAGGCTTATGCCGATAAAATAAAACAAAAAGTAGGTAAAATTAAAAAATATGGTGAAGCATTAAAAATATATGATGAAGAAATAAATAATAAAACCGAAACGGTTGAAAACAGCAACACGATTTCTGTCGGTATTGATAATTTTGATTTCCATTGTTATTCGATAAAAGGGATACGCAGAAAATCTGATGTGTTTCCGCTTGTAAAAATGAAGTTTGAAGATACTGAGTTTTGGGCTCCAAATAATTCTGATCAATATCTAAAAACTATTTATAATTTTTACCAAAAAATTCCGGTAAACGTTACTGTAAATAAACATTTGATAAAAGGGAAATAATGCCAAAAGTAAGTATAATAATACCTGTTTATAATGTCGAAAATTATCTTAGAGATTGTCTTGATAGTGTTATCAATCAAACATTATCAGATATTGAAATAATTTGTATCAATGACTGTTCAACAGATGGAAGTTTAGAAATTTTAAAAGAATATGCTCAAAAGGATAATCGTATTATTTTAATTAATTTGGAAGAAAACCACGGTCAGGGATATTGCAGAAATCTTGCCATTGATCAAGCATCAGGCGATTATGTAATGTTTCTTGATTCTGATGATTGGTTAGATTTAAAAGCATGTGAAATTGCCTATAATCAAATTTTACAAAACCAAAATGATTTTGTAATGTTTAATTATAAAAAATACATCCCTGAAAAAAATATCTATAAATCGGGCACTAATTTTGTCAAAATTTTTGGCGACAAAATAAATGAATCAAATTTAAAAATTTCTGAACAAAATTCAAATTTTATAAAAAATTGCTTTTCAACATGCCGTATTTATAATCGAGATTTTTTAAATAAAAATAACATTCGGTATTCAATTTTAAGAGCATTTGAAGATAATATTTTTGTTTTTAATTCCGTTGTCAGTGCGGATAATTTTTCCGTAATAGATAAACCGTTATATTTTTATCGTATACATTCAGAATCAACATGTTTTAATCCAAAACACTGGCAATATATAATACCTGCAAGAATGGAATCTTATAGAATATTAAAGAAAAAAAATGCAAGTAAAAATCTGATGGATTTTTTTGCAATTTATTCTATAAAATCTATTTTAAAATGGTATAAACATTTTTGCCAAATAAATATATCAAAAAGAAAAGAACTGTTTTACGAAATAAAAGATTTTTTTGTTACACTTTCAAAAGAAGTAGATATTTCAAGTTTGAAAGATGAAATAAATAATGAAGATATTGTGAGCTATAAACGATATAACCAAATTCTTAATTATAGTTATAAAAAGTATGTATTTGTAATGTTTTTAAAAAAAATATTTTCTGTATATAAAAATTCACATGATTTATACATTTATTTTTGTGGAATAAAAACACGTATTAGAAGGAAAAATAAATGAGTGTACTAAAAAGATTATTTTCGGTAGAAAATAAAAATATACATAAAGAAATAACTGTTCTTGGACTTAAGTTTAAAATTAAATCCAATAAACTTGTCATAAAGTCTTTAAAACAAGAACTCAAAAATCTTCAAGATTACATTGAAGTTCTTGATAATTATGAAAAAGTTCTGAACTGCCTTAAAGAAAAAATCGGCAAAGAAAAGATAAATGTCATATTTTATTCAAATGAACTTCAAAAGTGGACATATAATTCATTGTACAAAGAGTTTGAAAAAAGCGAGTACTTTGAACCGTTGGTTGTAATTACGCCATTAAAAAGAATACCCGATGCCGAAAAAGAAAACGAAATGTCAAAGCAATATGATTTTTACAAGAATTTGGGATGCAAAGTAGAGTACGGATATAAAAACAATGAATATCTTAATTTAAAAAATTTAAATCCTGATATTGTATTTTATCAGCAAATGTGGGATGTACCTGATATAAATAAACCCGCAGAAGTTTCAAAATATTCACTAACAGCCTATTGCCCATACGGTTCACAAATTGCAGAATATAAATCATCATATAAACAAAACTTTCATAAATATTTATGGCTTTACATCTGCGAAAACGATTTGAACATAAAAAGATTTGAGAGTTACAAAAAGGGGAACTCAAGAAACTGCAAATCTTTTGGTTACCCCAAACTTGATGTTTATATCGAAAAACGTAATTCAGACGGTTCAAAATATTGGAAAAACCCCGAAAAGATTAAAATAATTTATGCTCCGCATCATTCGTTTGAAAAATCTAATCTTAATCTTGGAACTTTTATACAAAACGGTAAATTTATACTTGAATTGGCACATAAGTACTCCGACAAAACTACGTGGATATTTAAACCTCATCCGAGATTAAAATTCATTCTTGAACACGACAAATTGATGAATAAAGAAGAAATAGAAAAATATTGGAGTGAATGGGGGAAAATCGGTAAAATTTGTGAAGATGGTGATTATTGGGATATTTTCACCTCATCAGATTTGATGATAACAGATTGCGCATCATTCCTTATAGAATATCTCCCGACAGGCAAACCGCTTCTCAGACTGATTAATAAAAATGCATTGGCACTGAATGAGTTTGCTATGCACTTTATATCGCAGTATTACAATTCACACAGTAACGAAGAATTGGAAAAACTGTTTGTTGATTTGGCAATAAATAAAAATGACCCTAAAAGAGAGGAACGAAAGAAACTTATAAGCGAACTCATTGATTTTAATGAGCCGTCAGCAGTTAAGATTATGAATTATTTATTAACAAAACTAAAGGATTAAGAATGAAAGAAATATTCAAATTCATAGCAAAAATATTAACACTATTCGTATATCCAAAATATGAGCGTAAACTCAAAAGGGCAATGATTGCAAGATTTTTGGGTACAAGATGGTACGGACGTCAGGTATTTAAAAAAGCAAAAAATATTGGAAAAGATTTATATGTAGGCGGTTATTCAAGAGTAACAAAAAATACCGTATTAAAAGATTATGTTTGCTTCAACGGTATGACTATTTACGGTAAAGGAAATGTTACCATAGGCAGTTGTTTTCATTCAGGTGTTGAATGTATGATTATTACTCAAAACCATGATTATGATAACGGGTTATTTATCCCATACGGCACCGAATATGAATATAAAGACGTGGTTATAGATGACTTTGTATGGTTAGGCTCCCGTGTTATGATTCTCCCCGGAACGCATATTGGCGAAGGTGCAATCATTCAAGGCGGTGCGGTAGTCCATGGCGAAATTCCTCCTTACGCAATCGCGGGCGGGAACCCTGCAACAGTTTTTAAATACAGAGATGTTGAACATTTTAAAAAACTTAAAGCAGAAGGAAAATTTTTAACAGGCTTATCGCATTACAAAGAAAAGTTTAAAAAATATAAAAAGTAGTGAAAGGATAATTATATGGTAAAAAGAAACGTATTATTAAACCCCGGACCGGCAACAACAACAGATACGGTCAAAATGGCGCAGTTAGTTCCTGATATCTGCCCGAGAGAAGAAGAATTTGTCAAACTGATGAAGAATTTAAGACAGGACATTTTAAAAACTGTTCACGCTGATTCGGACAAATATACAGCCGTATTGTTCTGCGGTTCGGGAACATTAAATATGGATGTCTGCCTTAATTCGCTTCTGCCTGAAGGTAAAAAAGTTTTGGTCATCAATAACGGCGAATACAGTTCCCGTGCGACCCAAATCTGCGATATGTACCACCTGCCATATATTAACCTCAAATTTGACGTTGATAAAAGACCGGATATGGAGGTGCTTGAAAAAACATTAAAAGAAAATCCTGATATCTATCTTGTTTATACAACTCACAACGAAACAGGAACGGGGCTTTTAAACCCAATTAGAGAAATCGGTGCGTTGGTTCATAAGTACAATGCGGTTTTTGTGGTCGATACGACTTCAACTCTTGCGATGCTCCCGATAGACATTGAAAAAGATAATATCGATTTTTGTATGGCATCGGCTCAAAAAGGATTGATGGCGATGTCAGGGCTGTCTTTTGTTATCGGAAACAAAGCGGAAATCGAAAAATCGAAAAATTATCCGACAAGGTCATTTTATTGCAACCTTTATCTGCAATACGAATACTTTGAAAAAACAGGTCAAATGCACTTCACTCCGCCTGTTCAGACTGTTTATTCCGCCATTCAGGCACTAAAAGAATATTTTGCTGAAGGCGAAATACCAAAATGGGAAAGACACAAAAGAGTATGGGAAGCCATACACAAAGGAATTAAAGAACTTGGCTTTAAAGACGTCATCAAAAAAGAATGGCAGGCAGGACTTGTTGTATCAGTAATTTATCCTGATGATGAAAACTGGGATTTCAAAAAAGTTCACGATTACTGCTTTGAAAGAGGGTTTACGATTTATCCGGGGAAAATGTCAAATACAAATACTTTCAGATTATGCTCTCTTGGTGCAATAGACGTTAAAGATATTGAAGATTTCTTTGTCATATTTAAAGAGGCTTTGGAACATTATAATATTTCTATTCCCGTAAAATATAACAATTATTGAAGGAGAAAAATGGCAAACGCAATACTTATGGCTGCGGGACTTGGTACACGAATGTTACCGCTCACCAAAAACAAACCCAAACCGCTTATAGATGTAAACGGTACACCGATGATTGAAACGGTTATAACGGCTTTGCTTAATTTTGGCGTTAAAAATATTTATATCGTAACGGGATATTTAAAAGAACAGTTTAATTATCTGACTCAAAAATATTCAAATATTAAATTAATAGAAAATAAAGATTACCAAACGATAAATAATATTTCTTCAATTTATTATGCCTCAGAAGTTTTGGCGCATGGCGATTGTTTTATCTGCGAAGCGGATTTGTATATCAGTGACAAAAACATTTTTAAAAATAACCAAAATTCCTGTTATTACGGCAAAATGGTCAAAGGACATTCTGACGATTGGGTGTTTGATTTGGATGATGACGGGTACATCTCAAGAGTCGGCAGAGTCGGTGATGATTGCTACAACATGGTCGGGCTTTCGTATTTTAATAAAAATGACGGGAAATTGTTATCGGAATTGATTAAAAACAGGTATAACACAACGGGATATGAAACTTTGTTTTGGGATGATGTTGTCAATGAAAATCTTGACAAACTCAAACTGAAAATCACTCCTGTTGAGAATGAGCAAATTATAGAAATTGATACCGTGGAAGAACTGGAAAGAGTCAGGGGAAAAATATAATGCGCATAACAATAATCGGAGCAGGGAATATCGGAACGCAGTTTGCGGTTCACTGTAAAGCAAAAGGACATCAGGTTACTTTTTATACAAAAAATTACGAAAAAATCTCAAAGGATATAAATATAGTTGACGGTGACGGAAATATAAAATTATCTGCACACAATATTACAGCGACAAATAATAAAGAAATCGCATTTAAAGATGCCGATATTGTTTTTGTCACCGTTCCTGCCTTTATGATGAAAGATATTGCGCAGGAAATAATTGATTATCTGCCTGCAGGTGCGAAAGTTGCACTTATTCCGGGAACAGGAGGAGGAGAATGTGCATTTAAACCGTTCATCGACAAAGGCGGAGTAGTTTTCGGACTGCAGAGAGTTCCGTCTGTTGCAAGACTGGTTGAATACGGGAAAACAGTTTGTGCGGAAGGTTATAGAGGAGAACTTTTTGTTTCCGCCCTGCCGAGCAAATATTCCGATGAATGTGCGAATTTTATGCAGAATATTTTTGATATAAAATGCTCAACACTCCCGAATTATCTTAATCTTACCCTCACTCCGTCAAATCCGATACTGCACACTTCAAGATTATATTCGCTTTTTAAAGATTACCAAAAAGGAACTGTCTATAAATACATCCCGTTGTTTTATGAGGAATGGGATGATGATTCGTCGCAGACATTACTGACTTGCGATGAAGAATTGCAAAATCTTTGCAAGAATTTAAAAGTGATTAATTTGTCTGAAGTTAAATCTCTGAAACTGCATTATGAGAGCGATTCAATAGAAAAAATGACAGCAAAAATATGTTCAATAAAAAGCCTGCAAGGGCTTTCAACTCCATCAATTAAAGTTGACGGCGGTTATATTCCAGATTTTAGTTCAAGATATTTTACGGCGGATTTCCCTTATGGTTTAGCCATAATCAGGCAAATCGGAGAATTTTGTCAGTTTGAAATGCCGAATATAAACAAATTGTACAATTGGTATAAAAACGTGACAAAAGACATAAAAGAATTTAATTACAAAGACTATGATATCAATACATTGGAAGAACTTGCCGGATTTTATTTAAAATAGAGGTTGGGGATGCAAAAAATTAAAAACATAGAATTTTTAAGAGTATTTTTTATAATAACAATCGCGCTTTATCATATCCGCGTATATTTAAACCGTCTTGATTTGGACTTTTTTACGAACATGTTTAATATGCTTGACGGCGCAAGAAACGGTGTAGAAGCATTTTTTATAATTGCGGGATTTTTCCTTGTTCTTACATTCAAAAATCTTCCCGTTTTTGATTTTGTAAAGAAAAAATATTTCAGGTTAATGCCTGTTGCAATGTTTTCCATAATAATATGCGCAATTGCGTGGATATTTAAAATTAACAGTTTCAAATTTATCCCCAATATTATGATGGGCTTATTGCTCTCGCATTTCGGAGTTTACTGGTGCAGAGGGGCAAATATTGTACTTTGGTTTGCTTCTGCGTTGTTTTTCGGACTTATTGTATTTTATTCAATAATCAAATTTGTCAAAGAAAAATATCATTTACCGATATTTGCCGTGCTTGGCTTTGGCGGATATTTTACATTGTCACTGGTTAATAACGGTCTTTATGCGGGGCATAGTGAATATTATCTTGGTTTTATCCCCGCCTGCACATTAAGAGCCTTTGCGGGAATGGGTGTAGGAAGTTTCATTGCTAAACTTTACCAAAAATATAAAGATAACATTGTCAATTTCAACACAAATACGATAAGAACTATTATGTTTTCCCTTATTGAAATTTTCACCTTCGGATTTATTATTTGGTGGTCATATTTTAAAGCGGTCAGAGTGGATAATTCGCTTTATGTAATATCCTTTGTCGCTTTGTTCGTTTGCTTTTTATTTAAGCAGGGTATTTTATCCAAACTGACAGATAAGGATATATGGGTAAATATGGGGAAATACTCATACAGCCTGTTTTGTATTCACATACCTGTTGCAAGGATTTTACAAAAAACATTACTGACGCCTAATCGGGATTTATTTTGTGCATATCCAGTCTTAACCGTTATATTTACCCTGTCGGTTTGTATAATTTGCGCAATTATAACCTATTACATCGTAGAAAAACCATGTTATAATTGGTTAATAAAGAAAACATTTAAATCAGAATAAGGAATATTATGAAGAAAATTTTTAGAATTTTAGGGATAATTTTTGGCGTAATTGTAATCGGGCTTTATATAAGTTTTTTGTTTGTAATTCCAAGAGTTGTTGATATAACGCAATATAAAAGTCAAATAAAAGAACTTGTCAAAGAGTACGCAAACCTTGATATTGACTATAAAAACGAAAAACTTGTTACAACACCTCTTTTGGGAGTCGGTTTTAAGGCCGATGATGTGACAGTTAATCTTCCTGACAAAACTACAATTTTTTCGTCAGACAGCATCAAAACCGCCGTTTCACTTCCGCATCTGTTATTTTTAACGGTAAGAGTTTCCTCTGTAGATGTGCAAAATCCGTTTATCAACATTGAAATTATGAAAAACGGAGAAGATTATAAAATAGTCAAGCATATTGAAGATTTGCTCAATGCCCGTAAGGAATCTACTTTTGGTCAAAAACCTGTTATTGAAGAAAAAGACGGATTTCAGTTTAACCCCGAATGGATAAAAATTGTAGTTCCGAACGTAAGGCTTTATAACTACAAAGTTTTGGTTTCGGATTTAGGTACAAACCACTACCTTGATTTACACGGCGACAAACTCATTTTCGGCTACTTTAACCGTAAAAATATCAGAGTAAGAACGATTGCCGATTTATACAGTGATAAAAACAAAAATGTATCTTTAAATATTGATTTTGATACTTTTCTGCCTCCTCCTGCACCGGAACTTGATGAGGAAGATGATCCTGCCGAAAAAATTGATATATATTTTATCAATCCGGTTAAAACCTATCAAAATTATGATTTAAAAGCGAATATTAGTACAAAAATCAAAATAAGAAAAGACAGAAAAAGTGGTTACACTGCATTTGGAAATTTTAATATAGAAGATTTAACTCTAAGACTTTCACAAATTCAACTTCCGAAAAGTTATATAAAAATCAAAGCATACGGCTCTGACGCCGATATTGACACAAATATTTATACAACAAAAGACGAAAATATAAATTTATTGGGAAGATTAAATTACTCAAAACACCCAAGTATTGATATGACAATAAAAACTGCGAATATAAAATTCCAAAATCTTTTGACCTTAGGGAAGGCATTTTTGGATTCTCTGCAAATACCCAACGAACTTCATCAGTACAAGGCTTCAGGCTCACTGCTTGCAGACTGTTATATAAAAACAAATTTCAGAAAACTTAAATCAAACGGGTTTATTAATGTCAAAGACGGCTCACTTTCGGTTCGAGGAATCAATCAGGTATTATCAAAAGTCAACCTCAACATTATACTTGATAACAATATTCTCGACATTGTTGATTCGGGTTTGTATGTAGAAAATTCACCCGTAAAAATCAGCGGTGCAATAGACGAAAAATCTTATACAAATGTCGATATTGAAACAAATGCCATACCTTTGTCAAAACTTTTTAATGCATTTGCTCCAAAAAATCTGAGGAACTCTTTTAACCTTAAATCAGGCGATTTGTCATCATCTTTTAACATCAAAGGCAAAATGAAAGAAGCAGTCGCAAAAGCAAATTTAAAACTGAATAATTTTGATTTTGCAGACAGAAAAAATACTTTTGATATTAAAAACGGAGAACTGAAATCTGAATTTGTATATAATTCTAAAAATCAAGATTTGAAAGGACTGATAAATAACAGTGATTTCAAATTCATTTTTCCGAAAACCTCATCAGTCTTAGCCGTGCCAAAACTTGGTATTAAAATTGCGGATAAAAATCTTGTCATTTCACAAAACGATTTGTTTTTTAATAATAATTCAAAAATAAAATATTCCGGCTCAATTACCGATTATGAATTGTTACAAAACATTGATTTTAAGGCAAAAGGTTCCGTTGATACTTCAGACTTAATCAAATTTTTGGGCAACGATTTAAAACCGTATCTTCACAGTCAGGGTAAACTCCCTGTAGAACTCACTTTTAACGGTGATTTTAAAAAGAAAACACTGTTTGCTCAGGTTCTTGCAAACGGCGAAAATTTCATTACACCTGTTGATTTTGCTCAACTTCAGAATAAGAATACCTCTTTGCAGGCAACCGTTGTGTTTAAGCCAAACAGGATAAAAATCAAAGATACCGGTTTATTTACAAGAAGTGTTTCAACAGATGCAGAGGGCAATAAACAAGTCGCTTTGGGTAAAGTTTTTGATCTTGACGGAACCCTTGAAAACGATCGTATAAATCTTATGAAATTTGATATAGATAGAGATTTGGTCGGTAAAATATATCTTTTCCCTCGCTCAAAATTTACATTACAAAAATCAAGAATATTTGCATTTGGGGGGATGATTAAACCGCTTATCAGAGGTGATATTAACATAAATAATTTAATTATTCCTGAAATTCAGACTGCACTTGATAATTTCAATATTAAAATCGGAGGGCGTGAATTGTCTTTCAATATGAAAGATTTAATGCTCAAAAATTCTGATATCAGCGCATCAGGCAGATATTCCCTTGAACCTCAACAAAATATTGAAATAGATAATTTGAGAATAAATTCAAAACTTGTAAATGTTGATGATTTAACATCCGTTTTGGATTCTTTGAACCGTCACATGCCTGCACAAAAAAGCAGTTCAAAAACGAGTGCAAACGCAAGTGCAGATATACCCGTTGTCATTCCAGACGGACGAATTGACTTCAGAAAGATTGTTACAGGCAAGATTGAATTGACAAACACCACGGCTCAAATGTTATTAAGACATAATATATTAAACCTTAATAACCTTGCAACAAACATTTTTAAAGGTCAGGTTAACGGTAAGGTTGATGTTGATTTGATAAAAACACTTATAAATGTTGATCTTGCAGGTCAGAATATCAATATTGAAAAAGCCTTGCTTGATGCTGCAGGAATGAAAGATGCATTGTCAGGCACAACAAGTTTCACGGCAAAACTTGCAATAGATGGGAATGCAAAAACACAGGCACAACAGGTTAAAGGTATAAACGGTGAAATTAATTTTGAGGCAAAAGACGGACAATTCGGGCCGTTTGGGAAGTTAGAAAATATGATTTTGGCTGAAAATATCAGGGAATCACAGTTTTTCCAGACTGCTTTGGGCGGAGTTATAAATAAACTTTCTACCATTGACACCACTCACTATGAAACTCTAAAAGGTAAACTCTACTTAAAAGACGGGATTTGCGACATTGAGCATATAACTTCGCAGGGGAATGTAATGAATATGCACATTTTGGGCAAATTCGACGTGATTAAAAATTATGCGGATATGAAGGTCAGAGTAAAAATCACATCAATACTTTCAAATCTTTTAGGCCCAATAAATGCCATTAACCCTGTAAATTTGGTTAATAGTGCTGCAAGTATGAATGTTGTTACGGCAAAAGCATTTTCTCTTTTCTGCGAAACCGTACCCGAAAGTGAATTTAAGGTTATGCCTGAATTTTCGAACAAATATGTTGATAATTCGGCAACAAAATTCCAGTTAGGGTTGAGAGGAGATGCGGCAAAACCGCTAAAACTCATTAAATCGTTTAAATGGCTTGCATCAAAGTCAGAAGTAGAGTCAGCACAGGAATTTGTAGATTCTATTCCGCCTCAGGCTGAGGGAAGCACCGCAACAACAATCCAAGAAGTAATTGAGGAAGCAAAAGCCCTTGAAGCCCAACAAGAAGCCGAAAAGAAAACGATTAAATATAAACTAAAACATTTGTTTAAAAAGGAAGAATAACTTACTTTCCGATAGATTTTAAAATTGCCATAATCGCAAGATAGTGCGCCATTGCGCCTGCAATTACAAACAAATGCCATATACAGTGCATAAATTTTTGTTTTAACAAATAAAAAATACAGCCGATAGAATAAAAGAGTCCACCGCCTAAAAGCCACCACAATGCACTGTGGCTTGTGTTATTCCATATATAATAAGCCAAAAACAGCGACAACCAGCCCATTACAAGGTACAAACCGGTTGAAAGATACTTAAATTTCAGAGTTAAGCAGGAATAAATAATTCCCGTTATAGCAAGATACCACGTCATTGCAAGCAGTGCAACAGAAAGCGGGAACGGTACAACAAGCAGTAATATCGGGGTATAAGTTCCTGCTATAAGCATAAATATTGCACTATGGTCAATTTTTTGGAAAACTTTTTTCGCAGTCTGATTTACCATCGCATGATAAAGTGCAGAGGACTGAAAAAGTATAAACAAAGTTGAACCAAAAATTGCCGTTGAAGCAACCTCTAAACCGTTATGCGAATTAACCGCAAGCATAACTATCGCATAAATCGACAACAGTGCGCCGATAGAGTGCGTAAACGCATTTGCAAATTCTTCCGCCGGTGAATATTTTACTTCCGCTTTCATAAAATGAAGTTTATCATGAATTTAGTTTTATTACAATTATTTAGCATATTTATTGAATGTATGCCCGACTCATGATAAAATAGACGCAAAGTTATCAGTTTGAATGGGGAGATGTGAGAATGAGAGATAAAACTTTTTTAATGATACCGGGGCCGACACCTGTTCCGGAAAGCGTAATGTTAGAGATTGCAAAACATCCGATAGGGCACAGAAGCAGTGAATTTTCAAAAATTCTTGAAAGAGTTTACGCTAATTTAAAATATGTATTCAGAACCAAAAATGATGTTTTTGTTTACACCTCATCAGGAACAGGCGCAATGTGTGCCGCTTTGGAGAACCTTATTAACGAAGGCGATAAAGTTTTATCTTTAGTTTTGGGTAATTTTGGCAACCGCTGGGCAAAAATTGCGCAAAGTTGCGGAGCAGAGGTTGAAAAAATTGAAGTTGAAACAGGCGAGGTTATTAACCCCGAAGTTTTGCGCGCTCGCTTGGCACAAGATGTTAATAAAGAAATTAAAATCGTAACCCTGACTCACAGTGAAACCTCAACAGGCGCAGCAAACGATATTAAAACACTTTGCTCAATAATCAGAGAGCATGGCGCTTTGTCGGTTGTTGACGGTGTTACATCCGTTTGCGCTATGGAATGTAAACCTGATGAATGGGGAATTGATGTTCTTGTTTCAGGCTCGCAAAAAGGCTTTATGATTCCTCCGGGACTTGCTTTTCTTGTTGCAAACGAAAGAGCATGGAAAGTTTATGAACAATGTAAACACCCAAGTTTTTACTGGGATTGGGGAGCATATAAAAAATCCGTTCAGGGCGCTTCAACACCTTTCACTCCTGCAGTAAACCTTTTTGTAGGATTAGACAAGGCACTTGAAATGATTAAAGAAGAAGGTATTGAAAACTTTAATGCACGCCACGCACGCCATTGCAGAGCATTGAGAAGTGCTATAAAAGCGATAGGCTTGGAACTTGTTGTTAAAGAGGACAAAAACGCAAGCCATTCAATCACTTCTATTTATCCGCCTGAGGGTATAAGCGTACCCGATATCAGAAAAACCATTACACAAGATTTTGATATCGTTGTGGCTAACGGTCAAAATGCCTTAAAAGATAAAATCTTCAGAATGGGAACATTAGGTTTTGTCTGCGACAGAGATTTAATAAGTGCAGTCGGGGCATTAGAAGCAACACTATACAAACTCGGATACAAATTTGAACTTGGTGCAGGTGTTGCAGCAGTAATTAAAGAACTTGCAAAATAATAAGCAGGCCGGCGCAATAATGCCGGCAAGGAGAGGTAAAATGAAAGTATTAGTAACGGATAAAATAAACGAATCAGCAGGCAGAATTATTGAAAAAGTCGCACAGGTCGATTTTCTTCCGACAATGAGCGAGGATGAACTTGCAAAAATCATCGGCGAATACGACGCTTTGATGGTGCGAAGCCAGACAAAAGTAACTCCGAAAATCATAAAAGCAGGAAAAAATTTGAAGATTATCGGCAGGGCAGGTGTCGGGGTTGATAATATCGACCTTGAAAGCGCAACCCAAAACGGAATTATCGTTGTAAATTCACCTGACGGCAACACTATGGCGGCATCAGAACACACAGTTGCTTTGATGCTTGCAATGGCAAGAAACATTGCTCCTGCTGCAACATCAACAAAAGAGGGCAAATGGGACAGGTCAAAATTTACCGGAACAGAACTCTATAAAAAGACTTTAGGCATCATAGGATTTGGCAAAATCGGCTCTCACGTCGGCGAAGTCGCTTTGGCTCTTGGTATGAAAGTCGTTGTTTATGACCCGTTCACTTCAAAGAGTGTCGTAGAAAAATTCGGCGGTGAATACGTTGAAGATTTGGACAATTTCTGGGGTAAGTGCGATTTCATTACCGTTCATGTTCCCAAAAACAAAGACACCGTAAATATGATTAATAAAACCACCATTGCAAAGATGAAAGACGGCGTAAGGCTTGTAAACTGTGCAAGAGGGGGTATTATTAACGAATGTGATTTAAAAGAAGCCATCGACAGCGGAAAAGTCGCATCGGCTGCGATTGACGTTTACGAAAACGAACCGAATATAGCAGAATGTCCGCTTATTAATTGCAAAGGCAATATAGTTCTTACTCCACACCTTGGTGCAAGCACTCAGGAAGCGCAAATGAACGTTGCAATAGACGTTGCAGAGCAGATTAAAGAAGTTTTATCAGGCGGAAGTGCATCGTCAGCGGTTAATATTCCGTCATTACGCCCTGATAAACTTGAGCCTGTAAAAGATTACATGCAGATAGCGGAAAATACGGGTGAACTTGCCGTTCAATTATCAAGCGGAGCAGTTCAGACTATTGAAATTTCTGCAGACGGCGATTTGGCAGATTTGGATATTCAGCCGTTAGAGGTTGCAGTGTTAAAAGGTATTTTATCTTCAAAACTTGAGGGTGTGAATTACGTTAATGCCCCATTAATCGCTAAAAAACGCGGAATAAGCATCATTTCGACACATTCTAAAATTACCAGCAGTTATGCGGGAAGAATTACGGTTCGATTAACAACTGATAAAGAAACAACAGTTGTTGCAGGCGCATTGATTACAAAAGATGCCCCAAGAATAGTTAAAATTAATTACTATCAGACAAGCATCAGACCTGAAAAACACGTTCTTATTGTTCCTCACGTCAATAAACCGTCTATGATTGCCAAAGTTGCGCAGGTTATCGGCGAAAAAGGAATAAACATCGGCTCTATGAACGTTGTTCAGAAAAACGACAGGCACGAAACAGAATCAATAATGGTTATAAACGTTGATTCAAGCGTCGGTGATGATATTTTAAAAGAAATTGCCAAAATCGACGGTGTTCATAATCCTAAGTATGTTAATTTAACGGTGTAAAATGAACAAACTTGCAGTATTTGACTTTGATTCGACACTTATGGACGGGGAAACTTTAGAGTTTTTTGCCCGTGAAATAGGCATTGGCGAAAAAGTTAAAGCCATAACCGACAAAGCAATGCGCGGAGAACTTGATTTTTTTGAGAGCCTGACTGAACGTGTGTCTTTTTTAAAAGGGTTTCCTGAAAGCAGAATAAACGAAATTTGCGCAAACTTGCCCGTAATGAACGGGGCAGAACAAGTTGTTTCGGGGCTAAAAGACAGAGGTTATAAGGTTGTTTGTTTTTCGGGCGGATTTCGTAATGCAACATCATTATTTGCTCAAAAACTCGGGTTAGACGGGGAGTTTGCAAATATTTTACACTCCAAAGACGGAATTTTGACAGGTCTTGTCGGCGGAGAAATGATGTTTAACGATTCTAAAGGACAAATGCTTCAAAGACTGCAAAAAATTCTTGATGTAACACCTGATAACACTATTGCAGTCGGTGACGGAGCAAATGATTTGAGTATGTTTAAATATTCAGGCACAAGAATTGCCTTTTGCGCAAAGCCGATATTAAAAGAAAACGCAAATATTATTATTGATAATCAAGATTTAAGTGAAATATTGAATTATATATAGCATTTAAAATAAATTGTAAACAAATGTAACAAATCGGAAAGCATGTGAAATTAGGGCTTTCCGATTTTTTTTATATACATGAGAGAAAAAAAACGAGAGAGCATATTATGAGTATCGCCATGCATAAACTGAATACGGGCGGACTGAAGTTGCAATCCAACTTCAGCGCTAAATCTGTGGCTGCAAATATTACGGCTAACAGAGGTGCGGCTGCATCTTTAGTCAAAGGTGGCGGTTTTGGCTCAAATCTGCTGTTTACACCTGCCCGAAGAATGGGAGGTACTCCAAAATACATGAGTGCGTCGCAACTGAGCAGGGCAGTTAACGGTCAGAACATGCGATTTGTGAGTGGCGGAGGTATTCCGGCATATTCGGGGGTAAGTTACGCTCAAAACTTCTCAATGGGCACATCAAATGCCTTTAACAACGGCATGGGCTTAGGTGCGACATTAAATCTTGCAATGCAACTTGCGGGCGGATTAAAACAACTCGGAGTATTTAACAGTAAAACACCAGCTGAAACTCCACAGGGCGCAGGTCAGACATTGACAACTAATTTGAATAATACATTTGGCAATACGGCAGTGACAATGCCTGTAAGTGCCAATATATCCGGAACTATTTCGGCAATGGAAGGAGCAACGGATAAAGCATCATTGACCACTGCTATAACAAATGCGGAAGGACAAGTTGCATCATTATCAGCACAACAGGGTATTTATGATACTGCTGCAGCAGAAGAAAAATCACAATTAGAGTCACTAAAAGGTCAAACCGAAACACTTGATAAAGCACAAACAGAGGCAAGCCAATCTTTAGGGCAAGCAGAACAAGAGATTAAAGCAACAACTCAAGGTAGAGATCAGGTAAAATCGCAGGCAGAACAATTCGGAAAAGAATACTCTGATGCTGTAAACGAATTCACTAAAGCACACGATGCCCGTATTGATGCAAAAGCAACTGCTGATAGTATGAAAGCTCAAGCGAGCAGAGCAGAAACTAATTATAAAAACGCTCAAGCATCTAAAAAAGAAGCACAAGGTAATTTTGATAATGCATCTAAAGCATTCACCGATGCACAAACGGCATACAATAATGAACCGGAAAATATAACAACCATCGATGCAAGCGGAAACACAACAACAAAACCAAATCCGAAAAAAGCAGAATTAAAAATAAAAATGGCTAAAGCGGAAGCAGAGAAAAATGTTGCTCAAGCAAAACTGCGACAAGCGCAAGCAGATGAACAAAATGCAAAAACCTGTAAAGAAGATGCAGATAAAAAAGTCGATATTGCAAATAAACAATATGATAGTGCGGTAAATGCAGAAAAAACTGCAGATGGCAAAAAGAAAACCGCATCAAAAAATGTTACACAAAATAAAGAACAACTTGCAGATTTTGAAAACAAATTAAATCAACAACAGGCATTCGTTGATAGAGCAAAAGGCAAGCAACAAGCGGCACAGGAAAAATTAATGGTTGCTACCGAAGCATTAGACGCACACCAAGAAAAAATGGATAGTCTTACGAGTATGGCTAAACTTGCGCAGGATACATCCAATAATATACAAAATCTTAATGATAGTATCGCAACACAAAGAAATAGATTATCGACAATGTCAGATTCTAAATCAACCATTGACGATGTAAAAAGCGATAAGAAAGAACATAAAGTTAATAAAGAAATAGATGCCGGGGCTAAATCCGAAATTTTATCAACGGGTAATTTAAAAGATTTGAGTAAAGTATCTGATGATTATTTACGAAATGCGCTATTAGGTGTTATCGATCTTGGTGATAAGGAGCAAGAAAAATTAATACAAGCAGAAATCGATAAAAGAAATAAAAATCAAAATATAACAGTTACATAAATAACGCTGTTACACCAATATTTATAAAAAAAGGGTTCGGTAATAATACCGAACTCTTTTTTATTTATCATTGTTAGCAAACAAATTTATTATCTGCCATTATTCTGCAATGGCAGGTTTTTTCGGAGCGTTTGCTTTTTCCGTCCAAAAATCAATAAGCATTGAACAGAAGAAGATACTTGAATATGTCCCTATCAAAACACCGAGCATCATAGCCAATACAAAGTCTTTTGTTGTCACTCCGCCAAAGAAATACAATGCAGCCAATGCCAAAAATGTTGTCATTGATGTATTAATACTTCTTGTCAAAGTCTGTTGAACAGATGCATCAACTATTTCGCCAAACGACATTTTTTTACCGTTATATCTGAGGTTTTCTCTGATACGGTCATAAACAACAATTGTGTCGTTTACTGAATAACCGATAACCGTAAGCATTGCAGTTAAGAACAAACCGTCAACTTCGACATTGAAAAATAAGCCCAAAAGTGAAAATGCACCCATTACAAAGCAAACATCATGTATCAAACCTAAAATTGCACTTACAGCATACTTAAATTCAAATCTGAATGAAATATACGCAATAATCCCGATTATAGCGGCAAGTAATGCGATAAATGACATTCTGAAAAGTTCACTGCTCAATGTAGGTCCGACAGATGTAAACTGAACCATTTGTGCATCCTTGTAATCTTTTTTGATAACACCGGCAATTTTATCTGCCATATCAGAACCTTCATCAATAAACTTGGTTCTGACTGAAATCATTGATGTTGCATTATCCTTTTCATCTTTTGATGTACCTTTAAGCACCTGAACATAAGCACTTGGCACACCCGCTTTAGTTAAATTTGTCTGAATAGTTCCGACATCTTTATGGTCAACATTTGCACTTGTTTCGTATTGCAAAATCGAACCGCCCGTATAATCAATTCCGACTTTTACGGGTGAATGTGTCGGATAATTCATCATAGAATAAATCATTGCAACGATGCCGGGTAAGAGCAATACGGCTGATAAACACATCCATAGAACTCTGTACTTGACAACATGTATTCCGTTCTTATTAAAATTAAACATTTTTATCTACCTCTTACTCTTAATCTAATATACCAAATCTTGCTTTTTCGCGTTTTGTTTCTTCAAATACCGCAGCCTGCCCGATTTCTTCTTTTTTCAAGCCGAACAATGCAGGATATTTAAGTTCGCCTGTACCGAATATCAAATGCATAAAGTTTCTTGTAACGGTAATCGCCGTAAATAATGAAACAATAATACCGATAAACAGCGTTAAAGCAAAACCTTTAACAACACTTGTACCTAAGAAATACAAAATTACGCAGGTAAGCATTGTAGTCATGTTTGAGTCGATAATACTTGTCCACGCCCTGTCAAAACCTGAGTTTATGGCAGTAAACAAATTTCGTCCTGCTCTTAACTCTTCTTTTGTTCGTTCAAAGATAAGAATGTTGGCATCAACCGCCATACCTATACTCAATACAAAACCTGCAATACCTGCAAGAGTTAAAACAACGCCAAATGCTTTGAATAATGCAAACAAGATTAAACCGTAAATAATTAATGCAATATCTGCAATAAATCCAGGTAATCTGTACATCAAAAGCATAAATAACATTACAAGTCCGATACCAATCATACTTGCGGTTTTGGATTTGTCAATACTAACTGCACCCAAAGTAGGTCCGACTGTATTTTCCTGAATAATTTGTGATGGAACAGGCAAAGCACCCGCTTTTAACAAATCAACCATTTCTTTGGCTTCTTCAGGTGAAAATCCTGATTCTCCACCGCCTGAAATTTCAGCCCTTCCACCATAAATCGGTTCATTGATAACAGGCGCAGATATTTCTTCTCCGTCAAAATAGATTGCCATAGGTTTGCCAACCCATTTTTCAGTTAATTCCCCGAATTTCTGCGCACCTTTTGCGTTAAATTCAAGCGATACAGTCCACTGACCGGCCTGATTTGTACCGATATTTGCATCTTTTAAATCTTCACCTGTCAAAGTTTCACCTTCAACAGTTTTTGCACTCTCCCATATCGGGGCATGCGTTTTTGGATCACGAGCCTGAATATTTCCATCCATTACAGGCTGTTTAAATTCTAATTGTGCGGTTTTACCAAGAATTTTTTCCGCTTCTTTAGAATTCATAACCCCCGGAATTTCAATTAATAATCTTTTGTCGCCAACTTGAGCAACGCTTGTTTCCGATACACCAAGTTTGTTTACACGCTTTTCGATAGCGGTTTGCAAACGATTCATCGTATCGGGTGTAATTTTTCTGATTGAATTTGTTGTCTGGGCTTCAAGAACAATTCTTGAACCGCCGACCAAATCAAGTCCCAGTTTTGTAGGCATTTTGCAAACCGTAATTACAGATGCAATTACTATCGCAACAATAACCCAGAACATAATTAATTTGTTTTTCAATTTTCTACCCTCTTATATGTATAATATACTGATTACTATTATATGTTAATCGTGAATCAACCCTTACAAATTTCAGATTATTGAATATGAGCATCAGCGAAAACACCTGTTCACAATTCACTACTCACTATTCACTCAAAAACTATTCTCCGTTTTCAAGTTCCTGTTTGACCTGGTCAATAACCCTGAACAGAACGATTTTTTCATCCTCATTCAAAGTAACAAGCGGACTTCTGACATATTCCTCAATAAGTCCTTTGTATTTCAATGACGCCTTAACAGGAATCGGATTCGGAGCCATAAATAACTGTCTGAATACAGGATAAAGTTTCTTGTGCATATTTCTTGCAACAAGAATATCACCTGATTTAAAGTTTCTAATCATTGACTTAATTTCCGTACCGAACAAGTGAGAAGCAACGGAAATTACCCCTCTTGCACCGAGCGAAAGCATCGGCAGAGTCAGAGAGTCATCGCCCGAATATATTGCAAAACTGTCAGGGCAGTAACTTCTGATTTCGGTTACTTTGTCCATATCGCCAAGACTTTGCTTGATACCGACAATATTTTCGTAAGTTGAAGCAAGGTATGCAACCGTTGACGGTTCAATGCTTATCCCTGTTCTTGACGGGATATTATAGAGAATTACAGGCAAATCGGTAGATTTTGCAACTGATTCAAAATGTTGCAAAAGTCCAAGTTGATTAGGTTTATTGTAATACGGAACAACGGATAAAATCGCATCGGCTTCTTCTTTTTGAGCATTTTTTGAAAACTCAACCGCAGTTTTTGTACAATTTGAGCCTGCACTCAAAATAATTTTTGCTTTATTTGCAACTGCATGTTTAACCGTGCTGACAAGTTCTCTTTCTTCTTCGTTTGTCAGTGTCGGAGATTCCCCTGTCGTACCTGCAACCAAAATAGCATCAGAGCCGTTTTCTACTAAATATTTGGCAAGTTTTTCAACACCGTCATAGTCAATTTCTCCCTTTTTGTTCATAGGAGTAACCATAGCCGTTATAACTTCACCGCAATCAAATCTTGTCATATTTGTCCCTCGTCTTTAAAAATAATACATGCTAATTATATTACAAATACGGTCAAATAAGCAATTATTAAGATAATTTTAATAATTAAGCGGACAATTCCGACAGCACTGACGAAGATTTTATTCTTTTTGGACTTTTCTTTTCTATGTATTCCTTCAGGACTCCAAAAGTAACTTCACAAACCTTTTCGTTTGCTTTTTGCTCAAATTCCCCGATATAATCAAAATCATTCTGCGCCATTTGTTTAAAAAATTCGCAAAGTTTTGCAGGCATTTGCTTTTTGGGGTATGGAACAACACTTGCACAATCAGGGCAAATAATCCCTCCAAGTTCGGGAACAAAATAAACCGTTTGGTCTTTGGCATCATGTCTGCAGTTAAGGCAGGTATCAAATTCAAGAGAAAAACCGGTTTCAGCCATTATTTTTAACTGAAATTTTATAACGGCAATCATAATTTCAACTTTATTTTGAGCCTCTGAAATCTTACCCAAAGCACCGTACAAAAGATTATAAACCTCATTAGAGGACGGGTCATCTTCAAGCCCGAAACTGTTTACAACTTCTGCAATATACATTGAATAGAAAATTTTATCCAAATCACTACGGGTTTGCCTGAAGGTATTTAGACTTTCCGCCTGACAAATTGTACTGAAATTTCTTCCTTTTCTGAGCATAACAGTATTTGCAACAAGGCAGTCCATCCTTGCACCAAGTTTACTCTTAGGTTTTTTAACACCCTTTGCAACTCCTTTTATCAGTCCTTTTTCTTTTGAATACATAACAATAATTTTGTCTGATTCACTCAGATTGTAGGATTTCAGGTTAATCGCATCGGTTATATAATTGTTTTGCATCCTCATCCCAAGTTTTGATTTGCTAAATCTTATTATTTACACCCGTACCGTGGTAAACCCCTCTTATCATCTGCTCAAGTTCCGATTTTGCATCAGAGTAATAAAGAGCGGTTTCTTTGGTGATTTTACCTTCTTCATACAAACGATAGAGTGACATGTTCATGGTAACCATGTTATTATAAGAACCCTGTTTTACAAGTTCATATACTCTTTCAAGTTCGTCTTTTGCAATAAAATCGAGAGCAGGAGGAGTAACAACAAGCACCTCCGGCGCAGGAAGTCTTGAATCTCCGTCAACCGTCGGAACAAGTTTTTGCGCAATAGTACCACGCAGGGTATTTGCCAACTGTTGTCTTACAAAACTTCTTTCTTCAGGTTCAAAGAAGTTTACTATTCTGTTTACCGTCTGAACGGCATCATTTGTATGAATTGTTGATACAACCATGTGCCCCGTTTCGGCAGCGTTAAGAGCCGCCTCAACAGTTTCCCTGTCACGAATTTCTCCGATGAATATTACATCAGGATCCTGTCTTAATGCGTATTTGATGCCATCGGTAAAAGACGGAGTATCAATAAGCAACTGCCTTTGAGAAACTATTGATTTTTTATTCGTAAAAATAAATTCAACAGGATCTTCAATAGTTACAATATGTTTTGCATATTTTTCGTTAATATAATCAATTAAAGATGCAATAGTTGTTGATTTTCCAGAACCTGTAGGACCGGTAATTAAAACTATACCGTTATTAAAATCCGCAAAATTTTCTATTGTTTTCGGAAGATTTAATTCCTCGAAAGACTTGATATAATATGGAATTACACGAAAAACTATAGCATTTTTGGCAAGTTGATGGCTTAAATTAACCCTGAAACGGGAAAATTTCGGAATTTCATAAGAAAAGTCGATATCAAAAAATCTTGAAATTCTATCCTTCAGATGTTCTGGAGCAATGGTTTTTATGGTCAAATTCAAATCTTCCTCAGTTAAAGGCGGAAGATTAATTCTCATTATCTGACCTGCAACCCTTATAGCAGGGCGTTCGCCTACACCAAGGTGAATATCGGAAGCCCCGACGGTTACAGCCTGTCTTAAAAAATCATCAATATAAAAAGTCGTATCAGCCATCAAACTCGCTCCTGATTAATAAATGGATAATATACTTATAACATTTTTTTTAATTTTGTTCAAGATAATTTCATGATATTATTCATTTGTTGGAATTATGTTTGATAGGGAAAAAATAAGAGATTATCTGCAAAACAGAAATTTTGTGATGTGCATAACTTCACTGTTTTTTATGTGCGGAATTTTGTCTTATTTTTCAGAAAAAGAACTTCTTAGTGCAATTATCGTCACAGTAATACTTTCCGCACTTTTGATAATACGCATTTTTGATATTAAACGTGTTCTGCTTTTAATTTTTGTGTTCTATTTCGGGTTTATTTTAACATTTTTAAAAGTAAAAAATACCGACAATTTGATAAGCCTTACACCGGTAAATTCGGATTTTTACGGACAAATTGTAAGCATCCCGAACAGTGCGGAAAGAGGGAAAGCAAAATTTTTCTTTGAGGTTGAAAAAGTCGGGAATGAGAATGTTAAAGGCAAATCACTTCTTACGCTGACTGCAGATGAAAAAGTTATAGAAAAACTCAATATCGGTCAGAAAATCTCAATAAAAGGGAATCTGCGCAGGCCGTTTAAATCAACAAATCCGTCACAATTTGATTATGGCTTCTATCTCAAAAATTTCGGGGTATTTACCGTTATTTATTCTCAGGATAACGATTTTAAAATTGATAATAATACAATGACTCCGAAATGGAAATTCCTCTATAGTCTGAACAATATCAGAAATTCCGTACTAAAAACCCATTCAAAATATTTAAAAAGTCCGAATCTTGAAATCTTAGGAGGAATAGTCTTTGGAGATGACGCAGTCGCTCCGCCCGATTACATAAAAAATTCGTTTATCAATTCGGGATTATTACATATTCTTGCCGCATCGGGAATGAATGTCGGATTTATATTTTCATTTTGGTTTTTCATAATGACCTTTTTAAGAGTACCGTATAAACCGACAGTTTTAACAGGTATGCTTCTTGTTATCGGATATACACTTATGACAGGTCTTGGTGCTTCGGTTGTAAGAGCGGCACTTATGTTGTTATTTGTGCTTGCAGGGAAACTCATAGACAGAGATGCGCACACTATTTCACTTTTGTCTTTTGTTGCGGTGCTGATGCTATTATATAATCCTGCTTACATTAACGATGTCGGGTTTCAGTTATCGTTTCTTGTAACCTTCGGACTTTTGACCACTGCAAGCATTATTATTAAAAAGACGGACAAAATTCCCGATAAGGTTATGTCAATTATTTTAATTCCGATAGTTGCACAAATTTGGGTTGCACCCGTTCAAATGTTTTATTTTAACACCTTCAGCCTGTATTCAATTCTTGCGAATATAACTTCATCCATATTACTTATTGTTATAAGTTTTACGGGTTTTATAAGTTCGGTTCTTGCAATATTTCAGCCTATTGCGGATTTTGTATGTATGATTTCGGATTTTTTGAACAATTATCTGATAAGCGCACTTGTTTGGATTTCCGATTTTTTCGGCTCTCTACCGCACAGCCTTATCCAGACTACCCACCCAAACATCCTGCAAATAGCAATTTATTATCTGATGCTTATTTGCGTATCCTTTCTTATCAAATACAATGAGTACAAAAAGGCTTTTATTACAGTAGTTTCAGTATCGTTGATTTTACTTTTATCTACCATAAATATTCCGAATAAAAACCTTGAAATTATCGCTTTTGATGTAGGCAATGCCGACAGTTTTATGATTAAAACTCCGCAAAACAAATATTTCTTTATTGATACAGGCAAAATGCCTTACGGAAGCGGAAATTCTCAGGCAAAAATTATTATGCTGAAATACTTAAAAGACCATGGAATAAAAAATCTTGAAGGGTTAATTGTCACACATTTTGACAATGACCACGCAGGCGGGACACCTGAATTTATGAAAAATACAAACATCAAAACACTGTATCTTAACAGTACAAAGACTGATACCCAAACCGCAAAAGATATTTTTAAAGATATTCAAAATAATCATCAGAAATATGAAATTGCACAAAATAATAAATTGATTTACAAAGAACCTGATTTGAAAATATACACTTACAAGGCAAATATTAAAGGGAAAGATGAAAGCAACGGCTGTTCAATTATCACCCTTTTATCCTACAAAAATTTTGATATGCTTTTTATGGGCGATGCGGGGATTGACTCTTTTGAGCAGGTTAAACAATATTTGCCGAAAAATGTTGAGGTACTGAAAGTCGGCCACCACGGAGGCCCGAACGTCGTAAACGAAGAAATGACAGAACATTTAAACAACAATATTTCTCTGATTTCGACAGGGATAAATACCTTTGGACACCCCAACAAAGGAACTCTTGATGTTTTAAGAAAAACACAAATTCTACGCACTGATTTGCTCAATTCCATCAAAATTTCATCTGACGGGAACGAATACAAAATTTACTCCTACGATTCCCATGACAAAAAGTATAAATTCAAGCAAAATTTTTATTCGCTGAAAAATTAAAATTAAACCTTATATTGACAAAATTAATGTAAAATTTACACTAATTTTTAATTGCGAAAAACGGCTCTGCGCCTGCATTTTGACAGCACGAGAATTGAACGGATTGCAAATAAGACTTGAATTTTTAAAATTTTGTAATATAATAGAGGCATAAACACATTCAAAAAAAGTGAAAAGTTTATTAATTTAGACACAAAAAGTAGCTTTTGGAGAATTTTCAATTTACAACTTTGAGGATTTTATTTTGACTTTAAAAAAATTATTACTCTTAGCCGTAGCATTGGTTTTAATGTTATTTTCACAGGCAAATGCAGCCAATGTAGATACGGTGAAAGCGGCAATAGTCAAGTATTCTGTCGAAATGGGAGTTGATCCCGCAATTACACTCAGTATCGCAAAAACAGAATCAGGTTTCAGACATGAAGCCAAAAGCACTCATGGTGCGGTCGGTGTATTCCAACTATTGCCTTCAACGGCAAGAAGAATGGGTTTGAATCCGTATTCTCTTGATGACAACATCAAAGCAGGGATTATGTATTACAAATCCATGTACAAAATGTTCGGTTCAATGGAACTGGCAATAGCCGCTTACAACGCAGGTCCGGCAAACGTAAAAAAATACAATGCTGTTCCTCCGTTCAGAGAAACAAGAAGATTTGTATCTCAAATAATGTCTGATTATTACTATTTGAAAGCACACACCGATCCGGCTGTTGTTGCTTATAACAAAGCGCAGAAAGCAAAAATGCGGGCTCAGACACCGGCACAGACAACTCAAATCGCTCAGGCTCCGGCAAGCAAAACTGCAACTGTGGATATACCTAAAATTGATATAGTTCCGCAGTTTGTAGCGACCGCTCCAACGGCAGCAAAAGCCCCGGTTCCGATGGAAAAAGCTAAAAGCGTCGGACAAAGCGACATTTTAGACAGTCTGGAAGCAGATGAGATGTAATAATCAAATACATTTAATTTTTTAAACAGGAAGTCGTACACAATGTACGGCTTTTTGTTTGTAAAAATACATTTTTATGGGATAATAAAAATAACGTAAAAAAGTAAGAAGGATAAAAATATGAGTATAAATACCCCGAACAAACAAACTTCGCACCTGAAGCGTGAAATTTTAGTCAGACTTATAAGAGCATATTTAGGCGAGAATTATAGTGAAGATGTACGCCTTATACCTTATAAAATGCGTCCGCAGGGAAGTGAAGTACCATACAGGTGTTGTATTCATAAAGAACGTGCAATATTAAGGGACAGAGTAATCGCAGGTTTGGGGTTTGATATTGAAGAAGCAAAAGATTATGAACTTTTATCTGATTTGGCTGATAAAGCAACAAAACGTGAAAAACCCGAAGTTTATCCCTTGACGCTTTTGCAGACCGCCTGCAATGAATGTGTGCCTGCAAGAATTCACGTTACCGACTTATGTCAGGGCTGTGTTGCAAGACCTTGTGAAAGTGCGTGTAAATTCGGGGCAATAAAGGTTGAAAACGGAAAATCAAAAATCGATCAGTCAAAATGTAAAAATTGCGGACTTTGTGCTCAGGTTTGTCCTTTTCAGGCTATCACAAAAATTATCGTACCTTGCGAAAATGCCTGTCCTGTCGGGGCTATTGCAAAAGATGAGGACGGATTAACTAAAATTGATTTTGACAAATGTATTTCCTGCGGTAAATGTGTCAGTGCGTGTCCCTTCGGAGCAGTACATAAAAAAAGCCAAATTATTGATATTTTAAAAAACATCAAAGAGGGCAAAAAGGTTGTTGCGATGCTTGCGCCTGCGATTATGGGACAGTTGCCGTGTACTCCGGCACAATTAAAACAGGCTATTTTAAGACTCGGTTTTACGGATGTAATGGAAGTCGCTCAGGGTGCAGATATTACAACTAAAAATGAATCGAAAGAATTTAAAGAAAAAGTAGTAGAAGGCGGTGCGCCGTTTATGACAACCTCATGCTGTGCGGCATACAACGAACTTGTCGATAAACACATACCTGAAATTGATAAATACCGTTCATCAACAAAAACCCCTGCATATTACAGTGCTGAACTTGTAAAAAAAGAAAATCCCGATTATGTTACGGTATTTTTCAGCCCGTGCGTTGCAAAACGGACAGAAGCAAGCAAAAATCCAAACATTGATTACGTTTTAAGTTTTGAAGAACTCGGTGCGTGGTTTGTTGCATTGAATATTCAGGTTGGAGAATGTGAAGAATCACAATTTAAAACACAATCATCTGCACAGGCAAGAAATTTTGCCATCACAGGAGGCGTTGCACAGGCAGTAAATTCTTTGCTTGACGAAAAAGATAAAGCAGAAGCCCATGTGATTAACGGACTTGATAAAGCAGGTATAAGAGATTTGAAAAAATTTGCCAAAAACGGCAAGTGCGAATTTGGAAATCTTATTGAAGTAATGGCTTGTCCGGGCGGATGTCTGGGCGGTTCAAATACGATTAACGCATTCCGTCAGGCAAGCAAACAATTAGGCTCGTACGTTGAACAAAGCCCCGAAATTAAAGATGTTGTAAAATAATACATTTATGTCATTGTGAACCGGTCAGGCGAAGCCTTGTAGGTTGCATTATAATTCCCCCTCTGCCTCTGGGAGAGGGGAGGAATTTCGGTGCAAAAAATTGCACCCTACAAGGCTATATAGTTACCAACAATTATAATATGTACCCCAACTATCAGGAGTAGTATAGCACCACGCAGATCCACCCGAATTAGCCGTACCACGAGATATAGTAATTTGCTGAGGTTTATAACAACCATCAACTGTGAATGAGAATGTTTTACCATTGTAGGTAGAAGTAGGATTATTGTAATCTAAGAAGTAACAATTTGTTCCACCGGAAACTGATATTTTTTGCTCTGAGCCACAGTATGTAACACTACAAGAGAGTGACTGCGAACTTACACCTCCTGTACTGGAAGCATACGAACTACAAGTAATTCTACAATTAGGATTATTACCACCGCCGGAGCCGCCGTAACTGCCACTACAACTGCTGCCTGAACAACCATAACTCGGAGTCGGTGCAGTATAACACCAGTCTCCCGAACCGCTGTGGCTTGACTTGAATGATGAATTATTACAACATGAAGATTTATATCCGGTCTTACCATTCGAATAATAGTAGTTACAACAAGACAAGTCCGTATAACTTCCATACTCACAGCAGGAACCCGTGTGATTTCCTCGGAAGGTCGAATTAGCACAACAATCAGATTTTTTATTTGTCCAATTGTTTCCTGCATTTACACAACAAGTATTAACAGCAGAAGCAGTAGAAGGCTTACTTCCGCCCTGTTTCATCCACGCTTTACAAGAATCCGAGGAACCGCAATAGAAGCCTTTTGTTGTGTATAAGTAATCTGAGCAACTACTTGCTTCCCCGCCCCAACTACATGTTGCACTGCCCATCTTACTCGGAACATAAGCATAAACACCGCTGCTGCTCTTTCTATATGCACAACAATAACTGTTAGGAGCAGAATAATAACCTGAACTTGAATAAGTCCATTCCGTAGAAGATTTTTTCATACCACAACAATAAGCATACCAGTTACTTCCCGCAAGACCGAAACTGTTATCGCAACAATTCTTGGCAGTAGTTGTTTGGTCATATGTCCTACCCGAACCGCCGCCGTAAGTACTCGAACTTGAACAAGAATCCAGACATTGAGAATAATATGTACCGCTTGAATCCTTACCGGTAGAAGAACTTACTCCAAGTATAGAACAACAACCATCTCCCGGAGTGAACAAATTACTCCAGCCTGAAGGTGTACTATTATAAATTGATCTGCAACATTCCTGTTTTTTCGCAGTCGTCGGTGCGGAATTTAATCTGTCAATACTGCAACAATAAAAGCCCCACTGATCGGCAGTGATATATGAGGTGGAACAGCACCTGCTTTTCCACCAGGAATTACTGCCATAACCGCCTGCAAGAGAATTACAACAATCATATGTATTAAATCTGTTGGTACCGTTTGACATTATAGTTATCTGCTGACTGCAGGTACAATACCAATCATTATCCCAGGCACGGCAACACGCTTCATTTTTCTCGTTTATACGACAGCATTTTTTGTTGAAGGTAGTACCGCCACCATGATATGTGCCGTTGAAAGAAGAATTACAACAATTTGTCGCATAATCACCATAGCCTGAAGTGTATTCGGTTGACCAGCCGGTGTAGTTTGAATCAGGGTTCGGGCAACAGCCTGTACGCCAGTTGCTATTTGTATAATATGAAGATTTCAGCGTTGAGCAACAATTTGAAGCCCAGTTTTTATAAGATGAACGACTGCTCATATATTTATAACAACATTGTGATTTAACCCACGAATTTGTCGGATTTGACTGTGCAAGAGTAGCACAGCAGTTTGTTTCTGAACCTGATGAACCGTATCCTCCACAAATTGTTGTATCTAAAGATAAACTCTTTGAAAGACGATTAGAACAATTACATTGGTTCGTTTTATTAGCGGATGTACAACACCATTGATCACCGCAGGCATCATAAGTCGAATTTGAGCAACAGTAAGACGATTTTGATGATGAATTTCTGACTGAGCCATAATTATCCGTACAACAGTATGATGAGAAACTTGTATAAGAACTTTCGCTACCTGCGTATTTTCCGCAGCATTTATTACGGAAGTTTAAGTTGTTATACCATCCATAGGTATTTTTGTATGTCGCACAACAGTTGCCTTCATAAGTGCCTGCGCCATAGGAATCGTTGATACCTATTGTAACATTAAGTTCCATATTGTTATCACGGCGATACGTGCAGTTGCACTGGTTGGTGTTGCCTTGTCCGCAACA